>Ga0194118_10005699_pt1 | contig 12850 bp, 9 predicted proteins | sample TA2MahsurfametaG_2_FD_148662 | JGI IMG/M metagenome (GOLD analysis project Ga0194118, IMG submission 148662) | Freshwater microbial communities from Lake Tanganyika, Tanzania - TA2015013 Mahale N5 surface | ecosystem: Environmental > Aquatic > Freshwater > Lake | place: Tanzania: Lake Tanganyika...
AAATCCAATTCTTGACTATTTTTAAAGCAGCCTCTGAATTCAGGATTTAAAACTTGTACAGCACTTAAACCAGGATTATCTTTAGTTCTAATATAAGGTAATTTTACATTTTCATCTAATGAAAATAATTCATCAACATTATTGATATTATCAGTGCTAATTTTACTTTTGATATCTTCAGTGTCAGGAATATTGCCAGAAGCTTCGCTATATAACATTTTTGCAATATCAATGTCAGATAAAGCATCAGGGGCTGTATCAGTACTTGCAATATTTTTAAAGTTATCAGGAGAAATATAGGTGATTTTAAAGGAATCTTTTAGACCTTGTACATTTTTAATTATATTTAAAATTTCGTTAGTATATTTTCCGTAAGTGGTGACTGATTGCAATAATTGTGAAATTAAAGCAGGTTCAATCTTTTCATCACCTTGACCGATAGGTATTCTTTTTTTGGCTAAAAAATCGTTAATTTGATCTTTATTTTCTTGTTTATTAATGCCTACTAATTTTTCAATTAAATTTTCATTACTTAAAATAGGTAAAAATTTACCAAAGTTATTTTTTTCAAATATTCTGGTAGTATTTGATTTTTTAATAGTTGCCATAAATCATTCATTGTCTTTTATATCTTATTTATTATACAATGAAAAATTATAAATTAAATCGTCGTTTCACGCTATCCTGATTTGGAATTTTAATGCGAGTTTCTTCATTCACCTGCAACCACCAACTAATCCCACTGGCCGCCGCAATCAACCACCAATCCAACCCATTGCCATAATATCTTGAAGCTAAATGATCTAATCTATCACCACTTTTAAATTCAAGCTCGATAAAAGGTATTTCACCACTTTCACAGGCCTGATATATCTGACTGCACAACTCACTGGTCGCATATTTAGGCTTACTTAATACATCACGGCCCACACCAATTATATTATTATTTTTATATCTGTTCATGATTTAAATCTCTTTTATATTCTTGTCTTTATACAATTGCTGTTCCTGTACCAGTATCAGCTGACGCGTCATCAGGTAAAGAGGGTATTACAGGTTTAGTTTGTTCAGGTTGTTGCGCAGGTGTAGTAGTAGCAGCAGTTGAATCCGGTTTTGGAGGAAATTTATTTGTATAACCTACATTTCTAGGTAATTCATCATAAACACTTCTTCCAAAAAATTCATTATTAAGATTACCCACACGATAAGTTGGAGCACGCATAATACCTTTATCGTCCAAGCCAGGCAAGATATCGTGTATTACATCCAGTTGCAAACCAATTTTAACTGCGATAGGGGCTCTAGAACCTTCGTCAATTTCCCAAGGAATATTCTGATCAAAATTTATAGTAAAACCTTGAACTGTTCCTGCTAAACCTTCCCCCATTGTACTTTCAAATGATTTAACAATCGGATTATTGACAACACCTTCAGATTTTTCAAAAAGATTAACAATTTGAGATCTATTTACAGCGCTAGCATCCTCTTTTAATTGTAATTGTCCATCAGCCCTCATAAAAGCTTCAAGATTTAAATTGTTTTTAATTTTATTAGAATCTGCAGAATTATTCTGCAAAGAAATCTCCAAGATTGTTTTATCGATAATTTCAATAAAATTCTTAGGAATTTCTGATTTTAATTTTGGTAAAATATTATTATTAGCTTTTACATCAATTGAAAATAATAACATTAATATTTTTTCTTCTTTCTCTTCAAGGATAGGAATAGGTACATAAACTAATTTCATAAAATCTAATTTTTTATTTTCAGGAGCGAATGTATCTCCGCCATTATCCCCTGGGGCATTAATATCATCTAAATCAACTCTCACATCTATGTTATAATAAAAATTGCTATATTTAGAGAATAGTTTATTAATATCATTTAAATAAGTTTCCATTTTTTCAACGATAATTTCGACTTTTTTATCATCGACTTTTTCAAAATCCTGTTGAGGTAATTCATTCCATGGGAAATAAATATTTCCTGTTAAATAATCTTTATATTCATCTTTAGTATAAATGTTATAACCTTGTAATAAAGGAAATTGATATTGTGAGTTGGCAACCGCATTAGCTGCAGATTTACGTCCTAAAGTACTAATTTCTGTAGTAATATTTGTTTTTGAAAATTTTTGTAAATCAAAACCAAAAATACGTGCTAAACCTTTTTTGGAATAATTTGAAGTGAAAATATCGCCTAAACGTAATCTAACTAAAGGAGAACCTGTAGGAATTTGGGTAAAAGGTTGTGAAAAAGGAATACCTGAAAACACATCTTTATTTCTTAATAGACCTGATCTTAATTGATTTTCAATATTAGCAGGTTTAGGTGCAGACCATTGAGGATAAATTAAAGCAATCAGACGATTAATCATCCACCACATATAATCAAAATCATCTGGAGACATAGAGATTAACCAGAAATCAACGCTAATTTTTCTGGAAGTGCCTCGATAAATTTTAATAGGATCCATACGACCAAAACCAGCTCCACCATCTTCCCAACCTACTGCAAAACTATCGCTATATCCTTCTACAAAAGCATGAAATTTAAATAATTCATTAGTTCTCAAATCTTGAATACTAAAAGGCATATAGTCTGAATTAATGATGGCTTCTAATTCTTTAACATGTTCCTTCGATAATCTTTTCTCTTTATTTTGATAAATGGCTTCATTTTGTTTAATTAAAGCTTCATGATATTTCATATAATTATTAGCAGTACTAGTCTTGGTAATTAATGAATTAAGAGAATAAATGGATTTATTAAAGTCAGATGTCATTAAATCTCTTTTATTTTCATCTTTAGATCCCCCTAACACTGAACTGCCCATTGGAATTGGCACGGGTAATTTAACACCTTCATCATCTTGTGCAATTGGTAATTCATTCATTTTTTGAACAGAAAACAAGTTATTCTTTTTATTATAATTTGAAGCCTTTAGAATATTAACAACTTTCTGTCCTACAGCCATTCTTTGTCCAATAAAACGATGAAAAAAGTCTGACAGCTGATACCAAAATTGATCGTTATAACCATATTGCACGTTTCCACTTGCATCAGTGATAGTTTTAGCTTTAAATTGTATCTGACGTCTAAAATAATTATTTTTAACAATTTTTCTAATTAATAAATTATAATTATGTCGTGTTTTGCCTGCCGATACTAATGAAGCAATTGCATTTAATAATGCAGAAATTAATTCCGGTGCACTTTTAGCTTCTAATATTTTATCAATCTTAAAACCTGGTATTAAATAAAAAATATAACCTACACAAAAAGCAATCGCATTATTTAATAAATCTTTTAAAATACCAATAAACCCTGGTGAAGCAGGTTGCGATGGAAAATTCATTAAACGTTCAGATGTTTTTAAAATTGAAACTAAACCTTCAATCACAGGATTTAAAATAGTAGATAGAATAGGATTAAAAACAGGATCTATTTTCACATAATTAATGAATTTTCCTTTTTTATCACTTCCTTCTAATTTAATATCTAAGCCTAAAATATTAAAAGGATCAGGCGGACCATTCTGTGCTACTTGCAGTAAACCTTGTAATACTGATATTGCAGTAATTGGCAAAAAAGCCCCTATTAAAATATCCAATAATGAGCTAAAGACATTTGATAAATCACCTGTAAATTTACCAGGTTCTGTGTAGATTATAGGTACGCCGTATAATAATTCAGCTTCATCAGCAAATAATTCAAATCCTGTGCTAGCAGCTTCAGCTGCACTACGACCACTTTCTCTAAAATCTAAATCAAAAAAAGTGTTATAAGGTTTATAAAAAGTTAATTTCTCAGTAGTAGGATTTATTAAATCCATATTTTTCCCAAACGCGTAAGGATATAATTTACTAGATTGACCGATAATACCTGAATTACTAACTGTTTCTAAATTATTTAAATCAGGAACTGTTTCATCAGGTAAAGGCGATGAGTTATCGGTACCGTCAAAAACAGTGTGATCATTTAAAGCATAATTGATACCAGATTTAAAATCACCTAAGGCTTCTAGTGCAACTTTATAACCTTCTTTTTCAAGAATAGTTTCATTAATAGGTTTATTTTGATCATTTACTCCTGCTTTTTGAATCGTGCCATTAGGATTTAAGACATAAATAGCCATAATTATTTATCCTTCGTATTATTCTCATTGATAAATTGTGTCACCATTTCATCCAATTTTTCATCAATATCATTTACTTTTTTATTTGTTTTTAAATCTACATATTGACGCATATAAGAGTTAATGTACTGATCCATTTGACGACCGTGATATTCAACCTTTTCAGCATACATCTTTTCAATCTGTTGTTCACTTAAATTTGAGTTCTTTTTAATCACCGAGATCAAGCTATCTTTAATACCTGCGTCTTTTAACGCTTTAAAATAATCAATTTCAAACATGTAATAAATCCCTTTTTATATTATTTATAGTTTAAAAAAAATAAAGGGAAGATTTAAATTTTATTAACTGTTACGATAAGGGCTTGAGTAATTTTGTCCATTAGCTGTAGTAATACTATTAGGATTTAAAATAGGTTGAGAACCTGCAATATTAGGATTAGTCATCATAGTCGCTAATCCACCTTTAATCAAAACACTTCCTACTTTTTGACTATCTAAATTCACCACTAATTCTTTATCACCTCCTGAATTATTCATGATACCTTGTAACGATGCAGTCATCGCTTCTACAATCATCATTTTTAATTCTTGCATATTATTACGACTTAAAGAATTTTGAGCTGTCATCTTCATGTATTCTTCAATTGCTCCACCGGGTTTAAGAGCCATAACATCATCCTTTGAATCTAATTTAAAAGAACCTCTGTCAGAAAGAATTACATCGTGTCCCTCTTGCATATTAGCAGTTGTATATGTATATGTTCTGCCTGAAGAAGATGCAGGGGCAGTTGGATTAATCGCGGCTGTAGTAGTACCTGATAAACGCTCTTGCGCTTTTTTCACTTTTTCCTTATCACCAAACCAACCATTAGTTAATTCAAATCCTAAAATTGTCGCTAAATCTTTAAAATGACTTACAAGTTTTTCATTTGTTGTAATACCTTCAACAATTGTTGAACCAATTCTTTTAAAACTTTCCGTAATTTCATTATCTTTTAAAAGATTAGTAAACCCATCTTTGACCTTAGTCGAGATAATATCAAATATACCACCTGATCCACTCATTTTATCTTTTATTTTTTCAATTAATGTTCCAATTCTACCTAATAAACCGCCCTTTTTATCTTTTTTACCTCCAAATATATTTTCTGCTAAACTTTCCAAGCTATCAAGCAAACTCTTTTTGGCTTCTGGGGTTAAACTAAATAATTTATCTAATACACCTTGTTTTTTATTAGGTGTCGCAGCTGTGTCACTTAAATTTGCAATAACATCATCAAGCAATGAATTTACTGCGCCTACAATTGAAGGTAAAGCCTCAATCAAAGCTAAAGTGGTATTCTTTAAAATTTCCGCCCCAATTCCTGCCAAAAATTCATAAATTGGTTCAACATGTTTTCTTAAAGAAGTTAAACCTTTTTCTAATTTTTGCTTACCACCACCTGTAAAACCATCAATAATATCACCAATGGCAAAAGCAATTCCTTCCAGTTTTTTAAGAAATTTATCGCTCAATAAATAATTTGATAATTTATCAATCCACTCTGTCATACGTTTAATCATAGGTTCAAACTTTCTTAAATCTAAACGGGTAAATTTTAAGAAAATATTATCCATTGCGACAGCCATTCTTTCCATCGAACGACGAATGGTAGGATTTTCAAACAATCTTTGAGTAAAACCTTCTTGCATTGCTTCAAAGAAACTAGTGAATTTTTCACTTAAAGTACTCTTTAATTCAACAATCGCATCCCGCATTTCTTCCATATGTTTAGTTTGTTGCTTCACGGGGTCTTTAGCTTCAATGTCTGACATAATTTCTTCATAAGTTTTACCTGCATTTTCAGCACTAAATAAAGCTTGTGCGGCCTGATCTGATAAACCTGTTTGTTGTAAAATCAAAGATTTACTAAAACGGTCCATCGTCTCAAAAGATTTACCACTGGCTTGAAAAGCATCTTTATATTGTTGTAATACTTCATCTGGCGACTGAGCTTTTAACAACTCCATACTATCTACTACCATGCCAAAGGTTTGACTTAACTGCGCAGCAGTGGTAGCAGCATCCTCAAAAGTTTGAAACTTATTAAAGACAGACATTGCATCACTCATCGATATACCCATCTGACGAATATGACCTGCGACTTCAGCTAATTCATCAGCTGATTTATGTCCAAAATTCACAATATCTTTTCTTAATGTTAAAACATCAACTGACATCATTTTAAAATCTAAACTAAAACGTTTAGCAACGTCAGCAGTTGCCTCTGAAATTTCATTAAAAACTTCAGGAAAAGATTTACCTAATGAAATTGCCATATTCGTTAATTTACCCATATCATCTTCTGATAAGTTCATTAACTTTTTGGCTTTATAATAATAATTAGCAACTGAAGAGTCTGCAGCTGTTACGTTTCGAGTCACAGCTTTAGCCATTAATTCAGCTCTAGGTCCCATAGATTTAATAATAGACGAAGTCTCTTCCAATTGCCTTTCAATTAAATCATCGCCTTTTGCTCCATATAAACGAGCAGCAGGATTATTAGGATCTAAATAAGACAAACGTCTTGATCTTAATTGTTTATTTAAACCAACAAAACTTTGACCTACCCCAGATGATTGTCTAAAACTATCCTGCAACTTCTCTAAATTATTAAAAAATTTAACATTATCTTCTTTAATCTTATGTCCTTCTGTCGCAGCATATTCAATAATTCTTAAAGGAATTGCAATCAAACTTTTTGCTAAACCCATAACTACATTAACAGCAGATTTAATTTGCAACATTAAACCTTTGAAAGATTCACCTAAATTTTTTATTTTACCTGCTAGTTCACCAAAAGGAGCGCCTAAAGATGTTGAAAGTATTGCGCCAATACCATGTTGCGTATCAACGCCTAAACCTTGTAATATTTGTTTTCCAAACTTCTTAAGAACATAAGTCGCAAATATTGTACCAGAAGTATTACTCATCGTTAACATATCACTTAAATCAGGACGTTGTAATCCATATGCGGCTTGTTGCTGTGATAAATTAACCTGATCACTTAAATTTCCTTGCATACTTCCCGTTACGTTGCCTAAAGTTGTGTTTTTATTTCTAATATTTTGTAAAGAAGTTGCTGTTAATTTTGAATTTATGTCATTTTGATAATTACTTAAATTATTAGTAATTGTTTTTGTTATTTCTTCATTATTTTTTTTAATTTTATCTAATGCATCTTGAATGTGAGATTTTTTTTCAGCATCAGTCGTTTTTCGTAATTCTTTTTCAAGCGCGTTTGTTAATGCTGTAAATTCACTTAATAAATTGTCTTTACTTTCATTTAATTTATCATTCAGCTCTTTAGCTACAGCTGTATGATCAAGTGTGGTGTCTCTTTGAATTTTTTCATTTAATTGATCAAAAATCTCCCCTTGCCCTTCAAAAATTTTTTGTAATCCATCAATTGCTTCTAATCTTTGTTGAAATTTTTGATCGATTTTTTTTAATAACTCATCATATTCTTCTTGCTTGAAAGTCTCAGGTGTACGTGCCATAATATTTTACTCCTTTTACTTGATTAAATTGAATTATAGTTTCCATTTAATACCTGATAATTGATAAAATTCGTCAGCCAATCTTTTTTTATTTTCAACGATTGTCATAATTTTTGACAAAGAAATATTTTTATCATTTAAAGAAGTATATAAAGATTTTGAAATATCTAACAATTCACTGAGTTTTTGTAATTGTTTTTTATTTCCTTTGATTTCAATATTAACAGCTTCTCCTAAAATATATTTTGAAGCGACATTATGAATGAGTAAGTCATGTTTTTTCATAATAAAAAGTCCTTTGTTTTATAGATCTATTTATCTAATTATACAAGAATTACTTAGGACGATTTAATCTATTTGGAGAAAAAGTCCGGTGAGCACCAGTGAGAGCCCGGGTTTCAGGGGTTTGTAGATGAGAAGCCCGAGTTGGGCCAGGTTGGTCTTTGTCTTTAGGATTAACTTCTTTAATAAAACGTTTAATAAACCATCTTCTTTTAAAAATTGGTAATGAATAAGCGTCTTGATAGGTAAATCCCATGTAATAGATGAGATAAAACATTTCATCTAATAACGTTTCATTATACTCAGGCGTCAGGCCAAAAAAAGCCAATCCCAATCGGGAGTTTGACCTCACTTTCTTCAAAACAATGCTGACATTTCATACCTACTGTCATGTCAATCCCAGGTTCATTATTATCTAGAAACTTACGAAGAGCTAAACTGTCTCGAGCAGGCATATCTTTAATAAACATTCCAAGTTTGGTTTTATCGGTGATGCCTTGTACAGACACAATCGCATTTAACAATCTATCTGTAATAGAAGAATCTTGTTGAATCCCCATTTTCTTTTTGCGTTCTTGCATCTGAGACAATTCTCTTTCGTCATGTCCATTTGCAAATTTAACTCTAACAATTTTCTTAGAGACGGGTAATTGAATTTCAAATTGATTGGAACCTTCTGCAACAGGATCAATCTCCAAACGTTTAATACCTAATTGGCTGAGATTAAAATGTTGTTCTGATGCTTTATTACACTTTGGACAATCGCATTCCACAGCATAATCAGCTCCATAGCCTGTAATACGTAAAGAAATCATTAAAGCGTTACGATCCCCTGCAATCATTTCATCTACGTCGATACTTTTATCTAGCAAGCAGGATTTAATTAGTTCTTGAATGACTGTGCCGTTTTTAATGTAAGCACGACTCATTAGAATATCTTCATCACGAGCTGTCATAGCTCTAACTTGCAAGGTTTCACGGCCGTAAAGTGGTGATTCAGGAGAGTAGATAATACCGCGGGAAGGGAGTGGAACATTTTCTACCGGTACTTCTAGACCGAACACATCTTTAACCACATTTTGAACTTGAAATTTACCTTGGGCTAAGGCCGCGGTTTGTTTCATTTGTTCAATATCGACCATCTCGTCAGTTTCATTTAGATTTTGTAAATTATTTTTTGCCATTTATTTTAAATCCTTTAATATTATTGAATTTTAATTAAAATATTGTCTTAATAAAATTTTCTTATACATTAACTTGCGCAATTTCTTGATTATTAAATTGTATATAAATTGAACCCCTAACTAATCCTATTAATAAATCTTCTTTGGAAGTAGTGGTAGTATCTAGTTTAACTTTAAAATTTGTAATCAGACGATTTTTTAGATAATTATTTAAAATTGTAGTATAAATTAAATTTAAGCGATTTGTGACATTTTCAGGACTATCAATTTTTGAAAAGAGTTGTGAATAACTAGCCCATTTAATAGTTTTCTTAATATTGTTTAAGGTATTTCTTACATTTAATTTACTTAAAATAGAATTATTACCATTGGAAAATTGATGAGTTTTATCTGAATAAAAAGAATAGACGGTTTGTTGATTTTTAATATCTGAATATAGGCAATTAATATTTAAATTATTAATTAATTGAGTGTTTTTTTCTTTAATTAAACTTGAACCATTAAAAGAATTATCTAAGACGTCAATTACTGTTAAATCACCTAAATCTGAAATATTAATATTATAAATCGGATTCATTTTACGATTAGCAGAAACACTATCAAAAATAACTAAAGCATTTAAAGCGAATAAACCTGCAGGTATTATTAAATTTTGTTCTTTTCCAGAGACATTAATTTTTTTATCAATACCTGACAATAATCTCATAATCATATAATTGCCAAATGAAGTGATATTTGATAATTGATTATAATTTTGATTCCAGTTTGTCATTGTTTGATTAAAATCATAACCTAAATTTTGATTAATATACACATATTTTTGATCTGACCATTTAAATTCAATATCATTTTGACCCGCGTCTAACTTTAAATAATCTCGAGAATATGTAATATTATTATTTAAATCATAAAAAGGTTGATCCAATAACAAAATTGTTTTAGAATTATCAGCAGCTAAATTAACAGCCTTTTCAATAACATTAGACTGAAATATCTCAGGTAAATAGATAAAATCACTTATACAATTAACTTCTTCAAAAATAACACTTAAACCTAATTTATATAATTCCTGTAAATATTGACTCTTCACTAAACCTTTATCATTAATACAATATTCGTCTAAATCTAACAAATTTAATCCGTCCCAACCCCCTGTCATTTCAACATTAAAACTTAAAATATTTATATTGCTAAATCTTTTAACTTCTGAAATTGTATCGACATTGTCAGTAATAAATCCTTTTTTATTAATTGTAAAATAATAAAAAATCTTTTCTAAACCACCATTGTTTTCAAACTGTTCACTCCAAAATTTTTCATCTAAATCTTTTACTGTTAACAAATTTTGTCCTGAATGAAAATAACGAGCCAATTGCCAATATTGTATTGTTTTAATATCATCATGTTTGTTTAATAATAAAATTTTTTCTAAATGAAACATATCGTCGTAATTATCGACATTATAATTGTTATAAAAAAATTTATTTAAATATTCGTGTTGATTAATACCTCTGTTTAAATGTAATAATTTATGAGTATATTCTAACACCGCCAATTCTGCATTAGATTTTCTACCTTTTAAAATATCAGCTGAAGTTGCCTTATAATTTATTTTATTAACTATTACTTTTTTTATTTCAATATTTTTTAAATTATCACCCCATGCATGAGTTGTTAATAAATTCACAAATTCAAAATTCTCCGAAGTAATATTATCAAATTGTGGTGATGTCACATAATTTTTATTTAAAATATTTAAATTTGGAATTAAATTATTTTTAATCTGATTATGTCCTAAAAATCCGGTAGGAATAGATTCTTCAGGAATTGTCATGTTTAAAACATCATCACTTAATTCTACCCTTATCCATGGATTCTGTGATATATAGTCATTAAAACTTGACACAACTCTATTTAATTGTGTATCAAAATAAATTTGTTGAGTACCGATAACTCGACCAATAAAATTACTGCTCTTAGGATTTAAATCTAAATTATCAAATTGTCTAATTACTCTTTCAGTATTCTTGTCAAGTAAATGTAAATGAAATTGCGCCCAGCCATTAGATTCTGTTAAAGAATTAGGAATAATTTTAATAACATAATTATTACCAGTTTTTCCAGGGGATATTGCATGTATTTTAAATAATTTAACAACCCTATCTTTTAAATTGACACCATCACTTAATCTATCATCAATTTGTTGATTATTATAAAACCCTTGGCTCACAAACCAAGGTGTAGTAGCCGATTGACACGCTTCTTGAAAATTTTTAAAATTATTACTTAATAAATTTAAAGATACAGTTGCATTATCAATTTGTGTGTGTTCATAATTTATTTTATTAAAAATATCATCGTAATGAATAATCGCATATCTAAAATCATTTAATCTATGAATATTTGTATTTAAAACGTCTTTCCAGTAAAAATCAGAATTAATATTAAAATCAAATGTAATATTTCTAGGCGGTTTATTAGAAGATTGTGCAAAAAAAATCTTATCCTGCAATTCTTTTTGAGAAACGTCAGCTGAAATTGCTTGAGTTTCATTATCAGCCCCAAAAATATTTAATGATAATTGATTATTGTCTAAAGCGCTAATTGATAATTGACAATTTTTAGCTAAGATAATAGCCTGATAATATTGTTTAGGTATGTCTGTTGCATTTTCAAAATTAAAAAAATTTTTATTAATCTCTTTAGTTTTAAATTGAAATGTCATTAAATATAAAGAATATGAAGCGTCTAATAAAAAACCAGGTTTTAAATGAGGAAAATCAGGTAGATCTAAACCTGCGAGTCTCATATAATTTAATTGACCGCCTCTTTCTAAAACTGAATATCCTGCGATATAAGGCAAAATATTACCTTGAAATTCGACATGATTTTTACTAAAACTGCCAAAATTGGTTTCAAAACTTTGCAAAATATCATTTTGATTATCATCATTAAAATTTTTATTCACAAATGTTGGCACAAAAGGAATACCCCAACTGGCATTACCTAAAATAGCAGTGGACTGTCGATTAATAGTTTCAGCAGCTTTAGTTAAAAAATTCCTAGTAGAAATTGGATTTCCAACATTTCTTTGACTACTTTGTATCATGTTTTACTCAATATCATTTTTATAATAAATATTGAGTTTTAAGATAAATCTTTAAAATTAGTATTGTAAGACGCAGTTATCGAATTTAATCCCTAACGAAACTGTTAAAGGATTACCATCATCATCATATGATAAATTGTTAAAGTTAGCACTAGTTAATTGACATCCCTTCATGTCCCACAATTCAATTACTGTCCCGACTGGATCTAATAGCTTAATTTGACAATCTCTCTTATAGAAATCAGCATAACCAGCTCGACCAGATACAGTTTCTTGATGTGTTCTAACCCATTCCATTACTTGTTGCGCCCCAGAAGGTGCAATTGGATCATACAATTCCACACTCAAATCACCAAAGGTTAACTTACCAGCAATGTGACGTTGTGAATTTATATAATTAATAGTGGTAGAACCAATTGTAATAGAAGGACGTGCTGTGCTCTTAATTAAAAAGGAATCCAATCCTTCAATTGCAAAGACCCAACGATTACTTCTCTTAGGTTCAAATTTATTTGGTATCATCTCCGCGACGCTTAATGTTTCAATCGCCATTTCGTTCTTTCTCCTGAATGTTATTTTCTGTTATTATAGATTA
>Ga0194118_10005702_pt1 | contig 12846 bp, 12 predicted proteins | sample TA2MahsurfametaG_2_FD_148662 | JGI IMG/M metagenome (GOLD analysis project Ga0194118, IMG submission 148662) | Freshwater microbial communities from Lake Tanganyika, Tanzania - TA2015013 Mahale N5 surface | ecosystem: Environmental > Aquatic > Freshwater > Lake | place: Tanzania: Lake...
CTGGCGAAGAGATTGCGCTTGAGGGCCGAAGCCCAATAAGCCACGGCTAGGCTAGGCTGACTTAATGAGAAACGCATTTGCAGATGAAGTAACTCAGATGGCAAAGGCAGACCCTCGTGTTGTATTGTTATCGGGCGATATTGGTAATCGTTTATTCGATAACTTGCGGGCTCAGAGCCCAAAGCAATTTCTTAACTGCGGCGTGGCTGAGCAGAACATGATGGGGGTTGCGGCAGGCATGGGCTTAAGCGGCCTGAGACCCATTGTCTACACCATTACGCCATTCACCACTGTGCGGTGCTTGGAGCAGATTAAGGTAGATGTGGCCTATCACGAGTCTCCGGTAATTATCGTGGGCACAGGGTCTGGCCTGTCTTATGCAAGCCTGGGACCCACCCACCACAGCTTAGAAGACTTTGCCATTTTTCGAGCCATTCCCAACCTACAGGTGCTTGCACCTTGGGATGCGCCTTCACTAAGGGCCTGTCTGCGCATGGCCTTTCTGAGTGGCAAGCCCACCTATATACGAATTGGTAAGAAGGGCGAGCCAGACCTCTGCGAAGGCCAGGAGGTACCCGCTATCGGCGACGGGCTTGTACTCCAAACGGGTAAGCAGATTTGCATCTTGGCGATTGGTACGGTGGCGCAAGAGGCAGTGGCTGCTGCAAGAATTCTTAGGGCGCAGGGTATTTCGGCGGAAGTGGTGTTGGTACACACCGTAAAGCCGTACCCGACGGCGCTATTTGATGGCTTGCTCAGCCGCTTAGAGTGTTTTGTAACAGTTGAAGAGCACGCCCGTATTGGCGGGTTTGGAGAATCTTTCCTTAGCCACCTAGCCTTAAAGAGTCTGCAGAAGCGGGTAATCTGTCTGGGCACAAGCGATTCGTTCATGCCCATAGTGGGGTCTCAGGCCTTTGCGCGTTCGCACTTTGGTATTGACGCGGCTTCAGTTGTTGCTTCGGCGCAAGCCCTTGTGCAGAACTAAGCCGTGCTTATTGGTCTGGACTTCGATAACACTATTGTCTGTTATGACAAAGCGATTGCGCGACTGGCAGATGAGCTTTTCGATCTACCGCCCCATCTTCCGCGAACGAAACTAGCTTTCAGGAGTTTCTTGAGACAGACCAACCGTGAACCCGAGTGGACAGCCTTCCAAGGAGCACTGTATGGGCCTGGTATGGCCTATGCAGAGCCATTTGAGCAAGCACTTGAGACAATGCAAGCGCTGAGAGACATGGGACATTCTTTGTGCATTGTGAGTCACAGAAGCCTCCGCCCCTATGCTGGGCCAGTTTACGACCTGCACGCAGCAGCCCGAGCTTGGGTTGACGAGTGGCTTGCCAACAGTGGTCTTATTGCGAATGAAATGGCGCATTTTCACGAGACGCGTGGGGAAAAAATAGCTGCTATTAGAGACTTGGGCTGCGATGCTTTTCTAGACGATTTGCCTGAGGTCCTTGAAGATGAACGCTTCCCAAGTGCTTGTTGGGCTATTTTGTTTGATCCAGAGTGCTTCCACGCCCAATCAAAGGCTCAAAGAGCAAAGCACTGGGGCGAGCTTCCAGCCTTACTGATTAACCTTAAGTGATTCAACTCGTTGAGCCGCCTGCCTTTGCCATTAATTGGTGCCATAAACTTGGCGCATGCCCAGATACATTGGAACCCCTGCAGGGCGGTATCAACAACCAGGTGTTTCGCTGTATGGCAGGAGGGCGCAGGTTCGCACTAAAGGGGTACGCCGCGCATCGAGCAGGCGAACATGATCGTTTTAAGGCGGAACAGGAGTTCTTGAATTACGCGAGGATGGTAGCACCAGAGTTTGTTCCTCAGTTGCTGGACACTGACGTGGCAAGCAGGAGTCTGGTGCTGGAAAGCTTAGAGGGCGATGGGTTCCAAGAAGGGACTCATCCATCTGAAAAAGATATTGAACGTGCTTTAATCTTTATGCGGCGATTGAATGAAGATAACGATTTGGCAAAGCAGTATTTGAACAATAGCGCGGCAGATGGATTCCTTAGGCTGACAGAACACCTGAGGAACATAGAGCAACGTATTAGCAAGATGAGCGTAGAGCATCTTCCAGCCAATTTCAGGGCGAAGGCGGAGGGACTTATTAAGTGCGTTAGTCGAGAGCTTGACTACCTCCAGGAGAGCACGGCGCAATTGATTGCAAAAGGCTATTGTGAGGATGTTCTAGACCCTATTAATAGATGCGTCTCACCGAGCGACTTCGGCTTTCACAATGCTATTCGTACCCCTCAAGGAATCAAGTTTTTTGATTTTGAGTTTTCAGGATGGGACGACCCAGTAAAAGCGGTTGCGGACTTTGACCTTCAGCCCAGGGTACCATTGAGCTCAAGAGCGCGAGCCTTAAGCAAGGCACTACCCCAATGGAGCGAGGGCTTGACGGAACGGTATGACGTCTTGTTCCCTATTCTCAAGCTTAAGTGGGCTTGCATAATCTTGGCGGTGCTCAATCCAGATAGATATGCTCAGATAATTGCGCTGGATGATGGTCAAGTCTCTGAGCAACTGGTTCGGGGTAAGCTCGATTTAGCACAAAGGTTTCTAACATAGGACTTACTCCTTGGCCTATCTGGATTTAATGTCGCCCCTTCACAAGGCTACCCAGCGAGACTACCTTGCCCGGGTGAATGACCCAGAGTTCCCCAAGGCCAAGGCTGCCGAGCTGGCCAAGCAATGGGGTTATGACTACTGGGATGGAGATCGCCGCATTAACTACGGTGGCTACAAGTACATGCCCGGACGGTGGGCTCCAGTGGCCAAACTGATGATTGAGCACTATGGGCTCAAGCCAGGAAGTAAGGTGTTGGACGTTGGATGTGGCAAAGGTTTTCAGATGTTTGAGCTCACTCAGGTGCTACCCGGATTGGAGATACGTGGGATTGATATTTCAAGCTATGCCATAGAGCATGCCCACCCTGACGTGAGGCACCTAATCGATCATGGTAGTGCTGCAAAGCTCCCCTATGCTGATAAGTATTTTGACCTAGCGTTTTCTATAAATACTCTACATAACTTAAATAATCCCGACCTTGAGAGTGCTTTGCGAGAGATAGAGCGGGTAGGTAAGCAAAAATACCTGTGTGTAGAGTCCTACCGAAATGAAGTCGAGAAGACAAATCTACTTTATTGGCAGGTGACTTGCGAGCAATTTAATTCCCCAGCGGACTGGGCGTGGTGTTTTGAGGTTGCTGGCTACACAGGAGATCACTCCTTCATTTACTTTGAATGAGTACAGTTAGCCAACCGATACACTGGCCTGTTTGGCCTCAGTATAACTCTGAACACGAAAATGCGGTACTCAGAGTTATACGATCTAATCAACTTTTTGCAGCAAAAGAAGTTCAGCTATTTGAAGAGGAATTCTCTGCATATACAGGTTCGAAATACGCCATAGGCGTGGGCAACGCGACTCAAGGACTTCATCTTGCACTTGCCGCGCTTGGAATTGGTCCTGGCGATGAGGTAATCGTAACTCCTTACTCATGGATTTCTTCTGCCTCCTGTGTGCTGATGCAAGGGGCGATCCCAGTTTTCGTAGACCTAGAGACGGAGACATTTGGTTTGGATCCGTTAAGGGTTGAGGACGCTATCAGTCCGCGAACCAAAGCAGTAATACTCGTACATATGTTCGGCTTGCCGGCAAAGGTGGGAGAAATATGCGATGTTTGCTCTCGGCATGGAATCTCCCTTATTGAAGACGCTAGCCACGCTCATGGGGCAATGGATAACGCGAGACATCTCGGCACTTTCGGTTCCATTGGCGTATTCAGCCTGCATCAAAGAAAAGCGATATCTACCGGAGATGGGGGAGTTCTCGTTACCGAAGATGCAACGATTTACGACCAACTTAGGCGAATGCGATCCTTTGGTTCAGATAAGCTAAGTTATAACTATCGGATGACCGAATTTTCAGCGGCACTAGGACGCATCGGGCTTACTAATCTAGATAGGGATAACATGCTTAGGGCCGAGAATCACAACCTGCTCCGGCAAAACTTGAGATCAAGAAGGGCTCGTGTGATCCAAAGTCGCGTTAATACAAAACCGGTTTTTTATTCGAATCTCATTGATCTCGACCTCCCTTTCGAGTCGCAGCAGAAAGTCCTCATTCAATGCAGCGAAGCGGGCATTCCATTAAAAAGAACCTGGCAGCCGTTGAATAAGCATCCGCATTTCAAACGGGAAAATATGCCTAATAAGGTTACACCGTGGGACTGCATCTCGTCTATTTATGTTGAGCCAAAGGATTTAAATCTTTCTTTATCGCTCGAATTTCAAGAACGTAGGCTTCTAGAGCTGGATTGTCACCCGCTTGTTCCGCACGAGGTCGTGGTTCAAGCAGCGTCTTTCATCTCAACGTCTTGTGACAACGCTACCTGATTTTTATCCAGACTTTTCTCCCACTCCTGCTCAGTGGGTGCAATTGAAAGGTGCAGTTGACAAGGGACACATACACAGACAGTTTCACATGTCGTTAAATGGGTTGCTCTCTGCGCGCAGTGTAAAGCTCGCCGCTTTAACATTTGGTCCAGAACTACTGGCATTCCTGTTTTATTCTGACAGAACATGGCTATACAGTAATAGACAATTTACCGGTCGCTCGTTAGGTTTAGTTACGACTGTTGAGGCGCACCAAGGGTCAGGCTTTGCAAAAAGAATAGTTAATAAAATTACGGATTTTGCATTGGAAAAGGGTATCGACTTTCTCTACCTGCAAGGCATTCCTAATTTATATTCTAAATTTGGCTTTCATGGATTTGCACCAAAGAGAAAGTTCGTTTTTGATCCAGCAGTCTTTACGTATAAAAGCTGTAAGGTGTCTATACTTTCAAGTCTGTATCATGATGATGTAAAGCAGGTTTATAGAGATTATTCCCGCGCTATTGGGAGCTACATTGAGCGTTCCGAAAAAGAATGGATTGATCTTTTTCATTCTCTTTCTTCCACCTTTCTTTTCTATCAGCCCCGCGTCATAACGGGGGCTGACGGCCGTTTAATTGGCTATTTTTGCGTTTCCCCGACGGAACCAACACAGGTTAGGGAGTTTGCGTTTGTACCTTCAGAGGAAAATGCCTTCTATGCTTGCTCGGCCGTAGCGAACTATGTCCGAGAGCTTGGCGCGAGTCGTTTGGAGATATTCTCTCCAGCTAATGGACCAGTTTACAGTTTATGCGTCAATCAAATTGATTCTGATTTTATATGTTACTTTCGGTCATCATCTTCAAACATGGTTAAGTGGCTTTCTGGTTCAACGGTTCCCAAGCCTATTTTGGAGTCTTTTATACTTCAAGGAGATAATTTTTGAATGCACTCCCTGAACTCGGCCTTTCGGAGTCGCAAATAAAGGCTGTAAAAAATCATTTGATCAATTTTGAGAAGTCTTTAAGCGAATTTGAGAAAACACTACTTAAGACTGTTTCCCCATTCACAATGCTACCTCCTAGTCGAATAATTGATGCTTACCATTCAGCCCGTCAGGCAGCCCTCCGCTATCCCCAAGCATCGATCGTCGAATTCGGTGTATTTGCGGGGGGGGGCCTTATTTCTATGGCTTACGGCGCTGCATCCACTAACGCTGAATTCAACGGGAAGATTGTGGGCTTCGATACTTTCGACGGACATCTCTCGCGTCCAAGTGAAGACGAGATAGATCTGCATGGTCGGCAGCAGTCGAAGGTGTTTGACGAGATAGTTGGGTCTGGGGAAAAGTGGGCCGCATGTTCTCTAGATGAGGTTAGGCGTAATTTCCAAACGGCGCAACAGTTACTAAATACAAAGATTGCTGTTGAGTTTATTAAAGGTGACGCGTGCGAAACCGCTAAATCAATCACGAAGTTTTGTAATTCGGTTTCTCTGCTAAGACTCGATATGGATTGGTATGCACCTACGGTTGCAGCATTGGAAGCGGTTTCCCCAATTCTCGCAAGAAACGCTCTAATTATAATTGATGACTATGGTCATCATTCAGGCGTTAGACAGGCGGTTGACAGATTTTTTCGGATTTTTGAGCGGAGATATGATTATGTCATGGTTGATTATTCCTGTAGGCGTATTCAATTACTGGATTAGAGCATGAGCCAAGTAGAAAATGAGGCTCAGACACGACAGATTAACTCCCTTATGGGTTCAGATCCTGAACGTTGTTTGCTCTTGCCTCCGAACATATCGAAGATAATGAGGACTGATCCCAAGCTAATTGGCTTTATTGCGGCTCGGCACAAAGTTGTGTCCAAGATTTTCCATGGGAAGCGGGTGCTAGAAGTTGGCTGTCAAGAGGGTTTTGGTACATTATTCGTTGCTCCCTATGTGAACGAAATTGTTTGTATTGACTTTTTTCCACCGTTCATTGACTGGTTTAACTCCCACACAGCAATTAACCTGCCGAATGCTACCGCCTTTGTCGGTGATATATGTCAGGAGCCCATCGGTGGTGACTTTGACGGTGCGTTTGCGTTAGACGTTCTGGAACACATCGCCACTTCGCAAGAGGATACTTTTTGGAGGAATATTTCATCCTCTATTCACATAGATGGGGTCGCTGTGATTGGTATGCCCTCAATCGAGTCCCAAGTTTACGCTTCGGAGGCTTCTAAAGTTGGCCATGTGAATTGTAAGAATGGCGATGATTTAAAAAAAGTAGCACTTAGACATTTTAAGCATGTACTGCTACTTTCGATGAATGATGAGATGCTACATAACGGGTTCATTCCCATGTCACATTACATTATTGTTATATGTAGTGGCAAGCGTTAATGCACCAGTTGATAGTGTTTCACCTACCCCTTGCAGCATCTGGCCGAATTATTAGCATTGGGTCTATGGGTAACTTTTAGAATGAAAGCCGAATCGAAAGTTTTCGTATCCGGTATTTTTAATGTGCTTCACCCGGGTCACATTAGGCTTTTTCAATTCGCGCGTGGTCTCGGTGAGCAGCTTTTTATAGCGGTGGAGAGTGATCGTATTGCTGGTAACGCAGCCCATGTGCGAGAGGAACTGCGCCTCGAAGGTGTAAAAAGCTGTTCTCTTGTAGATAATGCGTTTCTTATCGATGAGCCAGTTGTTGGCTTTATTGGGCGCCTACAGCCGCAGGTTGTTGTAAAAGGTAGAGAGTATGAACGGGGATATAACCCCGAGGCCGAGGTAGTTGCTGCCTATGGTGGACGACTGCTTTTTAGCTCTGGGGAAATCCAGTTCTCTTCAACGGATCTTTTGCGAAATGAGCTAAGTAATGCGATTGCATCTCCCATCAGCCCGCCACTTTCATACATGATGCGCCATAATATTTCCAATCAGAGCCTTAAAAAATTAGTTGCTGAATTTGCTAACTTAAGGGTACTCACCATTGGGGACGTGATGATCGACGATTACATCGATTGCCAGCCACTTGGAATGTCGCAGGAGGACCCGACTCTAGTTGTCTCTCCAATAGAGAAGCGTCGTTTTCTAGGTGGTGCCGGGATTGTCGCTGCTCATGCAGCGGGCCTAGGGGCAACAAGCAATTTTGTTAGCGTCGTCGGTGCAGACAGTGCAAGCGAGTTTGCAGCGCAGGAGCTTCACAGGGCTAACGTCAATGCGATTCTTATTGAAGATGGTTCTAGGCCGACAACAGTGAAAGAACGGTACCGTAGTCATGGCAAAGCTCTGCTTAGGGTCAGCCATCTGCACCAGTCAGCGGTTTCTTTAGATCTACAAGCCTCGATCATTGACCAAGTACGTCGGTTGGTTACGAGTACAGATCTATTGATATGCTCGGATTTTAATTACGGGGTGCTGCCTCAATCGGTTGTAGATGCGGTAATTTCTCTAGCCAAGAATAGCGGAGTCATAGTCGCTGCTGACAGTCAATCGTCCAGTCAATTAGGCGATGTCGCGAGGTTTAAGGGTGTCGACCTGTTGTTGCCTACTGAACGAGAGGCCCGTGTAAGTATCCAAAATCGGGAAGATGGGCTTGTGGTATTAGCTGAGCAGCTTCGCCAAAAGTCAAACGCGAAGTTTATTCTGTTGAAGATGGGCGAAGATGGTGTACTTATTCACGCGCCTAGTGAGTCGTCCGATGGTTGGCTAACAGACCAAGTGGAGGCGTTAAATAAGTTCCCGAAGGATGTTACTGGTGCAGGGGACTCGATGTTGGTTGCAAGTGCGCTGGCTCTCGCAGCTGGTGGCAGTATCTGGGAGGCTGCGTGTATAGGGTCGATGGCGGCGGCGGTGCAGGTGGGTAGGGTGGGGAATAAGCCCCTGGAACTTAAAGAGATTCACTGCTTGCTGATGCAAGGGGCAGTTAAGGATCTATCCTAAGGATCATCTGATCAACTACTCAAGCGAGCTATTATTCGGGCAAGCAAGGTTAATTTGCACGATGTCCGGTTTTTGGTCTTGGGTTGTAGGTTCGATTTCAAAACCCTGGCAACCAAGACCCGTGAATAGCCTGAATATGAATTTTCCAAGGGCGACGGTTAGAGCGAAAAGGGGGGGCGCCCTTTGTTTAAATTGACAGTGGAGAGTGCGAGATTAAAGCCTAAGCCTATGATTGAAATTGATGGGCGGCCCATTCTATGGCACATTCTTGAGCTTTACTCTTGTGAGTGATGAACTCAATTAATAATAATCTTTGGCAAAACATTTGGCCCACTCTTCTCCGGCGAGTTAGAACAGCTCAAAGGCGCTTCAATAAGTATTTTCTACTGATTTTTAATGCTGTTTGGGCGGTTCCATTTCTTTTGACCACCAGGGCGCTCAGGCCTATATTACTAATTAGATTTGGCAGTTTTTTCTTTGAAAGAGTAGGACACTTCGCAGCGGATGTTGGACAATGGAAGGCCCAAAAGCTGGTTGAGGACTCGGGGCGCGTGTTGGATCTCTGGTATTTGCCTAATAACCATGAGTGCTCAAATGAGTACTGGGCGCAGATAACTCGTCGATGGTTTCGTGTTTATTCCCTCGTTCGATATTTGGTTTTTTGGAATCGAATCGTACCGTTTGGTGAGGCTCATTCTTTAGACTCAAGTGGTGAATTTGGCTCACGTGACGTTAATGGCTTTCTCGAGCGAGCAAAACTTACGTTGCCAAGTACCACAGAAGAGGAGGCAGAGGCTCGAGTGTGGATGACCAAACTCGGGTGGAACGAGGGCGACCCCTTCGTTTGCCTCTTGGTTCGGGATTCGAGGTACCTTAAAGAGTATCGTCCAGAGTATGATTGGAACTATCACGATTATCGAAATTCTGATGTACAGACATATATTAAAGCAATCAATTTTTTGACGTCCAAGGGTGTTTTTGTCTTTCGAATGGGGAAGTTTATGGAACAAGAAGTAAACTACTCACATTCGAAGTTTATCGATTACGCTTTCCGGCCTGATAGAACTGATTTTCTTGATGTGTGGCTTTTTGCGAATTGCAGTTTTTGTATTACATCTGGCACAGGACTAGACACTATTAGCGCTGTTTTTCGCCGTCCGATTCTTTTTTTGAACCTTACGCCTCTTCAAACGCTTTGGTCTTGGAGCAACACTGTTTGTTGTCCAAAAATCTTGACGTGGAAGAGTTCGGGTAGTTTTCTTACGATGAAGGAGCACCTTGATAACTCCCATTCCTACAATAGTCAATATATTGACGCAGGAATTGAGATAGTTGATTTGACGGAACAGCAGATTCTAGATGCAGTTGTTGAGTTTTCTGATTATTATCAGGGCCAGTCGTTCCAAGCAATACGACACCAGGTGACTAACAAGAGATTCCTTGAAATATTGATGTCACATCCGGACTTTGATAGGAATCATGGGTTTATTCATCCCAAAATGCGAATTGCCTCAACTTTTATTGAGCATGTAGGTGAATCGTTCCTAGGATAATGTTCCTTTATTTTCTGCCCAGCCAGCGTAATAAGAGGGCCAACGGAATAGAGTCACCAACGGTAGGTATCAATAAGCACACCAAGAATGGAAGTAACATTTGATATTTTGCGGCCACTGCGCTGCATAAAAATTTCCGCCGTCATACAAGCTCGAATGACCTCGAGACGACTTCCGGGTAAGGTGCTTAAGCAAGTTTGCGGGAAGCCTTTGCTCTTACATTTATTGCGAAGAGTGGAGAGATGCGAGGAGATTGACGACACTATTCTCGCAATCTCTTCTGATCCAAGTGATGATCCACTGCATGACTTTGGATTATCTTGCGGAATTTCTGTGTACCGCGGGTCGTTGGAAGATGTTGCGACGCGTCTGAGTCAAGCTGCTGGATCTAACCATTCTGATGCCCTTGTGCGCATCTGCGGTGATAGCCCGCTTATCGATCCGACACTTATCGACCAACTTGTGCGTTTATATCGAACCTCTCCATCCGTCGATTTGGTTAGCAATGTGCAGGGCCGGACTTTTCCAAAAGGACAGTCTGTGGAAGTTCTCTCGGTCAAAGCGCTTAATTCGAAGATAGCAACCGGCCTAACGAGAGAAGAGAAAGAGCATGCCACTCTTGCCCTCTATAGAGCCTCCGACCACTCAAAAAAGCTGTTTGTAAGCCGAGGCCCCTCGTTGTCAACCGTGCAATTGTCTGTCGACGACCAAAGCGATTTCGAAACCTTCGAAGCAATCATGAAACTCTTAGGAGAACCGTACGAAATTCACGACATGGACTCCCTGGTTCATGCATATAAGAAAGTTAAGAAGGGTGACGGAACGTAGATTGAGATCGGGTGTGATCGGTCTTGGCGTTGGCGAGCAGCACATTCTCGGTTATCAGAAGGCAGGGGTCGAGGTGGCCAGCTTGTGTGATTCTGACTCCGAAAAGTTGAAAACTTTCAAGAATCGGTTTCCTCAATGCAGAGCCACTCTCTCAGCAGACGAAGTGCTTGCTGATCCAAATATCGACATTGTTTCCATAGCGTCTTATGACGACCATCATGCTGGCCAAGTTTTGAAAGCATTGCGCGCCAGAAAACACGTATTTGTCGAAAAGCCTCTTTGCATGAGTGACAGAGAGTTACAAGAGATTGCTACCCAGCTAGAAAAAGATCCAAGCATCCGGTTGTCCTCGAATACGGTTCTTCGAGTCAGTTCCCGGTTTGGCGACTTACGCGCCCGAATCGCGGAAAGAGAATTCGGTCAAGTTTTTTATATCGAGGCTGACTACAACTATGGTCGATTAAACAAAGTACAAGAGGGTTGGCGCGGAAGAATCAAAAACTACTCTGTTATGTTGGGCGGCGGAGTGCATGTTGTCGACTTGCTCTCCTGGATTGTCGACGCACCGGTTGCGCATGTCAGCGCAATGGGGAATAAGTTTTGCAGTATGCACAGTGGCTTCGAAGGCCCAGATATGGCTGTGGCGCTATTACACTTTTCAAATGGTGTGGTTGGCAAGGTCTGCGCCAATTTTGGGTGCGTTTACCCCCACTTTCACAAACTCTCCGTCTACGGAACCAAGGCAACTTTTGAGAATCGCTTGGATGGGGGGTTTATTTACAAGAGCCGTAGTGCAAAGGACTCTCCAATAAAGCTAGAGTCTGATTATCCTGGGTTATCGAAATCAGACTTAATCCCGTCGTTCGTCTCTGCAATAAGGGGTCAGGGCTTGGCGATCGTAACCGAGCGCGATGTCTTAAATACCGTCGCAATCTGTTTGGCAATCGATAAATCTTTGAGGAGTGGGCAAGCAGAAAAGGTAGTTTATTTTAAGCAACCCAGTTGAACATCGTAGCGGGGAAATAGATGAGGCAAATAAGTTTTGGTGCTCCGTATATTGGGAATGAAGAGCGAAGTGCTGTCTTGGAAGTACTTTCGGGTAACCAACTGGTACATGGACCCAAAGCAAAACAGTTCGAATCTGACTTCAGCGTTTTCATGGGTGGTGGTTACGCCTTGTCAGTTGCCTCCTGCACCGCGGGCCTACACCTTGCATACTTGCACTTAGGAATTGGCCCGGGGGATGAGGTGATAGTTCCGGCACAGACACATGTGGCTAGCGCGCATTCCGTTGAGTACACCGGGGCAAAACCCGTGTTTGTGGACGTAGATGAGCTAACCGGCAACATCGATATTAACGAGCTTGAGAGGGCGGTTACTCCCCGCACGAAAGCCATCTGCGTCGTGCATTACCTCGGATTGCCCGTCGATATGGATCGAGTTACCGCAATTGCAAATAGGAATGACCTTTTTGTGGTCGAGGATGCTGCATTAGCCCTGGGAGCGCGACACAAAGGGGTTCACGTTGGCTTGCTAGGAGACGTAGGCTCCTTTTCATTCTACCCAGTGAAACATATTACAACTGCGGAAGGTGGGATGTTTGTCTCACGGCACAAAACAGTTTCAGATAAGGTTACGCGACTAAAAGCATTCGGCTACGACAAAATGGTCGGTGAGCGGGCAACCCCTGGTTTGTATGATGTCGACCTTCTCGGATACAACTACCGCATGAACGAAATCGAGGCAGCAATCGGCGTCGAGCAATTGAAGCGTGCTCACGGATTCTTGGCAAAGCGCGCAGAAAACGACGCGGCCTTGCGAAAAGCGTTAGAAGGGATTGATGAGATTACCTGCCTCGCCCCCGGCGGGGGCGATTTCGAGCATGCGCACTATTGTCTTGTTGTCGTATTAAGTGATTCGCTTGCTCCCAAGCGATATGACATCATTAAAGGATTGCATGAGTTGGGCGTTGGCACCAGTGTCTATTATCCCGGACCTGTGCCGCATCTCAGATACTATCGAGAGAAGTACGACTTAGGAAGCATCAAATACCCCAATGCAACGCGGATCAGTAAGCAGTCTATTGCCTTGCCCGTTGGCCCGCATCTCAATGCGGAGGACATGGACTATATTGGCAAAATGT
>Ga0194118_10005714_pt1 | contig 12824 bp, 15 predicted proteins | sample TA2MahsurfametaG_2_FD_148662 | JGI IMG/M metagenome (GOLD analysis project Ga0194118, IMG submission 148662) | Freshwater microbial communities from Lake Tanganyika, Tanzania - TA2015013 Mahale N5 surface | ecosystem: Environmental > Aquatic > Freshwater > Lake | place: Tanzania: Lake...
CCCCAAAACCCCAAAACCCCAATTTTATTGTGATATAATTAAATTAGAAAGAATTTAAGATTGCGGAGCCATTCACTTTACATTCAATACAATCTATCAGCCGTTAACGAGTAGACAGAGTTGCACTCTTGAGAGTGGTGCTACCAACAATTGACAGTCGCTTATACTGCCAGTCCAGGCCACGATCTGTTAATAAATTTAAAATACTCTTCAGTATCTTAGCGCGAGGAAAAGAGCTACACCAGCCCTAATCCATTCATCTTGTTCTCTGTTAGTTGGCAACTCAATCATCAAACAGTAGTTGGTCGAGTGACCGGTTGTGGATAAAGTACCTGATCTAGAGAGCACCTTGTAAATGGGGCACATGTAGATACCATCAACCGGGGTCACTCTGTTCTTCTTCGGGATAAACCAAACTATCGGCATTTCAGTGTAGAGTTGTTTCGGGTTCGAGTCGTCCAGCAAGTGCGTAGTCGAGTTCCATCTTGCACCTTCCATGAACATTCCGTAGATGTAGCAACCGTCATCTGGTTTTTCTGTGATCTCATTTAAGGAGTACTCATCAATGATCTTGAAGTCAAACTTGAGCTCGTCAATAGCGATAATGTGCTTTCTGGCGTAGTTCTGCAAAGTTGCAGTGAAGAAAGCCTGAGGGAAGAAGAACCCCGAGATCCAGAAAGCGGGTGGGGAGCCCTTCTCAATCCACTTGGTCAAGAAAGAAATCCTCTCCAATAAGTCCATCATCCAAGAGCCGAGAGGCTTAAGAGAGAGGAAACCATTAGTTGCCCACAAAAGGGGCACTTAGTTATCAAAGAGGGAAGTGCCCATAGCATCGAGGTCTTCGGACATGACAACTTCACCGACGAGAGCTTTCTAAATGTTGATAAGCTGAACCTTCATTATCTTTATCAGGCGATTGTACTTAAGAGCCTCCTGCGTCAACACAGTGTTCATCGACTCGTTGTAGTCAGTCGGGAACTTAATTGCGACTTCATCGAGTTCAAACATGGGAGGTGTCCTCTATTGAATGCTGATCGCGATATCCTTTATGACCTGTTCGCGAGTCTTGCCGCCAGCTGCAGAGGTTCGAGGCTGAATCGACAGCACAGACTCCAAAATAATTCTAGTTTCATTCTGATTCGTAATGATCTCTGCGTTAGAGTGCAAACCGAAGGCTTCAGGCTCTGGGTTGAGAGGTAGAGACTCAATGTAGTTGACATAGTCTTGCTTGGAGCCGTCAGGGATAGATTTGTAAATGCCTGATGCCGAGAGAGCGAATCCATTCTCCAAGACACCTGGCTAAACAAATCTTGCCAGAATTGAGCCGATAAGTCTCACATCCTTATCATCAGTCACTCTGCCACCGTAGTTAATCTCAGCACCTAGCGTATTTAACACTTTAAACGGAATCTCGTCATAATTATCCAAAAAGATCTTGAGCTATCTGCAGCAGACGTTGAAGTCCTCGTAAGTGAACGCGTAAGGAATGTTCCATCCAATAGCACCAAACTTTCTGCGATCCTACACAATAGCGTGGAAGAAAGAGAAGGCGAACAGCAATTTCTTGTAATCGGCGGGCTTGCGGCAGTCATTAAGTGCGGCATTGTCAAAAGCTTCATAGTTCTGCAGCAAGTTCTGTCTAAGACCAGATGGAGGCTCCATAGTCATTTTGACTGAGTTTTGCAGCACGGAAACTGGGAAGGCGGGACTTGGCATAGAAGTCATCCAGATTCTGTAGTCGACATGGTTTGACTCAACTAGCTACTAGACAATACTTTCAAGCTTCGGAAGCCAGGATACACACAAATGGCAGTTCTGGAGGAGAATCCACCAGCCCTTGGTTCTTCCATTCTCGAGCTTTGCTTCAGCCTTCTTTGCCTGGCCTTGCCCGAGAGAAATCGTGTCAAAACGATTCATCATGTCTGAGTCAGCACAGAGCTTCATGAAGGAAGCGACGGGATCGGAGCCGGGAGAAAGCACGAAAATGAGTGGGGTCACATTACTTGAGTCCTTATAACAGTTAAGAAGTCTGAAAGTAGGTGGAGTAATGTATTGCTCGCCAATCTATTCACTGATGTAGTTCTGGAGGGCAGCAGTGATCTTGTCGGGTCTAATACTCTTTAGCACCAACATCTTCTGCATTGAGTTAATTTTAGTGTTCCACTCGCCAGGTAGTGGCTCCTCATGTGCCTTGGCTGAATCGAAAACCTTCTTAAACTTCTTGTGGAAGTTAATGAAGTACTCTAGAATGCCGTTGAAGGCAGGCAGCTTAGTATCCATGTAGTCAAGTTGCTTATGCACCTGGGTCCATTCGAGGTCGTCGAGCCAATCAGTCGGGTTTTAAATGCTTTCAATGTCGCCTGAGGGACCGGCCAGGAAGAATCTCCACTCGTCCATGTTGATCTTATTGTCACCGAAGAGGATCTTGGTGCAAAGCAGTGTCGAGAAGAGCAGTTTGTGCCTCTCAAACAAAGATCGACAGACATTCTGGTAGAGAGATAAGGTGAAGTACTCGTTGAGAATCGTGATGCGCTCAGGGATATCCTCAGACTGCGTCGAGTCCTTGACCGAGCTTGCGAAGAGTCTTTAGAACCACTGAAGTGAGTATTGATACATAGGATCAATAATGTTCAGGTCGACTATGCAGAAGAATAGAAGGGAAGCACGATAGGCGACTCGTCTGAAGGACTCTCTGGTGATGTCGATTTCTTTCTCGGTGATCTCTGACTCAGCCTTTCTGACTTTGATGTCGTCTCCAGTAATCTTTGAGTCAGCTAGAATATCGATCAAATTGTCGTCTTTGAGCAGGTCCATCACCTCTGCAGCTTCACTCAAAGTGGCGAGAATCTTGTCCTCGAGCTCGTACATAATTTTGGCGGACTTGGCGTTGTCAGAAACGATCTGATTCTTCTTTTCTTGCAAGTCAGGCATTTCTAACATGACTAGTTAGTTCAACATTTGCTCCTCGAGACCGGCCGGAGTGATAGCGAAGTTAAGCAAAGTCACTTTCACAGACAACTCGGGTGAGTAGTGAGGGTTAGGTAAGGTGGTAGTTAAGAAGAACTTGAAATTACTGTTATAGGGGACATTCTTATCTCCAATCTTAACGTTCACCGTGTTGCCCATCTTGACCATTTGCATCAATAGGAAAGGCTCGAGAGCTGGGTCCAACTCCTGACCGATGTTCTCAAGTAAAACCCACTTGCCGAACTAGATCGCGAACTCCAAATCTCTCAGCAGAGATGGGTGAGACAACTTGAAAGTTTCGCAGCCTTCTGGCACACCTTTACCCAGGTTCTTAACGAACTTGTTGGCCTGAGTCTGAGGGTCAATCATGAGGGGCCACCTGCGAGACCCGAACATAATGATACCGTTTTCAACAGACAAGTTATCAGATGGAAGACCAGCCACTGCCCATTGACTGATGGTCACATCATTACCAAGCACTTTCTTCATGGTGACGTTGGGGGTCAGTTTAACTCCAAGCTTCTTAACGGATTCGCGCCAGAGTCTTTCAAGTTGCTCACGATAGTCAGCTGTGAAGGGGCCAGCATATGATACCATTCCAGCAGCAATCATGCAGTCACCGATAAGCATCTCTTGCTGGTTGGTCAGGTTGGCAACAGTTTCCGTCCATCTAGTCTTTTCGCCCTCGAGACCGCCAATCATCTTTTCGGCACGGACCAGTTTCTTACCACACTCCTCGATGTCCTCAGTCAGTTACTTAGCCTGGGCAACCAGTCTTGCACCGTTGGCATTTAGATCGTCCAATTCAGCGTTGATTTCACGGACCTGAGCCTGTTTTTCTGCTAGGGCGCCCATGACAACTGCTAGCTTTTCACCCATAACTCTAGCAGTTTCTCTCATAGGGTTGACAATTTTTAGCACTTGATAGTACTTAATCATAGCAACAACCCAAACTCTTACGGGTAGCAGATCCTGAGATGCACCCTTGATTCTTGCCTCTTGCATGACTTCCTCCTACATGAGAGGCTGTACTCTCTTAATTAGAGCATCAGGTATATTGTCTCTGTCATATTCGACAAGTTATCTCAAGAAACCCTTAGGATCAGACAAGAACTTAGTCTTAGCTAACTCCCAATAACCCTCAGGATCAGCCTCAGCCTTGTCACCCTGTGGTTTCTTTGGTCTATCGTTTGGCAACAAGAAGAGACAGCAGATCTTGAACACAGCTACGACAGACTGGGCGGGCTTCTGAATCGTCTTCAGAGAGTAGAAAGCCGATACTTCAATTTGTTCGACCTTTTTGACGGCAGCTGCTAACTCGGGTAAAGCTGTGTTTAGCTCTGTGTCAGCGTTATCTTTAATAGCCTTTACTTCGGCGGCTTGCTTACCAGCTTCCTCCTCTTCTACGACGACGACAGACTTTACGGCCTCAGCCTTGACTGTCTTCTCGGAGATGATCTTTTTGGTGGACTCGACCTCGATTTAAGTCTTTGCCAGAATCGGTGCATCTGCTTCTAGTTTACGAGAGAGTTTATCGACTTCAATAGCAGCGGTTTACAAAACATCTAGACCTCTCGAAAGACGAGTAATGCCCTTTCCGACCTAGATACGCTGTGCACGTAAGATCTTCTTAAACATGCTAAGCAACTCCAGATAGGAAGTGGGAGTGACGTAGTTTATTCTGCGCATTGACTCCTTGAATTCCTCCGACTTCTTCTCGACTGACTAATGGATTACCTTGAATAGTTCGATGCAAGCGTTCTCGTTTTCACCTAGCTCCATAGCCTCGGCGGGATCAGTAACCGAACCTCTACCGACATTGATCAAAGCTTCAGTTGGCCAGTTTGTAAACCAGTCAATTGTGGAACAGTTGACTAGTGAGGGGAACATTCTCAATCGCTGTCTAAAAACCTCACCCAAAGGCGACATAGCTATGATCATGTGGATGTTAGCCTTCACTCGGTTCAGGTAGCACTGGAACATGTTCATCTTGCTCAGCGCAATCTGTTTGCGTGTGCACTCAATGCGGCCGATATTCATGATAGGCTCCTCATCTTCTGGTCTGTAAAGACCAGGCACGTCACCTGAATTCAGCACCGTATTGATATCTTCGAGCATGTTCTCATTAATGATCTGGGTGTCGACGAAGACGAAAGATGTAGGCTTGCCTTGGACACCACCGATCATCAGGACAGTCTTGAGGTTGTCGCGCCAGTCTCTCATCGAGTAGCCTTTGATCACTTCAATTTGGTACTGTTTGTATGAAGATATATAGGTTGCAAGTCTTGCCAGGGATTGGCGGCCAGAACCACCGACACCAAGCAGAAGCGCATTGCCTAGAGGCTGTCTCAGAATTCTGCATATTCTGGCGACGTGATCACAGGCATCCAAGAACAGAATGAGTTTCATAGGTGACTTTGTAGTCGAGTTATAGTCATCAAGGTACTCGCCGATCTTCTTTACCATTGCGGGCAGATCATTTAAGATTTGATAGGGTCTATTTTCACCATCCATACCAAAGCCAAAGTCTCCGTAAATGATTCTGTCATTGTCGAAAATGGCCTCCTTCTTGACTTCAAACTTTCGCTCGGCCTAATCTAAAAGCAACTCGAGCAGCAAGTTCTTGTCAGACTCACTGATCATACGATCACCAAAAACTCTCTAGTTCTCATGGACCCACAACTTGACCAGGTCCAACTTGTTCAGCACTAGTTTTGCTGACGAGGAGCAGACGCCTTGGAAGATCTTGGACATGTCTCTCAAGTTGAAGGTATAGTGGGACTTGGCTGGAATAGGCTTAAGTTTGTCCTCAACTCCTGAGTAGACGATCTGAGTGGCATCGACAATCTACTTGGTGTAGCCTTTAACTTCATCCGAGAAAACAGAGAAGTATCTGTTTATAATCTTGCTGAAAATCATCTCAATCGAGTTGTTGTCTAACACTGAGTACGTGATGATGTTGAAGTGGCGCTGCAGGCGCTGGGTAAGAGTGGAACGACCACCACCGGGTGGACCCATCGCTGTCACGAAAACTATGTCCTGGATTTCCCAGAACTCCTTTGAGATTCTGTTGTACCAGCCCTGGTGGTCGAGCCACTGCCTGATTAACTCAATTGGGGGCTGAGCGCCAAACTCTTCCTTCTTAGGCATGTTGAGGTCATCGACAAACAGAATGAGACGCTTGCCGACTGGTGGTCCATAGATACCTCTCTTTCTCTTTTCAATCTTTTAGTCGATAGCGTCCTGAGTCTAGTTCGCGGAGGTCTAAGCTGAAAAAGTGAGGGGAACCGATGAGAACTCCTCTGGCATTTCTAGATTAATCAGGTTCGAAATGTTCACTGTCTTGCCTGTGCCGGTGGGTCCTGGCGAGAGAACATGTTTCTTCTGTTTAAGGAGAGTTCCCTTTACAAACTTCATTCTTATCGAGTCGAAAGTGGGCACGATGATCTCGTTGTATTGGGCTTTGCTGTCGATCGTAAACTCGCTGATTGTGTCAGTCCAGTAAATCCACTCCTTTTTTTCGGTGGAGAACTTGTAGTCGTAGCATGATCCCTGGTTCGGCATTTTGTACTTGTTGTCTTTGCCCATAAGGTCTCGGATCTTAATGTTAAATTTGGAGCGACCTTCAGGTGTCGTCGTGCAGCCGACACTCCAGACCAGACAGAAGACAAATATGCCCTCCAACATTTGCTCTAGATCTTCAACCTCATCTGCAGTCACTTTTTTAAGCTCAGTGTCGAAGTAGGGCATCATAAAGCAGTCGAGCAAGCGGAACATCGAGTTGCACAAGTTGTTGTCTACAGTCATGACTGGCTCGGGACAGTTCTTTCTGGTGTAGTTGATGATTGGCTCCAAGTAGTGCGCAAACAGTTTCTCAAACAGAGGCGCAGCCGTCTTTGGTCTTAACTTGAACGAACTTGGCAGCTTCATCATCCATGACTTGATCAGAGGCTGAATGCCAAGAGCCCCGGGTTCCATGTAAATCATACCACAACGGGAGACGGTGGCAGGTGAGGCGACTGCAAGATCCTCGACTTCAAACATCATGGTCATTCTGGGCGTCAAATTAATGATGGCTCCTGAGTTGAGGCACAGCTTTTTGTTGTCGTCAAGCACAGTGTTCATCGATTCAATCCAGAGAGCGTCCACAGGCCCATCAAACATAATCCAGTGCTTGTCCGGCGACTCATCTTTCGAAGCTTCAGCAACCAAAATGGCGGCAATACCGTCATTCCACTCATTAGTGGCGGGGTCCAGACCACCATACAACTACTCCATGGTGATTGACTTGGGGTTCAAGATGTGGTAGTGAACTTTCTCGTATTCCTCCATGTGTTTCAACGCGGTCATAGCATCAGCAAGTATCTTATAGTTGCAAGTCTTACCGCCACCAGTGGGTCCGACCAACATGAGACCGTGACGCACCTAAATAGTGTCGAACAGCTGAATAATCTTATCGATAAAAGACTGTTCAGGCTGCAGCTAGCTTAGCAAGCACTGCTTTGATAGTTCCTTAATTAAGGTTTCTTGATCCAGCTCAGGCTTTGGTACTCCGGGGAACAGATCCTTAATAATGTTTTCGAATAGAGGCAAATCGTCTTTCAAGAACTTAGGAACATTGACATCTCTCAAGGCTCTTAGGAGCAACTGATCCTCGGTGAGGGCAGCTGTGAGGGGTGACATCTTGAGGAGACCAGCCGCGTTGATGACAGATCTGACGGCTCTCATACCATAATCGTAGTGATCTTGGGAGGATAGCTGTTCCGAGCAAAGCTTGAAGGTTGTGACCATCTTGTTGGCAAGAATCGAAGCTTTTGTGAAACCGAAGGAGTACAACATGATCTCGCCGATGAGACCATAGTCGGGCACCATCATCGCCACTGGTCTGAACAAGGCCTTGAGGTTATCGGGCAACTCAGTGCGGCCGGCATAACCAGGATTCATGGTGATAAACACGCAGAAAGTGGGCTTCATCTTAATTTAAGACTCTTCGAACAGCACCTCGCGAGATCCTTTCGACTTCTCTCCAAACAGCTGAAGTAGCTGTTGAGCAATTACAGACAACACCTCAATATTGATTCTGTTGAATTCGTCGAAGCAGATCCAGGAGCCTGAAGCAGCGAGACCCTTAAAGAAGGAAGTGATCATTGTGATCTCCATAGTGGGCGAGCAGTTGAACACGACACATTGTTTGGCAAGAGCTTTGGCTAAATCTTTTGTCGATTCGGTTTTACCTGTACCTGCGGGGCCGGCTGGTGCACCACCCAAGTCGAGCTTAAGAGCACCCATCAGGGTCATGTAACACTTATCTGTGAGGGGAGTGATCACGAGACGTTGCGTGTTTCCCAAGTACTCATAACCGTAAGGGAAATCGGTCTAAATACATCTGACGTAGCAATCGTCTTTAGTCCAATAGTATCTGAGCTGTGAAATCCAATTAAAGTGGTTGATGTCACTCACGCGTTCGTCCACTAGCTTTCTGACGACTTCTTTTGCGTGCACATCAATAACGATTAGAGCACCCAAAGTCAGCGACTAAAGCTTTGTGAGTCTCTCTCTCACGAGTTGCACAGTCTGCAGCAGCTAAACATCGAGCGCCTTCAGAATTTCTTCGGCTCCCTTTTCTCCATTCTTTATTATAGACTGTTCGACTTCTGTCGTCCAGTGAACTTAAGAACCGTTGAGGACACATTGGCCAGGATGTTTCTTGATCCAAGCGTTTCTCTCTAATTCAAGATAATCCTTAATCGAATATTGGAGTACCTCCCTAACGGTACAGAACATCATATTCTCGACTTCTCCCATCCAGTCTTCGACCTTTTTGTCCTTGGGATCGAGGCTACCCACGAAGGGAATAAACTCTTTTTCTCCTGAGAACATACCGGTGATGGTCTTGTCGGGCTGGAACTGAAGTTCAGTCATATTCTCAAAGACCTTCCGCAAGTGTGACTGCACCTTCTCTACATCTTTAGTCTGAGACAGAATTTCAAGCAAGTCGTCATTGGATAGGAAATAGAAACGAGCAAAGACTGTTCTCTTGGCTTCCAGATACTCTTTAAGTCCCTTTTGCACTCTGTCCAGGTCTGAATTCATCTATTCAAGTCTTGCAAATAGAACTTTGCCATCGCGGCAGCACGTATCAAGCGTGTTCGGCTGAGCTTGTGTACCTTTGATGATGTCTCTCCAGGACTTGTCGACCGATTTAAATCTCTTAGCTTCGCCGGGCAGTTGTTTCATGATGTCTGGAGAATCAAAAATGGGCTACAAGTACTACCACTGCTTTTAACACTTAATCCACTCCTCAATAACGTTCGAAACGTAGAGAAGGGTGGCGCACCAATCTTCAATCTCCTCCTCGAATGGTTTCTTGAAGGGAGAGAAGGCCAAAGTTTAGGCAAGAGTTTGATGCTCGTCTAAGAAGTTGATACCTTCATCGAAGCCAATCACAGTGCACGTTCCAGAATTACGGAAGGGCTTACATGTCAAGAAAACTTGTAGCCAGTCGTTTTTCATTCTGGCCATTGAAGTCTCGATATTGTACTCCTTGCCAGCACGCTCACCGATCTCGCAGATCTCGTCATTCCACTTGTACAAATTCATATCCAGGATATTTTGGAATGTGAATCCCTCGTAAGGTTTAACTTCAAAGCCCACTGCTTTAGAAATTTGCTCCCAGTGACGGTCCTTTAAACCTTCGGTTCTGAGAGCAATAGCCATATCGACGAATATCTTGAAGGCTTCAACCTCCTCCTTGACGGTAACCGCGATCTTCTCAATGCCTGGAAGCTCTTTGCCTTTCAGTTGTCTGATGACTTTATTCATGGTCTTCTCAGAGTCATCCACACACTCGGCTAAGAACACAGAATCGAGCTTATCAAAGTCGTCATTGAGCCAGGAGTAATGCGACTTGCGCCAAATTTCGGTCTTGGTCCACAAGTTGTACAGCGGCTCAAACTCCTTTACGGCAGCATTGATGTTATCGTAATTCGTCTCATCTTGGCCAGTCAAAGCCTCGCGGTTATTGTACAACTTCGCATTTTCTACCGCCCATGTCAAGTTTTTCCAGACCTCTTAAGCTTATGCTGCAACCTCTTGATACGAGTCAATGTTTTAGTGGACTGTGAAGGCGGCGGACTTGCTTGAAATATCGTTAACTTTTAGGTCGAATTCAGACTGCTCCTGTTGCATGAGGTTGACAAATTTGTCCTTCTCTTTCTCGAGAGCGGCGATCTGTCTCCCAATCACAGACTTGGTGTCGTTTGGTGAACCAAATAAACGCCACTGGCGATCGTAGTCCTCCTCCTCCGTGAAAGAGTACTTGAATTCCTCAAGAATTCCGTAGACTTGCATTCCTAGCTTAATCTAGCCGTCGAGTTTCTCAATCTCAGACGGCATAGACTGCATAAAATCCTTAATTGTTGAGAGTTCCTCAATATCTTTCGGCTGCGTATTAATCTTGTCATTGATCTTGTAGAAGGCATCAATGGTCGAGTTGGCCATTCTCTTTGCCATTTTAGCTATAAGTTTGACCTGCTCCTCCGCGATATAGGTGTGCTTCTTAGCAATCACATCGCGGATCGTGCCAACGTTGATCTGGAACATCGACACAATAATGGAGTCGGGAATTTCGTTCATCAGGCGCTCAGCATCTGCGCGGTGCATGATAACGCCCTTACGCAGAACCTCAGCCTCTGGTGGGTTCTCATCGTCGTCGAGGTCTTTGATCACCTTGATTGGGTCCAGAATGTACTCTGACTTGTACTTCTTCAGTGTGTCTTGGTAGGCGTGCAGGGGCTCCACGACTTGCTGAATTGCAGTTCTCAATTTGTCGAAGGCCTCGAAGATCCAAGTGTTGGGGTCAGGCAGCAACTTCTTGTTTGCAGGGTCGGGTTTCTCGGGCATGGACTCTGGTTTGACTGGAACTTTTAGGTATAGCTTCTGATTAGACTTGAATAGTTGGGGCAGCAGCTTTTGTTCCAGTAACACCACTTGCTCGAGGGCAGACAAACCGTGGTCAAAAGTCTTGAGGATCGACTCCACGACGGCTTCAGGCGAATGGGAGAACTCGGGTTCGTTCTTATCGTTAAGAATAACGTCTATTTGGAAGAGAGGAAACTTGGGTTTTGGCGCTCCGAGTGCCTTGATCTGCTCAGCAGTATAGTAGACGTTTTAGACGTTGTTGGTGTCTTTGACTTCACAGGAAATCGGGAGGAAAGAAGTGATGCAATCGACGAAACGATGCACTGACTTTTATGTCATCTCCAGCAGCGTGTCCTCCATGACGAACTTCTACTGAGTGAGGAAGCGCTTCAGGTCACTTTGCTCGAACTCGGCCCTGTTTGCAACGTTGAGGCTGAAGCCTGCCAGCCTCGTGTTGTCAGCGGAGGTGGGCGTAAATTTGTTCTTGATGATGTCCTTCATCTTGTTCAGCCAAGTCTCTTTCAAGTAGTAGGAGGTCTGGGTAATCGAGGAAGTCTAGATCTGTTTGAATTCGTCCACTTTCATGGTCTTCGTCACATTTGGATTGTAAATATCCTTGGCGGCAACATCGTTGCACTCTTTGCGGATCTCTTGCTGAGCTTTGATGACCTCATCGTAGCGGGATAGCGTGCCGAGACAGAAGGAAGTGAAAACTTCGTGGAAGTTGTGCTTCGGGATCCTAATCATGCCAAAGTAGGGCGTGGCTTTCTTCTCTGGAGGGGGAGGCAGGTCCAGCTTGCCCGTTATCAGGTTGTTCTGCTTGTCGGAGCAGTGCTTGTCGAAAATGATCTTGTTCATCGTCTTCGCGAAGTCAGAGCTCACCTCATTTAGCAGCGTTGTGGTGTCTGCTGAGGACTTACCCCTCAGAGCCTTCGTGTTCTGGGTCATTGTGAGCACGCGATTTGTTTGCTCGACGTCGATCTCGGGAATCTGGTGCTTGGGCATGTTGTCGATGTAGTAGTTGTACTTGATGAGTGCGTCAGCATTTCTGCGCTTTTAGTGGGCGGCCGCAAATCTGCGGGCAAAGACTTTAGGGTCCTCCTCGCTGAAGTGGATGAAGATGCGTTGAAGTCTCACTTTCTCACGGGTGTTCTCCCAGAAGCCCTCGAAGCGGTCCGTCTTTGGCAGATACTTCATGATTCTTAGCTTTCTCCAGTAGCAAAGCCCGTCCTTGTCTTTCCAGAGACCCTGAGCAGAAACACCGCTAGGGTTATTGAGCCAGTGTTGGGGGAGTCTAGTATCAAACTCCTTGTCGTCGTAGGCCTCCAGGGGCAACCAGCCACCACTAGCCTTCTCAGGGTTGCGGAATTCGACACCCATTCCGAGCAGCAGGTCCTCAATATTTTGCTGCGAGAAGTCGTGCTGCTCTTTTTCGGTCGGCTCTTTCATTTTTCCGAATTTGCGCTGAAAGACTCTTATTTGAATTTAAACTTACTTTGACCGGAGAGATTGGCTCAGTCTCCAAAGGCCTTTTCTTTTCTCTTGGAGGCTCAATGGGAGGATGAGGGTTAAATCTGGGAACTTGGCTCGAAGGCAGCTACCTCTAGAGCACCAGACCTAAATTAAACGTTCTTAGCAACCATAATTTAAACAAGACCTAACGGTTTGAAACGCCCGAAGCAGTTGTCACAGGATGGGAGGCAAACTGTGGTAGTGTATGAGAGGAAAGTGAGTGATAAGAGGTTTTGGAGTTAAAGATTACCTTTGGATTAGTTTGGCTACTCCAGTTGCGATTGCACTTAGTTATTCTAAAAGCTCGTGTTCATTTGAACTTGAAACGAATATTATTATAAATTTCGGTCCGCCCCTGCCTTTTAAATCAATTATTTTATTCACAAATTTTACGGCCTGCAAAATGGGGTTTTGGGGTTTTGGGG
>Ga0194118_10005721_pt1 | contig 12813 bp, 8 predicted proteins | sample TA2MahsurfametaG_2_FD_148662 | JGI IMG/M metagenome (GOLD analysis project Ga0194118, IMG submission 148662) | Freshwater microbial communities from Lake Tanganyika, Tanzania - TA2015013 Mahale N5 surface | ecosystem: Environmental > Aquatic > Freshwater > Lake | place: Tanzania: Lake Tanganyika...
CCATGCCGACCGAGTCCTCGACGACCTCGGTGCGCCGGCAGTTCTTCTCCGTCATGACGTAGTCGGAGACCATGCGGCGCGCCTCGCGCACGTAGAGCTGGCGGGGCCAGTTTCCGTTGTCCCGGAACTCATCCTTGGCCAGGCCGAACTTCTGGAACGCCAGACGCATGTTTTCCGGCACGCGGGGATGGTGGGCGTAGGTCCACATCAGGCCTTTCTGCCAGTCCTCGTGGGCCTGCCAGATCTTGGCGCGGGTCGCGTAGTCGGCTTCGGCGTAGTCCCAGTTCTGGCCGATGAAGTCGGTGCTGACCGCGAATTTGTTGTTGGTGTCCGTCTTGCGGTTGGGCATCGGAGTCGGAGCCCAGGAGATGCGGTCCTCGCCCGCCTCGACGTTGCGCAGCGCGAGCTCATACCAGCGTTCGTCATAGCCCTCGGGTTTCTCCCAGTCGCGGCGGTTTTCCGGCGCGTCGGTGGTGCACATGCGGAAGTTGTAGGCCTGCACCTTGCGGTCGCCCGAACCGTCAGACCCGGGGATTTCTTTCTCGATGCCGGGCAGCAGGCCGCTGGAGGGGTCGCCTTTCTTGACGTAGGGGTCGACTTCCACCTTGAACTGGTGAGAGCGCGCATGGCCGACCTGCACGCCGTTGAGCGTCTCGCCGTAGGTCGCATTGGCCTCGCGGCCCACATGGTAGCTGACGCCGGCCTTGGCCATGAGGTCGCCTTCGTAGGTCGCGTCGATGAAGATCTTGCTGGTGAACTCACGTCCGCTCTCCATGACGATCTTCACGATGCGGCCGTCTTCCTTCACTACGCCCTTCTTCAGGTCGAGACGTTCGCCGTGGACGACGGTCACCCTGTCGCCGGCGGCCTTGAGCATCCCGTCGTAGACCAGCGAGGCCACGTGCGGCTCGAAGGTCCACATGGTGTCCTCGGCGGCGCTGTTGCCGTGCGGACGGCGTGCGAAGTAGTCCTCGCGGGTCTGCTGGCGCCAGTGGGCGGCTTCGGAGTAGTGACGGTGGATGCCTTGGTAGAATTCACGGGACATTCCGCCGATGGCCCGCTTGTTGCCGATGTCCGTCGCCCCGAGCCCGCCGGTGGTCAGGCCGCCGAGGAACTTAGTCGGCTCTATCAGGACGGCCGTCCGGCCGTCGCGCGCGGCTTGGATTGCGGCGGTGATGCCGCCCGAGGTTCCCCCGTAGACCACGATGTCGGCCTCTTCGGCCCGGAGCAGGGCGGAGAGCAGGAGGAGGGAGGCGGCCGGACGCATGGGTTGTTTATTTCCAGAAACCCACTTGGGGTCAATCCCCGGAACCTCCTAGCGGCGCTCAGGACAGTCCGCGCAACGGACCGGTGCCGGAGGCGAAGCGGTCGGCGTCGACGCCCAGTCTTCTCAGCATGCTGACGTAGAGGTTGGCGAGAGGCGCGTTGTTGACCGGATCGAACCGCAGGTGCCCGCCGTGCCTGAATCCGCCGCCCGCCAGGATCACGGGCAGGTTCTGGTTGCTGTGCGAGTTGGCGTTGCCGAGGCAGCTGCCGTAGAGCACCTGCGTTCGGTCCAGCAGGCAGCCGCCGGCTTCGGGCGTGCCCCGCAGGGATCCGAGCAGCTCTCCGAAGACCTTGAGCTGGGCCTCCTCGATGCGACGCAGTTCGGCGATCTTCTCGGGTTCGTTGCCGTGGTGCGTCAGCCCGTGGGTCTCGTTCTTCACGCCGGGCACGTGAGGGACGACGGAGAAGGTGCTGAGGGAAAGGGTGACCACGCGGGTGCTGTCGGTCTGCAGCGCCAGCCGGACGAGGTCGAACATCAGCCGCGAACGGGCGACGACCTCGTTGGCGTCGGCGATGTCCCTGGGCATCGGGGCGTCGACCTTGGGCTTGGGCCGGTTCTCCCAGGCGATGCTGCGCTGGAGGCGGCCCTCCAGTTCGCGCACGCTCTGGAAATATTGGTCGAGCCGCGCGCGGTCCCCGGGGTCGGAGCCCTTTTCCAGACGCTTCGCCTTGTCGAGGATGAGGTCGAGCACGCTGCCGCCGGCTTCGATGCGGCGCATGGCGGCGGCCTTCTCCTCCGGCGTGCCCGCGACGAAGAGCTTCCGATAGAGGCGCTCGGCGCTGGTCTCGGCCGGGAGGATGACGCCCGACCGTGACACGGAGATCGAATCGGCGTAGTGCTCGCCCTTGCGCACGGACAGGGCGAGCGAGGCGAAGCGGGTGTCCTCGCCGATCTTCTCGGCCACGAGCTGGTCCAAAGAGAGGCTGTTGCGGAAGGTCGGCTGGCCGGGGTGAGGGGCGGCTGAGAGGAAGCATTGTCCGGCGTGATGGTTGCCGTCCACGCCGGGGTGGGAGAGTCCCGCGAAGGTGGTCAAGTGGCTGCGATGCGCGGCAAGCAGCCCGAGGTAGGGGCTGGAGGCCTCGCCCTCCTTGGGGAAGAAATACTGGGGCATCATCCCGAGCGGGACGTGGATGGCCAGAAGCCGTCGGGGCGGCTCCTTCTCGGTTTCTCGGCCGAGGGCCGGCAGCGCCAGGCAGGCGCCGGCGGCGAGGAGGAAGTCACGGCGTCTCATGGTTCAACGTGAGGGAGGAAGGAACAGCTCGCTTGCGGCCAGGGCGTGCATGAGTGAGCGGAGCCCGAGGGCGTCTCCGCGGGTCGCCTCGACCACGGCCCTGATGCGGGCGCGGTCGGCGTAGGAGACCTCGGCGCCGGTGGCATACCTCGAGAGGTGGGCGACGAAGGCCCTGGCCAGGCGAGCGTCGTCCGCCGCCAGCAGGGCGATGAGTCCTGCGGGGCTGTCGAAGCGTCGGCCGTCACGCAGCTCGCCGGCGGCGTCCACGCCGGGGCCGACGCGATACTCCACTTTCCACGGGACGCGGCCTTTCAAGGCAGGGACGTCGCCCTTACCGTTGGAGCGGTAGCGGTCGCGCAGGCCTCCGACGGAATCGAAGGCCTCGAGGGCGAATCCGGGAGGGTCGATCTTGGCGTGGCACGCGGCGCAGTTCGGATCCTTGCGGTGACGTTCGAGCTGCTCGCGAATGGTGGTCGTGCCCCGGGTATCAGGGTCGACGGCCGAGATGCCGGGAGGCGGAGGCGGAGGCGGCTCGTCCAGGAGCCGGTCCGAAATCCATACGCCGCGCTTCACCGGCGAGGTGGTGGTCCCGTTCGCGGTGAGCTTATGGATGGCGGCCTGCCCGAGCAGTCCGCCGCGGACGCCTCCCTTGGGCAACTCGACCCGACGGACTTCGACGCCCTGCACGCCGCTGATGCCGTAATGCTCCGCCAGTCGCTGGGTCAGCATGGCGAAGCCGGGTTCAAGCAGAGCCTTGGCGGGGAGGTTCCTTTCGATGAGTTCACGGAGGAACGCGGGGGTCTCGGCCGCCACGCCTTCGTTGAGGATGAATCTGTATTCGGGGTAGAGCAGGGGGTCGGGCACGGTCTCATCTAGCCGGCCCAGTTCAAGCCATTGGCGCGTGAAGTCGGCGTAGAAGCGCCGGCTGCGGGCGTCGGCGAGCATCCGGTCCATCTGACCCCTGAGCGTCTCGGGCTTGCGCAGGGATCCGTCGCGCGCAGCGGCCAGCAGGGGCTCGTCGGGCGGCCCGACCCACAGCCAGTAGGACAGCCGTGAAGCGAGCGCGAAGTCGGGGCCCGCGGGGAAAAGCGAGCGATCCGCCGGAGCGTCACCGGGCAGGAAGAGGAATTCGGGTGAGGTCAGCACGGCCACGTACACGCGGCGCATGGCGTCCTCGAAGCAGTCCCCCGACCTGAGTCTGGAGGAGAGCAGTTCCAGGTAGGGCGTCAGCTCGGCCTCGACCACGTCGCGTCGGAAGGCGCGGGGCAGGAACGCGGTCAGCAGTCTTCTGCCGTCGGCGACGGCGTCGGACGTCATCACGGTCTCCAGAGGGGGGTCGCGTTCCTCGGGCGTTAGGTCGAAGTACATGCTCGGCAGGTAGCCGCCCTGGCTGCGGACCTTCTCCCGTCGGGGCGCCGTCCCCGTCTCGGGCCGGTGCCTGCCGATGGGCAGTTCGGCGAATAGTCGTCGGTGGCTGGCCGGCGGCCACACGGGATTGAGCGGGCCCTCGATCTCGAACCAGTCGATGGCCATGCCCGGCCCGACGTGCTTGGCGGCCCGGCCGGCGACCTGGCCGATGCGCAGGCCGTTCCAGGGGATGGAGACCGGATCGAACACGATGGACTCATGGGCGTCGAGCCAGGTCGTGATCTCGCCGACCTTGGATTCCATCGACGGCGCGGTGAAGGCGGCCAGGAGTCTTCCGCCTTCCTGCTGCTTGCCCTCCTCGTGCGCGCGAAGCACCGCGGCCTGCGGGGCGTCGCACGGGTTCGGCCGGCCGTTCTCCCAGTGGAAGCCCCAGAGGGAGATCCGCATGCGGTAGGTGCCGGGATAGATGGGCGCGACGTTCATCGCGGCTTCGTAGCCGGCGAGGTTGGGATTGAGCAGGCCGACCGCACTCTGGCTCTTCGACACGGCTTCGCTTTTGACCAACGCGTTCCGGTCCTTGAGGTCGGGGCCCTCGAAGCCCACGTGTCCCTTCTTGTCCTCATGGCCGCCACGGACGGGCAGGGCAGGGTCAGGCTGCTTGTCCTTGAGCAGCACGAACTGGCCATGCGCGAGGTTGGCTCCGAATTTGAAGAGTCCGGCGGGATGCACGCGTTTCCGGTAGACCCTGGGCGGCTTGGCTGAAGTGGCGATCGCCGCATCGAGGGCCCGCTCGATCGCCTCCTCATAGGCGGCGAGATGGCCGGGAGAAAGGTCAAGTCCTCCCGCGATCTTGTCGTAACCGGCCACCCGTCCGTCGGCGGGCAGCAGCGCCTGGATGTCGAGACGCGGCAGTTCGAGCAGATCCTTCAGCGTGTTCTCGAATTCCACCCGCGTGAGCCTGCGGAGCTGCGTCCGGGCGGCGTGCGTCGACTGGCTGTCCGACGTGAGCCTGGCGTCCAGCGTCCGCAGGAAGGCGGCCTTCTCCTCGGCAGGAGGCGAATCCTTCTTCTTCGGAGGGGGCATCTCTCCGGCGGCGACCGCGTCATGGACGCGCACCCAGCGGGTCAGTTCCTTGGGGTCGTAGGCCGCCGATTCCAGGTCGAGCCCTCCTTTCCTGGTCTCCTTGTCATGGCACTCGTAGCAGTGCGCCTCAAGGAATGCGCGTGCCTCCGGAGGGGCTGATCGGCCGAGCAGCGGAAGGAGGACGAGGATGAAGGCTGAGGGCCTCAAGGGGATCGATGCGGTCGGGTGGAATCAGTTCAATCCCGTCCCCGGTGTCCGCAAGGCAAGTTATCTCGCGGGGGGTGGAAGCAGCGGACTGAGGCGCTCCGCATAGACCGCATAGCCTTCGGGCGAGAGATGGATGTTGTCCGGGGTGTACAGGGCCTTGCGGATCGTCCCGTCGGCGTTGAGGAAGTCCTGGGTGAGGTCCAGCACCTTGACCTTGGGGTCGGCGTCGAGCTTCAGTCTGTCGATTTCGGCGTTGGTCAGGAGGATATCCTCGTAGAAACGGTTCTTCGGGGCGTGGCAGGGCAGGATCTTGGCGACGACGAGTTCCACGTTGGGAAATTTCTCGCGAAGGTTGCGGACGCACGTCTCGACGCCCTTGGCCGCGGCGGCGACGCCGGTCTCGGGGGTGAAGAACATGTTGTTGTTGCCGATCATCAGCACGATGGTCTTCGGCCGGAGCCCTTGGACGCCGCCATGGTCGAGCCGCCAGAGCACGTTCTGGGTCTTGTCGCCCCCGATGCCGATGTTCACCGCCTTGCGGTCGGGGAAATGCTTCGCCCAGGAAGCGCCCCACTGGATGGTGATGCTGTCGCCGACGAGCAGCACGTCGATCGGCCCTTGGTTCTGCTGGACCGTCTTCACGTGGGCTTCGTGGAGTTTCAGCCAGGCGTCGCCGCCGAAGAATCCAGCGCAAGGCACAGAGGGCCAGAGCTGAGGGAGGTGCCGGTTGCTCTCTCGGCCGGGGCGACGTTCGAATTCGGGCTTCTCCACCACGTAGGCCCGCTCTTCGGCCGTCAGCGGCCAGCCGGTCGGCTGAGGGTCCGCGGGCTTGTGTGAATACTCGAACGCGGAGAGGGCCGGGCCAATCAGCAGTGAGGCGAGGATGTGTGTCAGTTTCATGGGGTTCTGGTTAAGGTGTCATCGTGACGCCAACACGGCCCTCTCACGACGGGTCCTGAGGGTGAGGCTTACGTCGTCAGCGAACTGACTTCCGAGTCCCGGCGATGTGTTGCCGGGTTCTCCGGCGTTGCCGACGCCGATCTGGACGACGAGGAAGCCGGCGTTGGGAGGCAGGACGCAACGGGAGGTCAGCGTGCGCCAGGCTCCCGGCGGGCCTCCCTTGCTGACATGGAACTGGGCTCCGCTTCCCAAGGTGCGGTCAGGGGAGGGCGGCCACTGTCCGACGATCGAGCGAGGTTCGCCCTCGAATGCGTAGATCTTGGCGATGAAACGCACGGGTTCGGAGCCGGCGGGCCGGGCGTCCTTCAGGCTCACCTGCAGTTCCGCAAAGGCCTCCTCGGAATTCAGCAGGCGGTCGCGGACTCCCCGGAGGTCGACGATCTGGAAGACGTCGCAGGACTGCCGTGGGCTGTTCGGGACGTTCGGCTCCCCGGCCGCCTCCAGGAATCGCAGGGTCGTCGGGCGATCCTCGAGCGCCACGATTTCGCTCGGGTCGCCTCCCCAGCTGAAGGCACGGGCCGGGAATCCCGCCGGCACGGGGCCCTTGAGCAGTTCAAAGCCTCCGTCCGCGATCTCGAGGGGTCGGCTTTCCGCCCGGTCCGCCCTCGCCGCCAGCAGCCAGCCGAAGGAGGAGACCGTGAGGCCGACCGCCAGGAGGGCCGCGACGAGCCCAAGCGGACGGTTGACGGACGGGAACGCGATGGCGCGGCCTTCCGTGGCCGCATCCAGCGTGAGCGAGTCGGCCGCGGTGTGCAGGTGCGCGCGGAAGGCGGCGGCGGCGCGGAACTTATCGCGTGCGGACCGGTCGCGCCTCAGCAGCGCGCTCAGTTCGGCGGCCTCCTCCGGGGTCATCCTGGATTCGGACCAGGCCTCGAACAGCGTTTCGAATCGATCTTCGTTCATGAGATTCCGGGCGTGCCGAGCGAACGGTCGACGCATTCCCGCAGGTTCTGCCGCGCACGGCTCAGGGCGACGCGCACGGAGTTCGGCGTCCAGCCGACGGCGGGAGCGATGTCCTCCGGCATCTGGCCGAGGTGGTAGCGTCTGCGGATGAGTTCAGCCCCCTTGGGCGGCAGCTTGCTGATGCATGCCTTCAGGGCCCCGGTGCGACGTTCGAGGTCCTCCGGTTCGGCCGGAGCCTCCCCGTGCAGCAGTTCCACGACGTCCTCATCGAGGCGTGCCGAGGCCCGGGCGCGGGCGCGCTGGAACTGCAGGGCCTGGTAGCGTGCGATCGTGCAGGCCCAGGCCGGGAAGTTCGTGCCGAGGGCGTAGGTCGCCGCCTTGCGGGTCACTGTCAGGAAGGATTCCTGGACGATGTCCTGGGCGTCGCCCAGATGGGGTTCGATGGTGAGCACGTAATGCAGAACCGTGCGCTGGTGCTGCACGAACAGACGCTGAACGCTGAGCGTGTGCTCCTCGGGGCTGGGGGCGGGGACGTCCATCTTCGCAAGAGACCGCCGGGGTCTCCGTGGCATTAGCATCCGATTCCGCCCCCGCGGGGCAATCCCGACCCTTCAGGATCTGGGGTGGAAGCGCAGGACGAGGGATTCGAAGCCCAGCTGGCGTTCGTAGGCGTGCTCGCGCTCGAACCGGGGTTCGGCCGACACGACCTCCATGCGCCCGACCAGGTCGACGCATTTCTGAAGCAAGGTGCGCAGCAGCAGCCGGGCGTGCGGGGCTCCCAGGCAGAGATGCTCGCCGAATCCGAAGGAGACGTGCGGGTTGGGCTTGCGGTCCAGCTTCACGGCGTAGGGGTCCGGGAAGACCGCGGCGTCGAAGTTCGCCGAGGCCCAGCCGAGTCCCACCCGTCCGCCGGCGGGCACTTCGTGGCCGTGCACGTCGGTCTTCACCGGGCAGACGCGGCCGATGAGCGTCAGTGGCATGAAGACCCGGAAGAATTCCTCACAGGCGATGGTGATGCGGCGCGGGTCCTGCCGCAGCCATTCGAGGTCCTCCGGGGTGCGGGCGAGATGGGCCAGCGCGCAGGCGACGGTCAGGATGACCGTGTCGCGTCCGCCGGCGAAGGTGAGATTGCCGAAGCCCATCATCTCCTCTCGGGTGAGCCTGCGTCCACGGAACTCAGCCTTGGTGAGCGCGCTGAAGAAATCCTCCCCGGGTGAACGCTCCGCCCGGTCGAACTGGGCTGAGAGGTATTCTTCGAGACGGTGTCCCTTCTTCAGGCCTCCGCGCACGCGGAATACGTGCACGCCCCAGTCGATCCAGGTGTCGCCTTCGGATTCGGGCACGTTGAGCAGGTAGGTCAGGGCGCGGGACTGGAGGGGCAGGGCGAAGCCGTGCACGACCTCCTTCTCCCCCGCGGTCAGCGCGTCACGCAGCAGGCCTTCGACCAGCGCTTCGACCTTCGCGATCATTTCGGGCAGCTTGGGCCGCTGGAAGAACGGTTCCACGATGGCGCGGAAATCGCCATGGTCCGGCGGGTCGGTCTCGATGGGCAGCTGGCGCATCGAGCGCGCCTCCTCTTCGGAGGGGATGGGAACGCGGAAAGGCGCGTCGCTGCTGAAGGTCTTCCAGTCCTTGGCGGCGGCGCGCACTTCGGCATGCCGCAGGATGACAGGCACCCGCTCACCCTGGAATTCACAGCGTGCTGCGGCTTCCTTCTCGCGCTTCTCGCGGAAGGGGTCGTTGAAGAGGAATCCGAAGGGGCAGCCCATGGTCAGTCGGCGGTGACGGTGAGGGCGTTGAGCCGTCCCTTGAACTTCACCGGTTCGCCGGCGTAAGGAACCGCCGCAAGGGCGGCGTCATGCCCGACGCAGAAGTCCTCTTGCGGCTGACGGGGGAAGGTCTTGGAGCCTTTCGCGGTGACCTCAGGAGCGTCCCCGATCTTCAGGCTGAGCGTGCCGTCCTTTTCCAGGGTGGCCACCGCCTTGGTCTCGCCCGCGGCCACCGGGGCCTCCACGAAGGTCTCCCCGCCGTTGCGTACGCTGAAGCGCAGACGTCCGGCCTGCAGGTGAAGGGCGTAGCCGATCGCGCTGCCGCCATGGGAGACGATGACGGCGTCCTTCTGCTTCGTGCTGAACGAGGCTTCGATGCGGATCCGACGGCCCGCGATCTGCGGGGCGTCCTTGCTCTCCAGCCGGTCGCCGTTCTTCAGCGCCGTGAGGGCCGGCTTGGGATCTTCCTGAACTTCATAGAGCAGCCTGGGCGAGGCGACCACGCCGGGACCTCGCCGCGCCTGCGGCGTGTTGCCGCCGATTTCGGCGCCGACCTTTGCGGCCAGAGACCTGAGCCTTTCGACGACGGCCGGTTCGCGCTCGGCGAGGTCGGTCGTCTCGCCGATGTCGGCCTCGAGGTCGTAGAGGCGCGGCACCTTGGAGACGACGCCCTCGTCCTTCCGCTTGCCGTGGCCGGCGGGCTGCGCGGCGAGCGCCAGTTTCCAGCGGCCCTGCCGCACGGCCTGCAGGTTGTAACCTGCGAAATAATAGTGGGCCTCCCGGGAGGCCTCTTCGGTCCGTCCCGTGAGCAACGGGGCGATGTCCCTTCCGTCGATGACCGGTTCAGCCGGCACCTTGCCGCCCGCGAGGCCGACCAGCGTCGGCAGGACGTCGATCGTGCCCGCCACGGCGGAGCGGGCCGTACCCGCCGGGATCCTGCCCGGCCAACGCACGACCGTCGGCACGCGCACGCCGCCTTCCCAGGTGCTGCCCTTGCTGCCGCGGAGCGGACCGGCCGAGCCGCCGTCAGGGCCCTTGATCATCCAGGGGCCGTTGTCGCTGGTGAAGAGCACCAGCGTGTTTTCGTCGAGCCCGAGCTCCTTGATCGCTTCCAGCACCTTGCCCACCGACCAGTCAACCTCCTCCACCCAGTCGCCGAAGCGACCGTTGCCGGACTTGCCGCGGAAGGCCTCGCCGGGCCAGATGGGCGTGTGCACGGCCGTGTGCGGGAAGTAGAGGAAGAAGGGACGATCCTTGGAGTCCCGCATGAAGCGCACGGCCTCCTCGGTGTAGCGGGCCACGATGCCCGACTGCTGCTCATCCGTCAGCAGCTCGGCCACCTTGTCGTCACGGACCAGCGGCGAGACCTTTGCCTTGGACCCCTTGGCGGCTCGCTGCATGTCGTTCGAATAGGGGATGCCCAGGTACCGGTCGAAGCCCTGGCGGGTCGGGAGGAAGTCGGGCTGATCCCCCAGGTGCCACTTGCCCACGCAGGCGGTGGCGTAGCCGAGCGGACGGAGCAGGTCGGCGACGGTGTTTTCCGACGGATTCAGTCCGTGCGGTCCGCCGGGGAAGTAGACGCCCGGCACCGAGACACGTGCGCCGTAGCAGCCCGTCATGAGCTGGGCGCGGGAGACGGAGCAGAACGGGGCGGCATAGGAGCTGGCGGCCGCGGCGCGGCGGTCTGGGCTTCGGCGGCCGCTCCGAGGAGCAGGCCGGCGATCAGGGCGAGCAGGCGTTTCATCAGGAAATCACTTCTTAGGCGCGGCCTTCTTGCCCTGGGCCTTGCCCTTGGCCTTTCCCTTGGGCTGGCGGTCGAGGGTCAGGCGCGCGAGGGCGGAGAACTCATCGGTCTGCTTCTGCCAGAGGTCGGCGAGCTCCTTGACTTTCTCGGGCATCTTGGCGGAGAGGTCGTTCTGTTCGGCCCGGTCGACGCTCAGGTCGTAGAGCGCCCAAGGATCGCCCTTGGCGGCGACCAGCTTGAAGTCGCCGACGCGGACGGCCCTGTTCTCCTCGTGGAGCCACCAGAGGCCGGGACGTTCGACGTTCACGTCGGCCCGCAGCGCGGGCGCGAGGCTTCGGCCGGGGGCGGCCGGGATGGGCTGACCTTTCCACTCGGTCGGCTTCTGCACGCCGGCGAGCTCGAGCACGGTCGGCACGAAGTCGATGACATGGGCGGGCGTCCGGCGGAGTTCGCCCTTGGCGGCGATGCCCGCCGGCCAGTGGGCCACGAGGGGGGTGCTGATGCCGCCCTCATGCACCCAGGTCTTGTGGCGACGGTGAGGCGTGTTGCACGCGTTGGAGAAGCCGGGTCCGAGGCAGAGGTAGGTCGCGGCGCTGCCCATCTCCGCCTGCGGATCATGCCCGCCGTCGCGCACCATGATCTCGGCGCTGGCGCCGTTGTCCGAGGCGAACAGGATCAGCGTGTTCTCGAAGGCGCCCATGGCCTTGAGCTGGGCGATGATGCGGCCGATCTCCCGATCCATGCGGTCGACCATCGCGGCGTGGATGGCCATCTTGGTGGCCTGGAAGCGGCGCTGCTCGTCATTGAGCGAATCCCAGGCGAGCGGACGATTCACCTCGCCGGGGCCGAGTTTGGCGATGGCCTCGGGGAAGGCGTAGGGCGGGCCGACCTCCCGTTCCACCGCGGAGAGCGCGGTGTTGGTCAGCCCCATCTGCTTCTGGCGGGCGTGGCGTTCGGCGCGCATGCGGTCCCAGCCGGCGAGATACTTGTCGCGATACTTCGCGATGTCCTCCGGCAGGGCGTGCAGCGGGAAGTGCGGCGCGATGAAGGCCACGTAATGGAAGAAAGGCTTGCTCGCGTGGTTCGCGGCATGGTCCTTGAGGCAGTCGACGGCATGGTCGGCCGTCGCGACGGTGGCGTAGTAGCCCTTCTCATCGGCCGGGACCTTCACCGGTACGTCATCGATGGAGTTGCCCTTCGACGTGAAGAAGTTGCCTTGGTTCTTCATGTCCAAGGATCGGTCGAAGCCGCCGGCGATCACCGGTCCGTCGATGTGCCACTTGCCGCTGTGATAGCTGCGGTAGCCGGCTGACTTCAGGAAGTCGGGCAGGAGGCGGGCCCATTCCTGACGGACGCCCTGGCCTCCGCCGCCGAGACCGGGCAGTGCGTCGCGGTGAATCTGCTGGGCGTAGTAGCCCGTGAGCAGCGAGGAGCGTGAGGGCCAGCATCGCGCGGTGTTGTAGAACTGCGTGAAGCGCACGCCGTTGGCGGCCAGGCCGTCGAGGTTGGGCGTGGCGATCTCGCCGCCGTAGCAGCCGAGGTCGGAATAGCCGAGGTCGTCGGCCAGGATCATCACGACGTTGGGTCGCGACGGCGCGGCCCAGGCCAATGCGGCCGCGGTGAGGGCGAGGAGGAGTGCGAGGGGGCGTGGGGACTTCATAAGATCACTTCTTTTTCTTGGCGTTCTTCTGGGCCTGCTTCTTGCGGCGGGCCGCGGCGGCCTCCGCGTCGGCGGCATCGAGCTTCTCCTTGGACGGAGGGGTCCACTCGGCCTTGGCGGGCTTGGCCACTTCGAGGGGGAAGGGGTCGGCGTAGGCCTTCATTTCGGAGACAAGCAGGGCGGTGAGGCGGCCTTGGACGGCGGCATGTTCCGTCCGCCCGGCGAGGTTGGTTAGTTCGTGCGGGTCCTTCTCCAGGTCGAAGAGCTGGGTGCGGTCGACCAGCGGATAGCGGATGAGCTTCCAGCGTCCGTCGCTCACGGAGCGCATGCAGTCGCGGTAGCCCAGGTAGGCCGCTTCGCGGACGCCCTTGCTTTCGCCGCGGATGACCGGCGAGAGGTCTCGGCCGTCGATGCCCTGCGGAGTCTTCGCTCCGGCGAGCGCGGCGAACGTCGGGAAGAGGTCCATCAGGTAGGCGAGGGCCAAGGTCGTGCCGTGGGGGATGCCGGGGCCTGCGATGACGAGCGGGACGTGCATGCCGCCGCGCTCATAGAGGTTCTGCT
>Ga0194118_10005722_pt1 | contig 12811 bp, 22 predicted proteins | sample TA2MahsurfametaG_2_FD_148662 | JGI IMG/M metagenome (GOLD analysis project Ga0194118, IMG submission 148662) | Freshwater microbial communities from Lake Tanganyika, Tanzania - TA2015013 Mahale N5 surface | ecosystem: Environmental > Aquatic > Freshwater > Lake | place: Tanzania: Lake...
CCCCAAAACCCCAAAACCCCTGCAATTAAATTAATAAATTAAATTAAAGTAAAAAGAGATAGCGAGGTAAATAACTTTAGTTTATAAATCTTAATATAGGCTTATTTCCTGTCAGAGGTCAAGCTCGTTCCCTTTGAACTCTTTTTTCATCAGTCGTCCGTCATGCAAAGCAGCGCGGTACCTCGACGCACCCAGTAGTCTTAGTCACGTTCAGTCGGGATGGCTAAGTACATGACGAAGTTAGTGGAATGACCGGTTGTCGACAGCTCACCAGCTCTCAGAGAAGTCTTGTAGAGGGGACAACTGAACATCTTGTCCATCTTGAGCTCTTCGTCAAGAATTGGCTCGAGCCAGATCACGGGGAACTCAATTACTGGCACACCGATCGCTGAGTCGTCAACACAGCGCTTGATATTCTCCCATCTTGCGCCTTGCATGAAGAGACCATGAATGTAGACACCAGTCTCGGGCTTTTGCTTGATGTCACCGACGAAGCCGGGCTGAACTGTGGTTCTGAATGCAAGAGTATCAATAGCGACCTTGTTTGCACGAGCGTACGTCTACATAGAGGCCGTTATGAAGCCTTGTGGGAAGAAGAAGGACGGGACCCAGTAGCTGAGCGGTGGGCCATTATAAAGCCAGCCACTCATGAACTCAATACGCTTGATCAGGTCTTTCATGTAGGAGCCGAGAGGCTTAAGGCAAGGGTAGCCGAGAGCATTGTCGGTCCAAGCCAATGGCACCTTACCATCGAGGAAGTTGCCAAACATCTTTTCAAGGTCCATCGACATGACAACGGTACCCTGGATAGCTTTTTCGAGCTGAACTAGGTTGACTCGAATGACGCCCAGCAGTTTGTTAAATCTTTCGAGTTCTTGTCGGACGAAGACTCCTAAGGAATTGATGACACCTTTCTCAGTCTCAGCAAAGGTGTCGGGGTGAGCCTTGGAGATATCCATATTGGCAGGCAAATCGTTTCTCATTGCAACACATAGATCGGTCACAAGCTCTTCAGGTGTCTTTGCAGATTTGCCACCTGAGGCACGTGGCTGCATGACCAGAACAGTGTCGAAAAAGTAGCCGACAGTCTTCAAGTCGAATGCTAAATTGGCGTTTGAGTGCAGACCAAACACCTCAGGGTCCTCATCAAGAGGCAGCTGCGACACATAGTTCAAAGCTTCAGCGAGCGTGCCCTCTGGCGGCGCATAGTAAGTATCCAGTTTCGAGAGACGGTAGCCATCCTGCATGATCTCTGATCTGTACAGATTCTTTAGCATAGCCTTAATGCAGCGAATGTCTTTATCGTCAGTAACACGGCCGCCATAGTTAACCTGCGCAATCAGGTAGTTCAGAGCGATGTAAGGTGTTTCGGGCTACTCATCTAAGTACATTCGCAAGTTTAGTTCTGATGTGTTAAAGTCAGAGTTCATCCACTCATAGGCAATATTCCAACCAATTGCACCATACTTTCTGCGTTCAAGAATCGCAGCATGGAAATAAGCTAACGCGAACACAAGTTTTTTGTATTCACGGCTCTTCGTGCAGCCTTCATAGCGTGCTTCACCGATATCGGTCAGAGAGCGAGTCATGTTGGCTTTGAGACCTTTTGGAGGCTCATTGGTCAATTTAAGACCACCTTGCAGCACGGGGACTGGGAAAACCGAACTGGGCATAGACGTCAACCAGAGACGGTACTCGGGATGAATCAAATTACCATCCTGCAGCTCATTAATCTTTTCAAGTTCAGGCATCCATGACGCAGACAAGTGACAATTTTACAGGCAAACCCACCCACCAGTCTATTGAGCTTGTTCAATTAATTTCTCGGCTTTAGCGCCTTGGCCTTAACCAAGTGAAATCGACTGTAGGCGGTCTTTCATTCCCTTTCTCACAGCAAGTGCATTTAGGTAGGCTATCGGATCAGCGCCGGGTGACAGCACGAAGATGATCGGTGTGATATTGGAGGAATCGTTGAGGCAACCTTCTAGATCAAACGGTGGCGACTCGATAAACTTAGCTCCGAGTTCAGCCTTCACAAAATTCTTGACTCCGAAGATCATTTTACCCATGCGGACACATTTAAGCATCATCAGCTTTTGGAAACTTGTTAGTCTATCTTCATAGATCGGCGGCAGTGGAATCAAGTGTGGCTCATCAGACGCGAGAATCGACTTCCAGATGACCTTGTCTGCAGTGTCCTCAAATGATCGGACTATATTTTTGAAATTAGCATGGGTTTCTTCCAATCCACAGAGAGAGAAGAAGGTGGCCTGGTCAATATAGTCAATATTCTGCTCCTTTTGAGTAAAGTCTGTTGGGGAGCCTCTCAGGAAGAAGTTCCACTCGTCAATGTCGATGTCGCCTGTGCGTCTTAAAATTGAGGTCGCATTTAGGAAAGAGTACAACAGCTTGTCCTTTTCAAACAGACCTCTGCAGATGGAGAAGTAGAAAGCTCTTGTAATGTCAGCGATCAATATAGACAAACGCTAGTCTAAGTCAGACGACTTCTCAGATTTCTCCAAACGCATAACGAAAAGTTTGGTGAAAAAGTCTAGTGAGTACTAGTACATAGGATCGATGTTAGCCAAGTCTGCAACCACAAAGTAGAGGATTGAACCACGGCGTGAGACAACACGGTAGTTTTCTCTTTTTTCATCGTTAATTTTTGCATTAGCCTCTTCTATAATCATACGCTCGTTAATCGCAGTTGAAGTCTCCTTTGACTGATCTAGTGTGTTAATAAGTTCCTCATCATTCAAAATGTCGTCGGAGGCCTCTGACACTAGCTTGAGGATCTTGTCCTCTAGCTCCTTAAGTTGGCGTTTGAAGTCAGCTAGCTGCACGATGAGCTAGTCTTTTTTTTGCTCCAGCTCTGGTTCTTCGTTTCTGACAACTTCAACAAGGAGTTGGTCTTCGAGACCCTCAGGTGTCACAGTGAAGTTGATCAGGGCGACTTTGATGCAAATTTCAGGTAAGTAGTGGGGGTTGGCCAGCTTGGTAGTAATTACGAACTTAAAATCCTGGTTGTATGGAATGTATGCGTCTCCAAGTTTAATTTGCCACTAGCCTTGTATCTTAACGATTGATTTGGTTAGTACGGGTTCAAGTGAGGGATCTAGCTTTTCCTCAACATTCTCGAGCAGCACAGGGAAGCCCATTTTAATCGAAGTGTCAATGATGTTCAGGAACTTGGGATTTGAAAGCTTTATGACCTTATGATTGTTGGTCTTCTCCATATTCTTGATCCACTTGTTGCCCTGGGATTGCGGATCAATGATTAAGGGCCATCTCTTAGATGAAGTTGCAATAATACCATTGGACACTGAAAGTGAATCAGCGGGGAGACCCTTTATAAGCCAGTCTCTGATAACGACGGGCTCTCCGAGCTAGGACTCAACAGTGAAGTCGCTTGAGAAGGGGATATTATTCGCCGTCAAGTGCTACTGCCAGCTCTTTAGCAGCTTGGTACGGAAGGACTGAGTGAAAGTGCCGACGTAGGAGATGTAGCCAGCAGAGAGCAACATGTTTCCTACCAAGTTGTTAAGCTGCTTCTCGAGACCTTTAATGGCTTGGCTCCATCTGATTGACTCATCATGAAGACCATTCACAAGCTTCTCAGCTCTACCCAGTTGGATTTCAGTTGTCTCTTTCTGTGTTGTAAGATCCTCCAAAATCTGTTGAGAGTTTTTGAAGTCAGTTTGCAAGGCGTAAATCTTGTTTCGGACAGTCTAAAGTTTACCCTGCTTCTCCTTAAGATCTTTATTCGCGACATCAAGCAGTTTCATTGACTCAGCTAATTTTGCCTCCTTGGGCTCAACAATCTTCTTGACCTCGGCGTACTTATCCATAGCCAGAACGAACATACAGATAGACTTACCGGCCACTGACTTCTTGGCAATTAGTTCAGGCTCAAACTTTGGATCCTCGACGTATCTCTTGAGTTTCTTCAAGACAGCCTTTGGAATCTTATCCTTATCGTATTTTTGAAGATCTTCAATGAACTTACCAGGATTAGACATAAGTGATTTAGCTTCAGGCCAGCCCGTTGGTCTTTACATCAGTACACAGACAGCATCCATCACAAGCACCAGATCCTCAGGCGGCTGCGCATAATTCTTCATCTCACCGATATCGGCCTTGTTGAGAGTATCAAGCGCAGCCAGAGCTTTCTTAAGTGCGGGCATTGCCTCGGACAATACTTTCTCGCATTCCTCTTTTATGGCGCTAACCTCCATGAAAATCTTTTTAGCAGCAGCTTCCTCAACCGCCGTTGTCTTTTCAATCTCTGCGGCACCTTCAGTCTGCTTCTCCAAGTCGACGACCATGTCCTGTGTCGCCTTGGTCTTCTCCTCAATAACAGGCATGAGCTTGATCAGCTTCTTCTTAAGGTCATCGACCATAACGTTCGTCTCAGCCAACCTAGTTAGACCGTTCTGATAGCGAGTCATCTTGTTTGGCACAAGAATCTTTTGTTTGCCCAACATCTCGATGTAAGTCTTAATTAGATCCAAGTACGAGGTGGGCGTTGTATAATTACGGCGACGAAGCTAGGCGAAGTAGTCGTCGGAAGCCTCTTTTACGGACTAGTGAATGAAGACGGAAGCTTCAGCAAGTTACTTCTTGGTGTCCTGAATGCCAAGCTTTTGCTCGTTTTCGTCGTACTGGCGGTAAGCGACGGAGTTGAGAGCTTCAGCTGGCCACGCGTTGTACCAATCAATCGTGCAGCAGTTGATAATCGAGGGGAACTGACGGCAACGGTTTCTGAATTAGTCACCAACGGGTGAGAAAGTCAACACGATATGCAGACGCTCACGGCATTGTGAGACGAAGTAGGCGTAGATTTCATCACGATTTCCACCTTTGCCAACTGAACGAGCTCTGTCTGAAAGATCGTCGCAGATGCCTACTTTCTCATCTGGTGGGAAGAGATTGGGAATCTCACCAGAGTTAAGCAAATTGTTAATGTCTTCAAGGAAACTCTCCTGCACGATCTGGGTGTCTGAGAAGAGGAACTAGACTGTTTCTTCGTCGATACCACACTTGCGGAGCATCTTTTTGATGTCTTCGTACCACTCCTTTTGACGGTAGGATTTTGTGATTTCGATGGAGAAAGTTGACATTTGGTTTATGCTAGCAGCCAGTCTAGCCATTGAGCTTCGACCAGAACCACCGACACCGACTAACATAGCGTTACCACGTTGCTAACGCAGAATACGAGCGATTCTTGCCAGGTGCTGGATACAATCAGCAAAGAAGACCAGATTCATTTGCGAGTCCGCATCCGCGTTGTAAACATTGAGCAGCTCGTCGAGTCTCGGAATCAGCGCATTAGATTCGGACAGTTTTACGTAGTTGCGCTCACCACTTTCAAAATCACCAAAGATTGTGTTAGAAAAGTCTTGTAGTTACCAGTCCATAGTGAGATGATCCTCCATGATTTGGTGTGCCATCTCGTTAAATCGATCTCTGTCCTTATCGTCGATCAAACGGTCACGGAAAACTCTGAAGGTCTCACTCATGTACAGGTAGACCAGGTATTCCTTATCTGGAATGTCCTCATTTCTGCACATGAGCATGCCTTGGATCACTTTGGACATATCACGCAAGTTGAACGTGTAGTGACTCTTGGTCGGCGTAGGCAGGAAATCATTGATGGCCTTCTTGTAGATCTGAACCGCAGACTTGACAATACTTTCAGCCACGAACGAAAGACCACCACCCTTCTTTAGGTCAAGGTTACCTCTCAGAATCGATGTGAAGATGATCTTCATGGATGCTTGTGACAGATCGGGCACCCACACCATGTTGAAATGGCGGAACAGACGGGGGGTCACTGCGTTACGACCGCCTCCGGGAGGAGCACAGGCAGCGATGAATCTTGTATCGGCGACCTTCTTGAACAACAGTTTCTTCACGTCATAGAAGCCGCCTTGATCGATAGTTTGTCTGAGAAGCTCGCAAGGAGGCTGTGCGAAGAACTTTTCTAGCTAGGGCATGTTGATATCGTCGATGAAGAAGACCTTGCGTGTGTTGGGCATCTTGGGAGCCAACAAATTCTTACGCTTCAAGTCGAGGTTACCTTCAAAGGCATCTTGTAGATTCTTGCAAGTGGTCTTACCCGAGAAATTCACAAAGGCTGGGTCAACTCGTTCATCTGAGGTCATGAGGAACTCCTTTATGATTACTGATTTTCCGACACCGGTCTCACCAGTGAAGAGCACGTTATAGCCGCTGTAGATGAGCTCCTTAAGTAAGTATTTGAACTTGACGGTGTCGTTGGTTGGAACGAGGATGTCGAAGAAATTGGCTTTTGGGTCATAAACGAAAGTAGGGATTTGCTCTTGCCACGATTGAAGTTAGTGTAACTGGGAATTAATTCCAAACTCATAAACTTCACCATCGGGGAACTCCATGAAGTGTGGTCTGATTTGTCCTCTGACGAATTCACCGAACATCTGTCGGCAGTCGTCATGCAGGTTTGCGCCTAGTGACCAGATTATTGAGAAGGATACATAGGTCCAAACCGCCTTTTCTGGCTGGGGACACTTCTCCTGATTGTCGAGTTGAATGCGTTCCTTGTTGAGGAAAATATGAATGAAGTTAAGGCATGAAGAAACCAGGTTTGACACTTGAGCTTCCACCAACTACTTCATTTGTTTGGCAATAACACTTAACAGCTTCTCGAAGATTGGAATCAGGCAAGTTTTTAATTGGTTGAGATAGGGCTCTATGATCTGGTCTTGCATACGCTCAGCCCAGCTCTCTACTACGACTTTCCAGCCCAGTTGTTCTGGCTCCAAGTAGACCATACCACAACGAGAGACGGTTGCTGGGGAGGCGACCTTTAGATCATTGACCTCGAACATCATTGTGCAGGTTTCGGGCATCTTAATACGCTAACCATTGTTGAGACAGAGCATCTTGTTGTCATCAAGCACAGTGTTCATGTTCTCAATCCAGAGAGCGTCGACTGGACCATCGAAAATGATCCACCGCTTTTATTCGGCATCTTTTGTCTCCAGATTGGCGACTGCCAGCTTCACCAGCCATGGAATGATACCCTCGGTCCACTCATTCGTTAGCTTACTGACCTCACCGAATAGTTCGCCCATACTCACCGACTTAGGGTTAAGAGTGTCGATTTTGACTGGTTTGTACCACACATCATCCTCGCCAGCCTTAAATAGTCCCTGCAATGCATCTCCAAGAATCTTTGAAACGGTGGTTTTTCCGGTTCCAGTAGTGCCGACCAACATGTTGCCGTGACGCACAGTCATAGTCTCGAGCAACTAAATGATTTTGGTTATGAACTCAGGCTTCGTCTGCAGCTTATTGTTTCTCAACTGAATTTCGATTTGGCTCAAGAGCTTACCATAGTCGATAAAGGGCACCGTGACAGTCGGGAAAAGATCCCTGATGATTCCTCTGAACAGGGGTAAATCCTGCTCAAGGAACTTGGGAACATTTGAATCTCTCATAGCTCGAATCAGCAAGATGTCTTCGGGAATAGTGTCGTCTTTTCTTCTGAGTTTACCGGCCATGACCAAGACTGATTTGACAGCGCGCATACCGAAGTCATAATGATCTTGCTTTGAGAGCTGCTCCGAGGATAGCGAGTAGAGTTTGACCATCTTCCTTGATAACTCCTTTGCGGTTTCAAAACCCTCCGAGTAAAGAGATATCTCAGCGATAAGTCTGTAATCAGGAATCATCATAGCCATAGGTCTGAACAAGGCTTTAAGGTTATCAGGTAACTCAGTGCGACCCGCATAGCCTGGATTCATCGTGATAAAGACACCAAAACGCAAGTTAAGTGGCACTTCCTTTCCCTCGAAGATCATAACCGGCAGACGCGCTTTAACAGCTGATTGAATGGTGAGGATTTGTTAGGCAATCACAGAGAGCACCTCAATGTCAATCCGGTTGAACTCATCGAAACAAGCCCAGGCACCACCAGACGACAGACCAGTAAAGAATCTGCTCATCATTTTCACATCGAGACCATCGGAGCAGTTGAAAACCACACATTAGACGGCAAGGGCTTTAGCCAGATCTTTTGTCGTTTCGGTCTTACCGGTACCGGCGGGTCCAGCAGGATTGCCTCCGAAGTTAAGGTGGAGTGCGCCGGTCAACGTCATGTAGCACTGATCCGTAAGAGGTGTGATAACGAGACGTGGTCCATTTCCAAGATACTCGTAGGCATACCTGAAGCGGGTGATGGTCTGCTTGGCGAAGCAGTCGAAATTAGTGTTCTCACCTTTGTACTGTTCACCGTCCGTCTCCTTCATCTCCTCCCAGTAGTAGCGTAGCTGCTGGGTCCATGGGAAATCATTGATGTTCTCAACTCTTGCCGCAATCATGTTTCTTACAACTTCGATTGCATGCACATCAATTACGATCAAAGCGCCCATAGCTTATCTTTAAAGGGGTGTCAGTTTACCTCTGACGAGTCTGATCATGTTTTTTAACTATTTATCAGAGAAGTCTAGGTATTCTTTCAAGGCTTAGGAGTTTTTACCCTTCATAATTTCATAGATCGCAGATTCAACACCTTTCGTCCACATGATCTAGTCAACAGTCAGAATAGGCTGTGCTGCTGTCGTGAAAAGCCACTGATCACGGACAATACCATTCTCGGGGTAGGTTTCAAAAGCGGTCTTAGTGCAGTCGTATAGTGCCTAAATCATAGCGTTTTGGATATCGGTCAACCAGAACTCAACACCACCTTCAGCCTTAACGATACCGCTAAAAGCAACGTACTCGTTTTCGGGCGAGTACATACCGTGGATGATCTTAGAGCCAGGCTCCTCACCGAACTAAATCTTTTTCATCGCGTCGAAACACTTAATCAAGTGAGGCTGCACAGCGTGTGCATTTCTGGTTTGCGACAAAATTTCCAACATTTCATCATTGGACAAGAAGTAGAAGCGAGGGAACGCAGCTCTCTTCGTTGACAAGTACTCCTCAAGGCACTTCTAAATTTCATCGAAGCGCTTGTTGTTATCCTAGAACTTCTTCAGGTTGACACCAACATCGAAGTCATTTGCAAAGTCAAGAGCCCTGGGGAATTTCTTAGCTCGGCCCATGTGCTCCTTCCACTGCTTGTCAACCAGTTGGAACTGCTTAGCCTCCGCTGGCAGCTGCTTGATGATGTCCTCAGCATTGAAAATGTTTTCTAGGTACATCCACTGACGTTAGAACGTCAACCACTCATCAATTAAGTAGGCCAGGTAGACCAACTTCTTCTCCATGGTCTCGACGGACCCTTTAATCTCCTGAACGAATTTAGAGCCCATCATCGTCGACACTGTCATCGTGTCATCCTCCAACTAGGTGACCAAATCTTCAATATCTGTGATAATGAAGCGGTCCTTAGAGTCACGGTAGCTGACGACGGTAAAGTCGATGGCGGACCACCTTTCTTCCACTACTTTCATGGTTTGCTCAATCTGCATTTCACCTTGAGCGCCGCCTGAGATGTCTTCAATGTCCTCTAGGTAATCCATAGCGTTGTGGTCGGAATCCGTCAACAGTTAAATCGTGATTTAACCGTCCATACTTGGCATCGGTCTATCCAGCTTGCTGAATACTTTGACCCAGTGCCTCGCCTGCATAGCCTTCGAGCCTAAAGCTAGCAAAAGGTTCTTAATTGAGTAGACCTCCTGAACCTCAATAGTTAACTAATCTAAAACTTCATCAACAGCTTCCTTGCCCATTTTCATTCTCATTTCGAGGTTTTCTTTGGAGTATTTGCTGACGGTCTTTACGATTTGCTCAGCGTCGAGTTCCCTGAAATTCGCTGTCCACCAAGTCTTCTTCAACTCCTGAAATGTCTGCAGATTTGTCCAGATTGTGTTTCGCTTGCGGAACTTGGTCTGGAACTGCTCAATTTTAGGCATATCTGCTGGGGGCACGTTCAAAGTCTGCTCATATGACCGGAACTCACTGACTCTTGCCAGCACCTTATTAAAACTACCCTCGAGTTTCGACAGCTCAGAAAGTGCCTCCTTAGGGATCGTATTCTTGTTCATAAGCGTTTCAGAGTCTATCTTCTCGATCAGGTCTTTAATCTTTTCTTGTTCTTTTTGCAATTCAGCAGTGAGAATCTCAATGTTTACATCCTTTTTGCTGGCGGCCTCCTCCTCTGAAGTCTTGATGAGCTTCTCAATTCCATTCAGAGTCTCAGTGATATTGTCGATCTTCGATTGGAGGTTTGATATCTTAGTAGAGTTGCTTTGGGCATTCTCATCCTTGACTCGGTACTTGCCCAAGACTTGCTTCATTTCTTCGAAGCGGCGTTTTTGGTCGCCCAACTTCACAAACGTTACTTTGCAAGCTTGAACTTTGTTAACGTACATGACGTAGGTCTGCAGATTTGAGTTCTGATTTGTGAGGTTTTAAGTCATCTCCTTCGTAGCCTTGTTGATTTCGTTATACGTGGCGTCGGCCAGCTCGAACAGGTAGCTTCTCAGGTTGTCCTGTTCCTTCTTAACGCGACCTTAGAATCGTTCCTTGATCTTGCGTCCTGATGCGACGATCAAGCCTCTCTTTTCCTCGAGTTTAATCTTAGCGGTGATGTTGCGGTCCCACTTGGCTAGCTGGTCAAAAAGTTCCTTTATTTTTTCAAGACCAGCGTTGTCTTCCTTGAAAACTTCAAAATTGAATTCAAGGTCGAACTAGTTAATGTCCTTACATTACTTGAATTATCTGGTCTTATTCTCAATTTCTGTGAAATCACTATTCATACGTTCGGTAATCTTCTGGATGCTCTCAGAATACTTTTCGCTCTGGTCAACGATAGTGCGGAAGCGAGGACCCGCATCTGTAATCAACCCGTGGATGAAGTGGTGAAACTCCGTGTGGTTTATGACACGTTGCACCTCCTCCGTAATAGTCTGCATATCTTTCAACAGCTTGTCGATGTGGTTTATAATCTCCATCTTGGTCGGTGTGTAGCTCAGACCCTCGTCTGTGTTGCTATCGAAGCCAACGACGGTCTGCAGAGCGTACTTGCGGTCCTCTCTATCCATTTCGTAGATTATAAGGTCTGCAGCTTCCTGGTTGATGCGGACTTGCGTCTCCACAACCATGTAGTCAATCAGACGAATGAATGTGCCGAGGTGGTGATAGTTGGCCTGAGCCAGTTTAAGCACTCTGTTGCGAAGTTCATCCTCCATTTTTTGAAGCACCATGGACTTGTTTTTGGCTGCTTAGCCAATTTTGGTGTTCTCGAGGTCCTCTTGGTCGCTAATAGTTCGTGAGTCAGAGATGTGACTGATGAGTTGAGTGAGCTTCTTGTTGATGATTTCCTCTACTTTCTCGTTGTAGTGGGTTTTTGTGTCGTCACGATGCTTCTTCTAGTCGTTGATGAAGTCGTCAATTTCGTAGTTCTTTTGGCCTCTAAAGACAAAGTACGTAGTCTTGGCCTGCATGTCATAGAGGATGCGGTTGATGTCCATGAAAGTGTTCTAGTAGTCAGGTCTTGCCTAAATCAAAGACTTAGCCAGAAGCTAGCGAGTTTTGATGAAGGTGCGGTAACGAACATTACCCTTCCACAAGCCGAAGACCTTGCTTATCAAATAGTGCTTGAAGAAGTTCATGGAAGTGAGCACATTGAACATGGTTTACTGCTGCATCCAGTCTGAGAGACTTAAGAACTCGGTCGGTGGAGGTACGTAAGTGCTCTTACCACCCTTTTTGCGCTTCTTTTCGTTCTAGACTTAGACGACACCTTGTGCGCTGATAGAAAAGTACTCACGATCCAGGGCTTTCTCGTCATCGATAACCACCAGATCGTAGGGGCGGTAGTGGGCTGGGGGGACAGGCTTACGGTTACAGTTAAGGAACTTGATAGGCATGTTGGTGCCGTGCTTTGCGAAGAAAGAAATGGCCTGGTCACCTGTCTTTATGGCATGGACCATGTGCCAGATCGAGGTGTTCTTGCTGATGAAGTTAGCCTTGCGCAGCTCGGTGACTTGGTTGTTAGTCACGCCCTCAGTGTTGATAATCCTTTCGAAGTCGTCGTAGTTGAGGGCTTCACTGTTGGAGGCAGTGGGCGCTTCATCTTCCTCTTCGTCGTCGTAATCGGCCTCATCGAACTTCATGCCGCGAGGCACTGGGTTGCCGTCCATGTCATACTCTGTCTCGTTCATGTCGCCAGCAATGCCGCTAGCCTAAGAGCCTCCAGATCTGATCGGGGCGAGTTGGGTTGCATTGACGACACCTGGGCTAGGTTTGCCGGCGATCTGGTTCGAGAGCACAGGGAGCGTGTACTCAGCTAGTTCCTTGTTGGCATCAAAGCTGTAAAGCTATTTGTAGAAGGATCGATCCTATCTCTGGGCCTGGGAAAGCGCAACGGCGAAGACGTTGGCCTGCCCAGTTGACTTTTACGATCGTTTGGACTGCACGATGAGGTCAGAGAGTGGAGGGTGGCCTTACCTGATTTTGCATCTTTTAACAAAGAATATTAATTATTATAACTTTTGGCGATTCGGCGGCTTTTATTGCAAGTTCTGGCCAATATAAATTAAATTTCAAACAGCCTTCAAACCACTTTTTTAGTTTAAATGGCATCAGATGATGATTTTGCAAAAAATCCGATTAAGACATTTAAAAATAACTAGCTGATGATGTGTGCGATTTAGTTTTAAAGAAAATTTTGTGGTACTAAAAATAACGCTTCGGTCAGCAGATTTGAATTGATCTGTTGAAGTTAGCGCGCTGGGCATCAATTAAATAACTGCCCTTATTCTTATTCAAATTAAATTCACAGGGGCTTGAAAAGGGGTTTTGGGGTTTTGGGGTTTTGGGG
>Ga0194118_10005725_pt1 | contig 12804 bp, 9 predicted proteins | sample TA2MahsurfametaG_2_FD_148662 | JGI IMG/M metagenome (GOLD analysis project Ga0194118, IMG submission 148662) | Freshwater microbial communities from Lake Tanganyika, Tanzania - TA2015013 Mahale N5 surface | ecosystem: Environmental > Aquatic > Freshwater > Lake | place: Tanzania: Lake Tanganyika...
ATGGTGGTGCGCAATCATTACCTCAAAGCGCAGGAATTTGTGGCCAATGGGGAAATGGTGCAGGTAAAGCAAATCGTTGAACTGGAGGACCAAGTGGCTGGATTTCGGTGGGCCGATGTGCAGGGTGTTTACCAAGATTTATCGGGAGAGGACCGGAATTTATCGGCTACTCTATTGTTGGAGTTGTTGAACAGCAAGTCGGCCGGGCTCGATACGGTGTCTTGGCAGCGCTTATGGGCGGCCCGACAGGGGGGTAAGGGGTTCAACATCCGTGATCCGTACCTTAACGCGCTGCATGCGAAATATGCGTATGCCGTTACGGGGCACAAGGCCCAGGGGGGTGAGTGGCCTACTGTTTTTGTGTTGATGGAGGGCCCGTACGGTACCCGCGACGCGCATTTGAGGTGGCTCTACACGGCGGTCACCCGTGCTCGATCCCACCTCTTCCTTGTTCCCCCCCGATAGTGGGTTTTTTTTCGTATCTTTGCGGTTTTCTTACTATTAACGCCAAATTCGTTCGTCACAAAACTTCGATTGGTACAAAATTTTGTTCGTCATAAAGCTCCGTTCGTCATAAAGCCATGTCACCCGCTCGAGGAAGTTCTGCCAGTCCGCACCACGCCACCCAGCTGTTTAGCGGGGATGCCACCCGCGCCTTGGGTGAACGCATCGCAGCTTCGTTTGGGTCGCCATTGGGTGCCATGGAGGTGATGCGGTTCAGCGATGGCGAGTTTCAGCCGTGCATCAACCAATCTGTTCGTGGTTCGGATGTTTTTCTGATTCAAAGTACTTTCGCGCCGAGCGATAACCTCATGGAGCTGTTGCTGATGATTGATGCGTGTAAGCGGGCATCAGCACACTACATAACGGCTGTTATTCCCTATTTCGGATTGGCACGCCAAGACCGCAAAGACAAGCCGCGGGTGCCCATAGCCTCGCGTTTGGTGGCCGATATGCTGACAGCAGCGGGCGTTACACGGGTCATGACCATGGACCTTCACGCCCCGCAAATTCAGGGCTTTTTCAACGTTCCTGTCGATCACCTCGATGCAACGACCATTTTTATTCCGTACATCAAGCAGCTGAAGCTCGACAACCTCATCATCGCCGCACCGGATATGGGGGCAACGCCGAGGGCCAAATTGTTCTCTAAATTGCTGGATTGCGACATGATCGTGTGCGACAAAACCCGCACGCGGGCGAATGTGGTGGAGCGAATAAATGTAATTGGCGACGCACGCGATAAAAACGTGGTGATTGTGGATGACCTTGTGGATACCGCCGGAACGATTGGAAAAGTCGCGGAGGAAATCATGAAGCAAGGCGCTCTGAGTGTGCGTGCGGTGGCCACCCATCCTGTACTTTCGGGGAATGCATACGATAACATCAACGCATCGGCCTTAACCGAGTTGGTGGTGACGGATACTTTGCCCCTGCGTGGGGTTTCGCCGAAGATCAAGGTGCTGACAGTGGCCGATCTTTTTGCACGATCCATCCGCAGCGTTAAAGAATTCAGTTCCATCAGCCACCTTTTTGAAGTAACGGTCAAACAAATTTAAACCAATATTTAATTTTTTAAACCCAATTCCATGAAAACCATCAACTTGAGCGGCTCCCTCCGTGGGGGCGTAGGGAAGTCAGATGCCAACCAGCTGCGCGCCGAAGGCCGGGTGCCTTGCGTGCTCTACGGCGGAGCTGAACAAATTCACTTCTGGGCCTATGGCTATGATTTGAAGTCGGTATTGTTCACACCGGATACGTATCGGGTGCATCTCGACATTGACGGACGGAAATTCGAAGCCATTGTTCAGGAGGCGCAGTTCCATCCCCTGAATGAGGCCATGATGCACGTCGATTTCTTTTTGTTGCAGGCCGGCAAAACCATTAAACTTGAGCTTCCCCTCGAGTTTGTGGGTGTATCGCCCGGGGTAAAAGCCGGCGGTAAGTTCGCGGCCCGTGTTCGTCGCGTTAAAGTGAAGGGCAATCCCGATCATTTTCCCGCCACTGTGCAGGTTGATATATCCAAACTTGATCTTGGGGGTGTGGTGCGCGTTAAGGACATTCCTACCGAGAATTACGTGATTTTGGATGCCCCGAACAATCCTGTGGCAAGTGTCATCATCCCGCGTGGATTGAAGGGACAGGCCGCTGCAGGTGGATAAAGTTCACCCCCTCAGTAGGTCGTGAAATTTTTGGTCGTGGGTTTGGGTAATCCGGGTGCGGAATATGCCCAAACGCGCCACAACATCGGTTTTATGATACTCGACGCGCTGGCGTCGGTTGGGGGTAATGCCCCCGTCACATTTGAAACGGGCCGATATGGTTGGCAGGCTGAGCTGCGTTGTGCAGGCCATCAATTGCTGCTGCTGAAGCCATCGACCTACATGAATTTGAGTGGTCAGGCGGTGCGGTATTGGTTGGGTGCTGAAAAGCTGGGGGTTGAGCAGTTGCTGGTCCTCACTGATGATCTGAGCTTGCCGGTGGGTCGGCTCAGGTTGAGGGGGCAGGGAAGCGCGGGTGGGCATAATGGACTTGCGCACATCGAGGAAACGCTGGGTACCCAGGACTATGCCCGTGTGCGCTTTGGCATTGGATCTGATTTTCCGAAGGGTCGGCAGGTCGACTACGTCTTGGGGTCGTTCGGATCTGAGGAATGGCCAGAGGTTACTGATGGAATCGACCGCAGCGTAGCCTTGGTTCGGATGTATGTGGCACGCGGATTATCACACACCATGAGCCTGTTTAACAAAGGATAGGCAGTCAAAATCCTCGTTCATTTCAGTTGAACTATCGGAGAATCATGATGGCCCCAGTCAGTGTTCGTTCAGCCTCACCGGGATTTTTATAGGTTAACCGATAGGTATAGGTGCCATTCGGGCAGTCAGAATCCTTGAAGCTGCCGTCCCATGATTCCGCTTGATCTACGGATGCGAATACTCTTTGCCCCCAACGGTTGTAGATTTCGATCTTGTATGTTTTCCACGTACAAATGGCGATGGGCTGGAATCGGTCATTGACTCCATCGGAATTCGGTGTAAAGACATTGGGAATTGTAGGGATGCAAGGGTCTTCTTCTTTCGGGCAATCGTCTATGATCAATCGAAGTGAGCTGGTGTCGTTACCGCAGGCAAATGTGGAGATGCAAAGGACATCATAACTGCCTGTCGATGAAAAGGTATGGATTGGGCTGGGTGAAGTGGATGTATTGTTGGGGCCGCTATTGGGGTCGCCAAAATTCCAATTGTAGGCGGTGACGGATTGGCCAGCGCTGAGGGAGAATGCGTACTGCAAATCTGTACAGGTATCCGGTACTACGCGTCCGATTTGCGCTTGTAAATCACCCGAAAGAATATTCAGGTTCAGAATCCGTATGCTGTCGCAACCGCTGATTGTTGTCAAGGTGTCGCTGTAGGTTCCACTTTGGGTGTAGAGGGTGCCCCAGGGCGCGGTATAATTGATGCAAGCGGTAATGTTCTGGGTGTTCACCGAGCCGCCTGGGTTGATAACGATGGTGTCTTTTGCGATAAAGGATTGGCAATTGTAGCTGATGGCGTATGATATTTCGTAGGTGCCTGGGGTACTGTTGGCCAAGTTGATCAGGCCGGTAGCGGCATCAATCGATAAACCAGTGGGGTTGGCGTAGAATGTTCCACTCGGGTTCCCCAGAAGATTGGGTGAAAGCGTGCCCGTTGTAGCGCAGAAGGGGCCTGGGGGGTAGTTGATGCTTGCGGAAGATGTATTGTTGGAACTGCAGCAATTGCCTGTTAATGCACGCACACGATAGGGCGTAGTATCGCTCCAACAGCAATACTGCACGGTTAGCCCCCTTAAGCTTCCCCCGAATCGGGTCTGGAAATGATCCACTACCTGATCGATGGTGTTGCATCCCCCCTGGTACGAGCTTGTATCGCAGGAATACAAGCAAACGATTCCGGTATTGTTGCCGTTTGGCAGGTTAAGGATGTTATTGGGGTTGGGCGGGCTGATGATCCCTACGGGTGGAAAAATGGAAATGGTGGCAATGGAAGGATTGACCCCCAAAATGCTGGAAGTAGAGATAGGAAATCCACAGTGGTTGTTCAATGCCGCTGAATTGAAGCCGGCATAATAGACCTCGGTTACGCAGGCTGAGAATGGACCGGAAATGGTTACCTGGACGGGTTCATAGCTGCAAATACCCAGGCGCAGGTTGGGTATGTTTTGGTCTATAATGATGCTGAGTTTACCGCCGTCGTAGTTGGCAAACATCATCCAGTTGCCGTTGGAGTCGCAGCTCACCGGGGGGTTCTGTGCCTGTGCCGGGCTGTAGAGGCAAAATATCCCGATAAGAAAGCAGATTAAAGTGCGTCGAATGAGATTATTTCGGACTTGAAAATGCATCAAATGGATCATGTAAAATACAGGTTGTATAATGTTCAGGAGTCACTTACAACCCAAAAATGGGCGCCCTTGTTTGTCTAAGGCATTAAAAAGGCATTAATGCAGTTCGCCGGCAGAGGGTTGACGCGACCGCAGCCAATCGGGCTTGAGCAGGGCAATGAGCAAGGTGGCTAGACTGAGCAGGCTGAGGGCGATACTGGAGGCAAAACTAATCCGCTCGCTGTTCTGGTAGGTGGCCGGCTCAAATCGAAATTCAATAGCGTGGGTTCCGGCGGGTAATTCTAATCCCCTAAACGTATAATTGACCCTTTTGTGCGGCACAGCTTGCCCATTGAGGTAGGCATTCCATCCTTTGTCGTAGTACATTTCTGAAAACACGGCGAATTGTTTCTTGCTTCCGGTGAAGGCGTAACGGAGGGTGTCGGGATGGTATGAGGTGAGTTGAATAGAAGCCGAGCTGTCGTATGCATAAGAGCTTGCCAGATCGGCCGATAAATCGCGGTTGATGACTACGGTAGAACGCAGATCGACCACACCCAGGGTATCAACTTCTTGCTGTGGCGTTTGGCAGGTGAGTACGTTGTTCACCAACCAAGCTGGACCATAGGCTTGTGGGCGAAGCTGCGCCACAGGTGCCCCGCCTTCGGTGGGTATGATGACCCAGCGGGTGTTGAACGCATTGAGCAGGCCTTCATTCATGGTTTCGAGCCATTTAACCTTCACATCTTCATAGCGACTCAGTTTGGCCGGGCTGTATCCTCCCACTGATTTATGGAAATAAGATGCGCGGTTTTCATTAAATGGATTTCTATTGCCCATGTCGAGCACTCGGTAATGGGGATTGGTGTCTTGGAGGATGGTTTGGTCGGCAGCGGTGGGCTCGAAGGGCTGACGGGTTAGACGGGCATTTTGAAAATCGTCGGAATTCAAGTATCGGCGGTCGGTAACCCATAAGTCGATGGTGTTCGCGGCCAATAGAATCCAGATCATGCTTTGGGTCGATAAACGCTTCTTCATGTGGTAGAAGAGGGTTGCGGCACCTATGGCAATCAGGAAGAGCGATTTGAAGGCATCGCGGCGCACCATGGAGGCGCGGTCTTCCATGAGGGCATCTACTAATCCCGGGATGTTGTTGAAGTTGCTGTCGGCCTCAGTGTCGAAACCCAGAAATAGGCCGGGCATCACCAAGAAAATAAGGCAAAAGCCGCCTGTAGCTAGGGCGGCATAGCGCAATCCCTTGTAGAGCTTTTCTTCAGGAATTTGTCCCAATTCAATTCTACGAAGCAAGAGCACGGCCATGAGGGGTACGGCTAATGATGCGATGACTAAACTCATCGCCACCGCACGAAATTTGTTATAATATGGCACGTGATTAAAAAACAGGTCGGTAATCAGTTCGAAGTTTTTTCCCCAACTCAGAACGATAGACAGCAGTGCTGCTGCGCCCAACCACCAGCGGGTGGAGCCTTCGTATACGATGAGTCCCAACACAAACAAGAAAATCATCAGGGCACCGAAATAGGTGGGGCCACCCACGCCCGGCTGATCGCCGAAGTAGGTTGGTGCATTGTCTACGAAGTTGGTTGCAGCCCGACGGTCCACCCCTGCTTGTTCCAACACCTCATAGGTCTGGCTTCCTTTGCCAAGTGGGCTCTGAGAGGCGCCACCATAGAAGTTGGGGATCAGCAGGGTGAAGGTCTCTCCAACGCCATAGCTCCATCTTAATGCATATTCTTTGTCGAGCCCGTCTCCACCAGATTCTTCTCCCGCTTGGCGTTTTAATTCTGAACCGCCGCGCATGGATTCTTTGCTGTATTCACTGGTGATGGTGAATTGGCTATAATTCGCACCCACAGCCAGGCCTACTGAGGCCAAAGCGAGCACGGAGGCTGTGGCGAAACGGGGGATTTGTTTGCTCTTTATGGCTTTCACCGCTTCAACGATACCAAAAATGACCACCAGCATGCCCATATAGTAGGTAATTTGATAGTGATAACTGGCCAGTTGCATGGCCATAGAAAAGGCCAAAAGCGCACTTCCTGCCAGGAATTGTCCCCTAAAAAGGACCACTAAACTTCCGACCACCAGGGGCATATAGGCGATTGCCCATGCCTTGGTGATGTGGCCCGCATCGATGATGATGAGGTTGTAGCTCGACAGTGCATAAGCCAAAGCACCGAGAATAGCGGTCCACATGCCCACCCCCATCATCAGAAGCATCAGATAGAAGCCCGCCATTAGCAAAAAAAGGCATTCGGCCGGCCTGGGCAGCCAGGAGGTGGTGAGTGCATGGGCTTTTGTGATCCACATGCTCGGGTATTCCATTTGGATTTGATAGGCAGGCATCCCACCGAACAATATTCCGGTCCATTTGGGCATCACGCCGTCCTGTTTTTTATAGGCCTGGAGTTCGCGCGACATGCCGTCGACTTGGGTCATGTCTTCCATGCGCAGGGTTTTGCCCTCAAGTAAGGGTGAGGCATACAGAAATGCGAGGCCCACGAAGGCAAGCATCACGAGCAGGTGTGTTCCGATTGTTTTAAGTGTTGGGTTCATGGTGATTTATTTAATTTCTTCGTAGTCGACATATTCCCCATCGTCGGGGCGAAAGCGGGTTTCGGGTGGGGGATTGCCTTTGATGTGTACACTGCCCTCCGGATGCTCTGGACGCTGCTGGGGCGTGGCCATACCCGACATATTGGTGAGGCGTTTTACAAGGTATCGCAGGGCAAATGGCAATAAAATCCGTCCCAGCAAGCCGAGCAGCCACAGCACGAGAAATAGGATGAGCAGAAATTTTAAGAATGCCACGGGTCAAAAATAACCAAATATCATGTGGAGATGGTTACAGGAAGGATGAGGCGAAATAGGCTGCCTTGCCCGAGTGTGGATTCAAGCGTTATTGTGCCTCGATGAAGCAGGGCAATACGGGCTGATAGGGGCAGCCCGAGCCCGTGCCCGGGTATATGATCGGTGCCCTCCTCGTTGCGCCCCTCCTCGTTGCGCCCCTCTATACGCGTTTGCACGCCGCGTTGGAAGGGTTCAAAGATGATTTCTTGCTCTTCTTTTGGGATGCCTGGCCCCTGGTCTTTCACTTCAACAACCAAATCGTCTTCTGAACGGGTCAATTTCACCTCCACCGGGCGTGATTGGCCGTATTTGAGGGCATTTTCGATCAGGTTTCGTAGGGCAATGATCAAGAGCGGTTCGTCGCCCTTGGTGCGGAGTGCCTCTTCATTCTCGAGTTTTTCGTCGATCTGCCAGCTCAGATTATGGAATTCGGGGTGGCTTTGGAGGGGTTCAAGGGCTTTGAACAGAATATCCGCTAGGTTGATGGGCATTTGGGGATGGCGGCCTTCCCGCATGCGTGTTTCCATATCCGCCAGCAAGAGCAAATGATTGGTGGTGGTGGTTAAATCCTGTACTTGAGATTTTAAGCGATGAAGTTCGTTCCGAAGGGTTTCGTAATTGCTCTCCTTCATCAGCAGTACGTCTAGCCCCATGTGCATGGCGGCCAGTGGCGTCCGAAGTTCGTGTGAGGCATTGGATATGAGGTTTTTTTGCGCCTGAAAGGCTGTTTCTATGCGTCGGAGCAGATCATTGAAGGCGGTAACAAGCTCTTCGAGTTCATCGCGACTCCCCGAGGGGGATAACCGCGCTGACGGTTCTGTGCTGCTGATGGTTTTGGCGGATCGAATGATGTTTCGGATGGGAAGTAGCGCCTTGCCGGAATACCAATAGGCCAGACCCCACAGCAGCGGCAGGCTCAGCAACAGCACCCAGAGCAGGGTATGTTGAAGGGTTCTAAGTCTTGATAGGCCTTCATCGTCGCGCGCTACACTGAATGCCACGAGTCCGTTGTATTCGTCGACCATGTGTAGCCCGGCCATTTCTCGTCCATCGCTCAGGCTGAAGTGGGATTTGGTGTTCTTCCGGACGGCTTCTACATCCTCAAGTGCGGGCCTCCACGGCGTGGTTTCGCTGGGGTAGATCAGTTCGTTTTCAAAAGTAAACAAATAGAGTTCTGCGTTGGGGAGCACATCGGCGCGGTACTCCTGGAATGGATTTGTTCCAGCTTGAGCGCCCTCAAATTCGAAGTGAATGATGGTGCGGTTGCGGGCGTTGCTGAGCAGGAGTTGGGTGAATTGTTTGCGACGACCGGCGGCTTCGAACCAATAGACCGTGGAGAAAGACAAGGCAAGCAGTCCGGCGGTAAGTGCCACCATACGAAGGGTTAGCCTGCTGCGGATGCGCATGATGGGTTCAGAGGTCGAATCGGTAGCCCATCCCGATTTGGGTATGTAGAAGACGTGGATGAAAATCCTTGTCGATCTTCTTTCTGAGGAAGTTCACATACACATCCACAACATTGGTCTGTGTATCGAAGTGGATGTCCCAAACGGCTGCGGCTAGTTGTTGCCGGCTGATGACTTTGCCCTGATTGCGCATTAGGTATTCCAACAGATTGAATTCCTTGGCAGTTAGGGCAATTTCGGTTTCGTCGCGAAAGGCCACTTTTCTGTTGAGGTCGAGCGTTAAGTTGGCGAGTTTGAGTTCTTCAGCGCTTGTTTCGACGGGTTCGGCACGGCGCAACAAGGCCCGGAGGCGGGCGTCGAGTTCGCGCAAATCCGGGGGTTTTACCATGTAGTCGTCGGCCCCTGCTTCCAATCCCTCAATTTTATGGTCTACACCCCCTAAGGCGGTCAATATGAGGATGGGTAATTTGGGATTCGATTGTCTGATGGCCCGACAAACATCCATGCCATTCATTCCGGGCAGGTTGAGGTCGAGGACCAATAGGGGGTATTGACCCGTAACGGCCATATCCAATGCCCGCGTGCCGGTTTTGGCCAAGGAAACATGATAGCCCATGAGTTCTAGTCCATCCTTCAGACCAGTCGCCAGGTTGGCGTCATCTTCCGCTACCAGTACTTTAATTTTTGGAGCCCGCATAAGAACATGCAATTTAGCGACTCAAGTACATGGATTTACGCTTGTAGAGATCGCGGAAATAGGGATCGCGCAAGTCTTTGATGAATCGGATGGCCTCGCCCGTTGATTTCATTTCTGGTCCAAGTTCTTTGTTTACACCAGGAAACTTATTGAAGCTGAATACGGGTTCTTTAATGGCCCATCCCGATAATTTTCGTTCGAAGGGGTGATCGGCCAGTGTAGAGGATTCGAGCATGATGTGCGTGGCGATATTCACAAAAGGCAGGTCGTAGGCCTTGGCTAAGAATGGAAGGGTTCGTGAGGCCCGTGGATTGGCCTCAATCACATAAACCACATCATTTTTGATGGCGAATTGTACGTTCATCAGGCCGCGAATGTTCAGTGCGAAGGCAATTTTTCGGGTGTATTCTTCTATTTGAGTCACCACCAGCGGAGAGAGGCCGAAAGGTGGCAGGACCGCGTTGGAATCGCCCGAATGAATGCCCGCTGGCTCAATATGCTCCATGATTCCGCAGATGGCAACATCGTTTCCGTCGCAAATACAGTCTGCTTCGGCCTCCATGGCACGGTCGAGGAAGTGGTCGATGAGAATGCGATTACCCGGAATTTTCCGCAACAAGTCAACGACCGCCGTTTCGAGCTCTTCCTCGTTGATCACGATACTCATGCCCTGCCCGCCCAATACATAACTCGGGCGAACCAGCACAGGGTAACCGACATTTCGGGCGATTTCGAGTGCTTCCTCAGCGGTTTCGGCCACTCCATAGCGGGGATAGGGGATGTCGAGTTCGTGCAGCAAATCACTGAAGCGACCCCGATCCTCGGCCAGATCCATGTTGGGGAAGCTGGTGCCAATGATTCGAATACCGTGTTCGTGCAGGCGCTCGGCCAACTTCAGTGCTGTTTGTCCGCCCAATTGCACGATTACCCCAACGGGTTGTTCGTGTTCGATGATGTCGAGCAAGTGTTCCCAGAAAACAGGCTCGAAATAGAGCTTGTCGGCCATATTGAAATCGGTGCTCACCGTTTCCGGGTTGCAGTTCACCATAATCGCCTCATAGCCTGCCTCCCGAGCCCCGAGCAGCCCGTGCACACAGGAGTAATCGAATTCTATGCCTTGACCGATGCGGTTTGGACCCGAGCCCAACACGATGATCTTCGGGCGATCCGTTCGAATAGACTCATTTTCTTGATCGTATGTACTGTAGAAATAGGGCGTTCGGGCCTCAAATTCGGCAGCGCAGGTGTCGACCATCTTCCAAACCCTACGAAGACCGAGTGAAAGGCGTTTGGCCCGAACCTGGTCTTCCGAAACGGGATCGCCCAATTGCTTGGCGATTTGCAGGTCGGAAAAACCATTTCGCTTGGCTTCTTCCCACAATTCATAGGGGATGGTATCCAGAGTGTAGGACCGGATGGCTTTGGCGAGGTCCACCAAATGCTGGATTTCGCGCAGGAACCACGGGTCGATGGCCGTGGCTTTTTCGACGGATTTGATGGGTACACCCAATGCAAGGGCGTCATAGACATGAAATACACGGTTCCAGCTGGGATGCTCCAGGCTGTGCATGATGGGATCGGGTTTGCGCTCCTCTTTTCCGTCGGCTCCCAGTCCGGCCCTGCCAATTTCCAGGCTTTGGCAGGCTTTCTGGAGTGCTTCATTGAAGCTTCGCCCGATGCCCATGACCTCTCCCACCGATTTCATTTGAAATCCCAGCCGCAGGTCGGAGCCTGGAAACTTGTCGAAGTTCCATTTCGGGATTTTAACGATGACATAATCGAGGGTAGGCTCAAAAAAGGCCGAACTGCTCATGGTGATTTGGTTGGGCAGTTCATCGAGGCGGTAGCCGATGGCCAGTTTGGCCGCTATTTTGGCAATAGGGTATCCGGTGGCCTTTGAGGCGAGGGCCGAGGAACGCGAAACACGGGGGTTGATTTCGATGGCGATGAGTTCTTCGGTCTCGGGGTTCATGGCGAATTGCACGTTGCATCCCCCCGAGAAATGGCCAATGGCCCGCATCATGCGAATGGCCTGGTTGCGCATATCCTGAAAAGCGGTGTCACTGAGGGTCATGGCTGGAGCCACGGTGATGCTGTCCCCTGTGTGTATGCCCATGGGGTCGAAGTTCTCGATGGTGCAAATGATGCAGACGTTGTCGGCAGCATCGCGCAGCAATTCGAGTTCGAATTCTTTCCATCCCAGAACAGCCTTATCGATCAGTACTTCGTGGGTGGGCGAGGCATCGAGTCCACGGATGAGGGCCGCTTCGAATTCTTCTTTTTTTCGGATGACGCCTCCACCGGTGCCGCCTAGGGTATAGGACGGACGAATAACCAGCGGAAAGCCGATTTCCTCTGCGGCTTCCTTGCCTTCCAGGAAAGAGTTAGCGATTCTGGAGGGCGCCACCGCCACCCCAATTTCAAGCATTTTCTTGCGGAATTCTTCGCGGTTTTCGGTGGTTTCGATGGCGGCAATATCGACGCCGATCATGCGAACACCGTATTGATCCCATATCCCCAATTCATCCGCTTCCTTACATAAATTCAGTGCTGTTTGCCCGCCCATGGTAGGCAAGACAGCATCGATCGGACGAATGTTGAGGATGTGTTCGATCGATTCGATGGTGAGGGGCATCAGGTACACGTGATCGGCCGTCACCCGGTCGGTCATGATGGTCGCCGGGTTGGAGTTGATGAGCGATACCTCAATGCCCTCCTCCCTGAGGGAACGGGCAGCCTGTGAGCCAGAATAGTCGAATTCGCAAGCCTGTCCGATGATAATGGGCCCACTGCCGATGATGAGTACGGAGCGGAAGCTGGGATCCTTAGGCATAGCTTTCTGGGGCAAAAGGCGATTAAAGGGCGAATATCTTTTTCAATCCTGTTCCGGTGCCAAGCCCCACTTTTCGGGGGAGCGCCAGAGGGATGAGAGGATCAACTCGCGCATAAAAATATACTCCTTAGGGAGCTTATCATACATTTTGCTGAATAGTTCATCATGGTTCACGACCTCGTTTTTCCAGGTTTCTCGGTCCACATGCATGATGGCTTCAAATTGTTCGCGACTAAAGTCAAGGCCGTTCCAGTTGATGTCGTCGTAGGTGGGCATCCAGCCGACTGGACTCTCCACCGCGCCGGTGCGGCCCCGAACCCGACCGATAATCCACTCCAGAACCCGCATGTTGTCGCCATAACCGGGCCACAGGAATTTTCCTGAGGGATCCTTGCGAAACCAATTGGTGATGAAAATACGGGGGGGATTGCGGAGCTTTCGACCAAACTGCAACCAGTGGTTGAAGTAATCGGCTATGTTATAGCCACAGAAAGGAAGCATAGCAAAAGGATCGCGACGCACTTTTCCAACCTCACCGAAAGCGGCGGCGGTCATCTCGGAACCGATGGTCGACGCCGCGTACACGCCGAAATTCCAGTTGGCGGATTGATACACAAGGGGCACGGTGGTTGAACGGC
>Ga0194118_10005729_pt1 | contig 12800 bp, 8 predicted proteins | sample TA2MahsurfametaG_2_FD_148662 | JGI IMG/M metagenome (GOLD analysis project Ga0194118, IMG submission 148662) | Freshwater microbial communities from Lake Tanganyika, Tanzania - TA2015013 Mahale N5 surface | ecosystem: Environmental > Aquatic > Freshwater > Lake | place: Tanzania: Lake Tanganyika...
GTAGTCCCCTAGCCGAACATGTATAACAGTGGGATTACTTAAGTACATCTCTCGACTTATTCTAAAATAGTTATCCGATTTATCTTGCATTTCCTCTATTAGTAAGCGGCGTAGTGTCTCAATAGAAGGTAAATATTCCTGTCTCAGCCAATATCCCTCAGATCTAATATCCTTCTTTGAAACTTGGCAGTTAGTGGACATTTCATTTGCATATCCAAAAAATGCACCAATTGGCTTTGGGCTACGCCTCAAGAGCTGATCGAGTCGCTCTCTGAAGGCGGGGACTTGACTAAAAGTCTTTTCTATTTTCTGTGAAAACGAGTAACTTCCTAACTCAAAGTCACGCTTGCTAATCTCCTGTGAATTTCCCCTTATATAGCGATACCAAGTTAAGTCGAGTTTCAAATTTCTGCCAAAATGATTCGCTAAATGCAATCCCGCAAAACACTGAAACAGCTGATTTCCAAGGCCACCCTTTAACTTTATCTCCAGATTCTTCAAGTTAGGGCCTCTGAAATTTTTTGTGCAAGGCTTCTAAACTCGTCTTCAAGGGTGTGGCCGTTTCGCTGCCTATCGCGCATAACTTCATAACCTCTATTTCGAACCGAGATTGCATAGGGTTGGTCGCTCATAACACTTCTTATGCACTCTTTAATTGAACTCAAGTTAGGTTGAGCTCGAACCACCATTTTTTCGTCCAAACCAGTATCTTCAAATTCTCCGCCAATATAAATAGGCACGGTGCCTGCTCTTAGTACATCAAAAACCTTTTCAGAAACATATTCATTGGAATTCTCCACGACCAGTGAATATCGATACTTCTTCAACGTATCAATTTTGTCATTTACGTAACCTCGGTAATTTCTATATTTATATCCGATTCCTGTTAATGCCTGTTTTTTAAATCTAGAACTTCTCCCACTCCGCACAGCAGTTTGGACGATTGCGAGTGAATCGTAAACTACTCCTCTATTCCAATTAGGGCCAAAGAGATCAATCTGTTTTTCTAGTTTTTGAGGAATTTGTCTTCTTAGGGTGTAATTTTCTCCTTTAACGAAACTCCATTTATTACTTTGCAACATACAAATCTTGCTTAATCTATTTTGCCATTCGTCGAGAGACTCATACTCAACCTCATAGTTTTGCGGCCACGGGAAAAAATGGCCACCATAATTTTGAGCCCAAATTTTGGATGGAAAGAACTTATGACCAAATTTACGCAAATTGTGATCTTCATACATCTCAGCATGGTTAATTGGTGGCTCCCAAGACACAAGCACGAGTCTCGAGGGAGGTAAGGTCTGCGCGAAATCTCTATAGAGCTTAGCGTTAAAGTTATTGAAAATTAAGACTTCAGGTCTCCCTTCTAGTTTCACTAGGTTATGTCCTAGCGTTTCGAATTGATCTTTCAAGGCATTCCAAGGACCTGGTACGGTAAAGTCAAAGTCCTGGCCACCGCTGTGAGAAGTCAATGCAATCTTCATGCTAGGTAGACATCCATCATTCCCCAAAAAACACCCAGGGCGCCGGATGGCCTTCCTTTTAGAAGAAGCCTCAATGCGATTAAGAAATTAGAAACGCAATACGCGGATTGGGAAAACATTTTGGGCTCAACATCTTTCAATCTAAAACGGTTTCGACACCATTCTCGATAGAAACGAAAGTCTGAAGGTCGGTTTTCTTGAGCTAGATTATGTTGGATTTTTACAGTTGGGCATACCCAAAGTTCTCCTCTTTTTCCGGCCCGAATGGAAAAGAGCACGTCTTCAAAGATGGAGGATCCAAGAAAATCACTTTCGAACCGCACGAAATCAAGAATCCGAGAGTCCCAAAGGCTACATCCCATCAACCATTGGACCTTTTGTGGGGCAATCAGGGATCGAATGGGAAGGTTTATTGCTGCAGAGGTAACAGAACCTCCGTTACCAGATATGCCAATCCGCCGGAGTAGGGACTCAGAGTGCTGCCTTTCTTTCGGAAGGGGTAGGGCTACCCCTGAAACACCAACGGCGGCCTTGTCTCTCAGGAATTGAATTAGCAATTCAAAGTAGTCAGACTCAATTCGAACATCGTCATCTAGAAAGCCTACAAAATCAAAAACTTCAACCGAGTTTGATATTAAGTCAATTCCAATGTTTCTTTGTACGGCGGCTGATTTGATCTTAGTTTGCACTATTTCGATGTTTAAGTCTGACACGTCAACAGCACTTACCGTCGGAGATGAGTCAATGACAAAAATCCTAGTTGGTTTGATTGTTTGCTTTTGTATATCACCCAAAATTTGTTTGAGCCTTTGAGGACGGTTAAGGGTAGGAATGACAACAGCTAGATTCAACTTTCCATCAAGCCCGTGAGACATCTTCGAAATTGTACTCGCTCAACCATTAATTGATTACCCTACTAGCATTGAGAACGATACAATTCAAGAGTGTCGAAGTTGATTAATAAGGATGAGCCGAGTTTCTTGTCAATCCTGAGATTTTGTTTGAACCTTCTAGAGCCAAGAGATCGTAAATTGCTGGGAGTTTATGCACTTTTTCAAACCCTTCTTGGAGTTCTTGATCTACTGGGTGTAGCTTTACTTGCGCTAGTTGTAGCAATAGCGACAGCATCTGTTCAAGGTCGAGCAATCCCTGGTTTGGCAGTAAATATTTCAAACTTATTTTCAAATGGAAATCTAACGAGTCAAGAACTTGCAACTTACCTAGGAATTCTTGCTGCTGTCCTTCTGATTAGTAAGAGTTTGTTATCTTATTATCTGTTTTATAGAAATGTTAAGTTCTTGACACAAAGACAAGCGAGGATTTCAATTAACCTCGCTGAAAAGATTATGCGCCAACCCTTAAATGTGATTCAAAGATTCAACACTCAGGAGTATCAAAACGCTTTGTTTCAAGGCGCGGATGCTGCCGTTGTTGGGGTTCTTGCGGGTAGCCTCGCCTTCGTATCAGAATTATCATTGCAGATTGCACTTCTCGGCGCACTTCTCGTTATCTCGCCTCAAGTTTTTCTAATCCTTATAGTGTACTTCGGTGGTATTTTTGGAATATTGAATTTAGTTTTAGGAAGAAAAGTACAACTGTGGCACAAAAGGACAGCTGAACAATCAATTGAGGGGCTAAGAGCTGTTGCGGACTTCCTTGGAAGTTTTCGAGAGATTACAGTTCTAAATAGGAGAGCATTTTTCATCGAGAGGTTTGCTTCATCCAAGCAAAGCATGAGTACTTATTCCATCAAAAGTTCGATGTCGACTCAATTTAGTAAATATGTATTTGAGATAAGCACAATTGCTGGAGGATTGGGCTTTGCCGCATTTTCATTTCTTAGTTATTCTGCAATTGAAGCAGCCAGTATGTTGGCCTTATATGTTGCTGCGGCCTCCAGAATTGCACCTTCCATGCTCAGAGCCCAACACGGTTTAGTCTTAATAAAGGGTGCTATTGGAGCGAGCATTAAATTTTTTGATGTTTCGAAGTCAATCAACATCGACTCAATCCAAAAAGACTCTGACAGCCAGGTAGCGAAATCATCGGTAGGACGTAATGACCCGAGAATTGTGGTGGACGTCAGAAATCTTTCTTTCGCCTATCCTGAGTCAACAGGCTTCAGGTTAGATTCTGTATCCCTTAGGGTTCTGAAAGGCGAACTTGTTGCAATTGTTGGTCCATCCGGGTCAGGAAAGTCAACACTAGTTGACCTAATTCTTGGAATTTTGACTCCTACGGAGGGGGAGTTGACTGTTTTCGGCGTTCCACCGGGTATTGCATCCCAAGGCTTTTCAAACCTAGCTTACGTGCCACAAACCGTCTACATGACGCACGGTAGTATCTTGGAAAATGTTGGGCTTGGATTAGAGCCCCAGGACATATCCCGAGACCGCGTAATTAATGCGTTAGAAAAGGTCGGGCTAGAAGATTGGGTCGCCGATCTCCCTTCAGGAATAGACACGAAAATTGGAGAGCGTGGATTCAGATTATCTGGTGGACAAAGGCAACGTATTGGAATCGCAAGAGCACTATATTCCGAACCCAAATTCCTGGTTCTAGATGAGGCAACTAGTTCTCTAGACGCCGTATCTGAACAGCAAATTTCTAGGTTCGTCACAAGTCTGAAGAGACACCTTACTACCATTGTTATTGCTCACCGACTCTCAACAGTAAAGCACTGTAATCGTATTTTCTATATGGAGAAGGGCAAAATCCTATCTGGTGGCACGTTTGATGAACTACAGTCGCTGGTCCCAAATTTCGCAAAGCAGGCAAAACTAATGGGATTGGCGAGTAAGGGTGCGAAGTAATTCAGTCTTTGTTTGGACCGAAGCATTCGGTTGTGCACAAATCCTGAAACCAATTCTCTCTTCATTTCGTGCGCACCATGATGAACCTATTCACGTATTCACTACTCGAGGAGAAGCAAAAAGTCTTCCTGACATTCAGGGGGTGATTCCTGTATTTGCAAGGGAAGGAATCTCAGACCTTATACTAAAGACCAACGAGCGCAGTATCTCGGCTGGATTTAGAAAAGGGCATTTGGGAACAGCAAGAATTTGGAGCAGTATCTTTAGATCTCGTAGGGAAGAATACCTTGTACATCTAGACGCAGACACAATCTTTTTGGACAATCTACTCGACAAACTCATAAGCCCTTTGCGGCAGGGATACGATATTTCTGGCACGAGAAGACCTTACAAAAATAGAACCTATCGAAAAACCGGTAGAGACTCAATGCGGCTTGACGCTTTGCCTGATGTAATTAATACAGACTTACTTGCATTAAGGCGAAGCAAGATTCCAAACGTGTGGAGTCCTTTTTTAACCCGAAATATACGGGGAAAGAGAATGATGAGGCACCCAATCATCGATTTCTTTGATCCAATCATCTTTTCTATGTTGAGAAATGGTTCACAAATCAAATTTGTAGATTCTCCACTTGATGGCATGCAAGCTATACCCAACGTAGACAGTGAATTTTTTCGCAATCGAATTGTATTTTCTGCTGTCGGAAGCGGTTATCATTTTTATCACAATGCAAACGCTAGAACTTCGCCTTCCTATAAAGAATTCGCAATCGCTTCCTACAGCCTCTTTGCGAAGTATCTACTAGACATCGATACGGGTACAGTTCCACACATTGATAAAGCACTGGAAGCTAAGTTGAAAAAACTTGACAGAGGGTCATGGACTCTAAAGTAGATTTATAACATGGACATTATTAAATTTCTTTTTTTTGCAGGTAATGTTCGTACAAATTGTCGTCTGGTTGAGGAGTTGATTTGCGACCTCCTCTAACTTTCTTGCTCCCAATCCGAAATGGAATTCCTTGGATTGGAAAGCATCTTCCGCGCGTTCTAGAAAATCTTGGTGAAGAGGATGAACTTCTAATAATTGACGATGGGTCAAACGATAACACTCCGTCTTTATTGCGTCATTATACAAAACTAAATCCAAAAGTAAGACTGGTATGTACTCCACCTAGGGGACTCGTACATGCGCTCAATTTGGGGATTAGCGAATCGGAAAACGAATGGATAGCAAGATTTGATATTGATGATTTTTATACAAGCGATCGAATTGAGAATCAAATTAAATTGGCAGATGAGAAGACTTCTGTGATATTTGCTGACTACCAAGTCTCAGCCTCTCTAAGATTCAATGTGGGAGTCATCGCGTCGCCTATCAATTCACTAGCAACAACGTTATCTCTCTTAAAGTCACGAAGGACGGCTCACCCGACTGCAATTTTCAGAAAGAGTCTCGCGGTAGAAGTTGGCTCTTACCGCGAAGAGGAATTTCCTAGCGAAGATTTGGGGCTTTGGTTTAGATTATCCAAGATTGCTAAATTGAAATCGCTTCCAAAAGTAGTTGTCAACTACAACTTACACAAAACTTCGATAACCGCTAAAAACCGTAAATTGGCACTATCAAAAAAACAGGAAGTAATAGAACGTTATTTTTCGAGCGATTACGCAAAGAGGGCCTTAGAAGAAATAGAAAGCACTTTTTCGCTTTACGATGAGTGTTCTCTTTCCCTGGAGCGAAAAATTCTTCATCTCGGAGACCTAAGTGATGAAATGGCTAGCAAATACATACGATCAAATACTCTGCGTACTCTCTGGCGGAAAACCCAAAAAGAAGAGGGTAAACTCAAGTTTGCAATTGCTCTTAGTAGGTTAAGTTTTGAGCGCGCACTTAGACAAACTTACCGAATTCTCTAATCAGAAATTACTGGTTTTGTTTGCAGTCTTTCCTCAAGTTTATCCAGCACCAAAAGTTGTTCCGAAGTCAAGAATCCACTATTTAGTTGAGCCTTTGCAGCACTCAATTTTGCTTCTTCATTCTGTCCGAATTGCTCATAATCCAAAGCCAGAGCTAGATAAGATACAGCATGTCGAGGATCCATCTTTATCATCTTAAGTCGAATTGCAATCGCATTTTCTTTGGATCCATAATCTGATTCAAGAAAAGCCAACTGTGATAATAGAGGGAAATCTTTAGGATACTTCCTGGTTGCAACATCTAAAGAGTAAATTGCTAGTCCATAATCCTTTACTCCGGTAAAGGCCGATGACAAAATTCCATATTGACCCTCCATTAGATTACGGCTTTTTAAAATCTCAAGGAGTCTTTCTTTTCTTGCATCAAGTGATTCTTGGTTGTCTTCGAAAGCTGGAGTGCGAAGTGTCGCGAGAATGGCGCGGTCAGGGTAGGAACTAGTCCAAGAGATAAAAAATAAAACTAGTGCCATTGAGACGCTTATCATCTTTGGAGTGTTATACAGAGGTGCACGTTTTCGGGAAAAGGACTTTGTCCCTTTCAATATCTCCACATTTAGACGGCTTGACAAGGCAATGCCCGCAAAGAAGTACACCCAAACAGCGACAGATATATTGTCTATCGAAACCAATGAAATAAGCAAGAGACAGATTAGTACGACACTGCAAGTAATTTCATAACTGAAGGTACGAAAGTCTTTATTGATTATTAGTTTGGTTGCATGGAGGACGGCAAGCAAAAGCAATGGTAGAATAGCAATCAAGCCCAAGATTCCCATGGTTGCATAAATTTGAATAATGGCGTTATGTGCGTTGTTGGCAATCAAGTCGATTGAGGTTGTTTTAGCCATTTCTTCAGTTCTAAAAATACGATAGAAGTCGCCGTAAGAATCTGGACCTACGCCATTCCATGGACTTGAATTTCCTATTCGAATGCCGGTAAGCCAATAGAAACTTCGTAACCTCATGGTGTATTGGTAAAGAATGTCGCCGAATGGACCCGAACCAAAAGAACTGTAAACGAGAAATAGCCCCATGGGAAGAGTAGAAATTAAGGCGAAAGTTTTCTTTCTTTGTCCACGGATACCATACAAAGTAATCAACAGAAAAGCTCCAATAAGAATCGCTACGGGGCCTTGAATCGAATCTGTTAGCCAACTCGCCGTTGAAGATAGCAAAAAACAGGCTACGAATATACCCTTTATGGACCAGGATTTTTCCGCGAGAAAACTCCCCAAGGAAGCAACAGCTCCGATTGCCCAGCATGCACTTGCAAAATTTGTATTTCCGAACAATCCAAAAACCGTATCGGATTTGCTCCAAGCCAGAGGGTCTAAACCCACTTCTTGTATCCATCCATACGCTGCCACTACTCCCATGACAATCGCTAAAACTTGAACTGCGTTCTTCTGAAAATTCCAAACAGCATTACCGTAAGCAATTGCACCCGCCAGGATAATTAAAGCGAATGTGGTTAGCAACCCATTTGAGCGACCCCAAAGCCCCCAAAGAGTTCTTGTCAAATTCTCTGAGTTAGAAATAAAAACTGTAACTAGGGCAATAAACGCTACTATCAGAGTCAGGCCAATCAAATTCTTAAAAGATAAGAAAACAGCTTTTAGAGTTTGACCCTTTATGCATTGATACACGATCAACGGTAGTAGCGTCAATAAAAGAATCATCTTTGGCCAGTTGATTGGATCTAAGAAGTTCATAGAGACACCGATTGAAACTAGAGATACCAGTATTGGTATTAGGTATCTAGGGTGGATTGTCACCAAGGCCCTACTTTCAAAATCACCACTCTTAGTCTACTAGAAGAGCCGTCTATTCTGTGGCAAGCCATAGATTTTTCCGGAGCAATCAAATAAGGAGATGCCTTTTTCTTCAGCACTTTTGATCACGTCAACATATGGATGTACAACTACAACTAAGTCGATGTCGGTTAAATCTTTTCTGGACTCCTCACCATCTCTAAACAAAACCACTGGGTCAATCCAACTTACTTCCTCATAATGTGATCGTAAGATCTCCATTAAAGCAATCGCGGGCGACTCTCTCGTGTCTCTGGTTCCACTTTTGTAACTTATACCCAAGATGCAAACCCGAGTTCCAGAATCTGGAAACTCTTCAATAATACATCTCGATGCGTGGGAAGGCTGAGAAATGTTGATTTCTTGAGCCTGATCTATTAACGAGGTCTCCAGTCCAATCCGTTGGGCTTTCCATGATAGGTACATGGGATCCACTGGAATGCAATGACCCCCGACGCCTATGCCCGGACTAAAGCTCTGAAATCCGTATGGTTTGGTAGCAGCCGCGTTTATGACTTCATGAAAGTCAATACCCATCCTGCGAGCTACATTTCCTATTTCGTTTACCAGCGCTATATTGACTTGTCTGTATGAGTTCTCTAGCAACTTTGCTAATTCGGCAATCTCAGGCGTTTTCACCCGAATCACTTTTTCGCAAAAATTCGAGTAAAACTCAAAAGCTAGTTGACCTCCCAACTCCGTTAAAGAGCCAATTAGCCGAGGAGTTGTACGCATAGTCCAAAGCCTGTTGCCCGGATCAATTCTTTCCGGCGCTACTACAAGATGTACTCCTTCAATCCCATTTGAAGAAAAGAAGGGCTCGACTATTTCACGTAGAGTTCCCGGAAAGCTTGTTGATTCGGTAATGAATACCGCACCTTTTTGAATGAACTGTGAAACCCGCTCGACTGTGCTTAATAGCGCACCCAGCTCCGGCTGGGCTTCCTCGTTAATTGGTGTAGGCACGCATGCGATTACAAAATCGGACTCGCTAACTGAACTAAAATCTGATGTGAAACGAAGAAGCCCCGATTCAACCACTTCCCTAATGTCATCTCTACTGACGTCATCGACAGGCGATGTACCTGCATTCAGAGCCTTTAGCCTTGATTCATCTACCTCTATGCCCGTGACCCGATACCCGCAGCCAGCAGCCGCAATCGCTAATGGCAGACCAACATAACCGAGTCCAATTACTGTGACTCCACGACTTTTTTCTAGCACCTCGCCAACTTATACCAAAAGCACCAGGGCCCCCGCTTTTTGGCGGGGGCCCTGGCTTTACTGCTTTTTTGGTGAAGGCGTTATGCCTTTACCTTCTTAGCGATCTTGGCAACTGTGTTAGCCAAGGTCGTAATTTGAGCCTTTAGGGCTGCCATCAAGGTAGCAACCTCAGTGGCAAGGGCTTCAACGGCAGCGGTTGCAGCATCAGCGGCATCACGTGCCTCTTCAGCGGCAACAGTTGCTGCGTCAGCAGCCTCTGCAGAGAGGTTAGCGGCATCGGTAGCGGCATTTGCAGCATCGATCGCCTCGAGGGCGGCATCGGTTGCGGCATCAGCAGCTGCCTGAGCAGCTTCAACAGCGATAGTTGTCGCGTTCTTACCTGAGATGGTCACTGCTGTTGAAACAGTGGCAACACGTGCTGGCGTAGCTGAACCATCACCGAGAGTTGCAGCGGTAGATGTATTTCCGCCGGTCATCGTAAGGGTGAGTGTTCCAGTACCTGCTGAATCTGCAGCAAGCTCAATTACGCACTGACCGCTTGCATTGGTTGTGCAGGTTGAACTTGATACGCCATTGACAGATGCGACTCGACCAGCTGTTCCGGTGTAAGCGATGGTTACCGCTACATCTGGATCAACGTTTCCGAATGCATCCTTAACAGTTACAGTGACGCGCTTGCTCTCACCTGGAGCCATTGTTGCAGTAGCTGCATCAACAGCGATTGTGCGGTGAGTGCCTGAAATCACAGTGAATGAGCTAGTTCCGCTCTTTCCACCGGATGCAACAGTGACTGTAGCTGTTCCTACCAACTTACCGCAGAAGTTTGCGGTAGCAACACCAGCTGCGCTGGTGAAGTAGGTAGATGTGTTAGCAACAGATGAGAAGTAGGAATTGGCATTTCCAGTAAATGTAACTGGGTAGCCAGATAGTCCTAGTCCGCTCGCATCAAGGACGGTTGCTGTAAATGCTGCGCAAGAACCTGCCGCAACACCATCTGCGGCACCATCGTTTGTTACCGTAATGGTGTTAGCAGCAAGAGTTGCTGAGTAGGTAATTGTTGTAGTCGTAGGCGAGGTTGCCTTAGCGCTGGTTGCATTAGATGTCTGAGCAGTAATTGTCACAACATCTGTAGTTCCAGTCGCTCCAGAACCTGTCAAAACTGCGCCTGAGTCAGTCCAAGTATATGCAGCCTTACCTAGTGCATCAGTTGTCTTCGCAGAAGAGGTAACAGCGTTACGACCAGTGATGGTCATAAGAACTGTTGCTCCGCTTACTAGATCGTAGAACTGATCACGGACTGTTAGCTCTAGGGTGTTAGTACCACCAGTTACGTTCTTAGCGGTTGCGATTCCGGTTGGAACCTGATCAACGCTTCCACGGGTGCTATCAACAATTGGAGCTTCGTAGGTGAAGTTCAGAGTTGTTGTCTGAATAGCGCTGTTCTTCCAGGAGACGCTATAGCCCTGTCCTGATAGTGGAGCTGTTGCGGCAAGTGCAATTACAACGCTTGTCTCAGTTCCATCACCAACAGTTGTGTAGTTCAAGGTTCCTGCAGTAATACCTGTTGGAACAGTCACTCCAGTTCTAGCAGCGACTGTTACAGCAATTGTCGCAGCATCTGTACCTGAGTGAAGCTTGAGGTTGATGGTCTTACCTGTCACAGTGCTTGCTACATAGCTAATTGAGCGTGCTGTAGACGAAGTTGTGGTGTAGGTAGTAGTACCAACTGACTTTGAACCATAGGTTGTTGGAGTGGTTAGACCAGCCACCGCTCCATAAGCAGCGGTGCGAAGTCCTAGACCAGCTGCAGTTGCTGATACTGCTGTGTTTGAGCCAAATGAATGACCCTGTGTAGCACCGTAACCAGCAGTACCTGTGGTGAGGGTAAATGTCGAGGCAGTTGCGCCTGCGATATCACCGGCACCAGCGATTGTAAAGGTAGCTGTTGCAGCATCAGTTGCAGATACGTTAACCGTAAATGCACCGTTGGTAGTTACAGATTCAGCTGTTGCAGCGTTACGTCCTGCGATGTTTCCAGTTGGAATGAACTGAGCAGATGCATCTGTATCGCGGTAATCCAACGTAACCTTTGGACGAGTAGCTACTGTCGCACCAGTTCCTGTTGAAGTACGCATGGTTCCGGTTTCGTAATTCGCATTCCAACCGCCATCAAGCTGTTCTGCCGAGGTTGCCTTCTGACCAATCGAACGTCCAGTTGCAAACGTTGTCTTGTCGCGGGCTGTTGAAGTATCAACACCGTTCATAATCTGCAATACAGCAGTACCTGTTGATGCCTGTGAGCCGGTGACAGTAATTGACTCAGCTGTTGCACCGCTGCCCTTAGCTAGAAGGGTGGTGTAACCACTGGCATCCTTTGGAGTTACCGTGAAGGTTGCAGTCTCATTTGATCCAATGCTTGCACTAGCTGCGCTGAGTGTAAATGAAGCAGGAGCTCCTGCCACATTACAGGTCACCGAAGTTGTGATGTCATTGGTGTCATCTGGGGTTGCATCTGATGCAGTACCTGCTGCCTTACCGGCTGCGTAATCAATCCAGACTAGGTAGGTAACAGATGAGATTCCAGTTGTGATGGTATCTGCCATCAATTGGAATGATGCTGACGTTGATGCTGAGTCAATTGTGTAGGCTGCATTACCACCGAGAAGATTGGTCTGTAGGGTATAAGTTCCGCCTCCAGCCAATACTCGAGCAGTCTGCTTTGCCTTCAACAAACCAACTCCATCACCGTCATAAGCAACGTTGATGAAACCGCCAACACCAGCACGAGCGACGCATGTCGCCGAGATGGAAGTTGGGTTAGCAGCATTTGCCGCAGGTGTGGCCACCATAGAAAGAAGGCCACCGACAAGTGCCAACACCGCTGATTGCGCAATGCGCTTCAGCAGAGATGTCTTTGTAGACATTAATTTCCTTTCATTAGTCGACCTAGAGGCTTTCTCAAGGTCGGCTCGGTAAAGGGAAGAGCCCTTTACCTCGTGATGCAATGCACGTGCTACTGCACCACACTCTCCGTCGTGTATCCGGACACGGCGAAGAAACTTAGAGTGGGATGAGGTCATGCCTTCGCTCCTTTTTCTACAACATAGATCGCTTGTGATATGACTCGGGTCTTAGTTGGGTCAAGCACGAGGCGGGTTATGACCTGCCTAGGTGCCGTTGCAAGATCGCGACCATTCGCGGTTGCAGCAATCTTTATCGGACTATCGACCACAGATTCTACGGCAAGGTACGCAGTAAATAGGTAATTGCCACTCATTTGCCGCGTGGTTTCGGTTGAAGTCACCCGGACAATGAGAGGAGTCCAACTACCTGCTTGGCCAAACGAGACAACTGGGCGATAGGTGAGTCCGCTCTCATCGGTCGTGAAAGTCTGTGAGATAAAGATGTTAGCTGCACCGGAGTCAGTCTTTATGATCTGGCCAATAATCAACTCGGTCTCAGTCGAAACGGCACTCCTTTCGGTGAAGTAG
>Ga0194118_10005730_pt1 | contig 12798 bp, 12 predicted proteins | sample TA2MahsurfametaG_2_FD_148662 | JGI IMG/M metagenome (GOLD analysis project Ga0194118, IMG submission 148662) | Freshwater microbial communities from Lake Tanganyika, Tanzania - TA2015013 Mahale N5 surface | ecosystem: Environmental > Aquatic > Freshwater > Lake | place: Tanzania: Lake...
TATATTCGGATACTTGAGGGCATAATGCACCTGCACCAGCCCTGAAGCAAATGATGTTGAATTCAAAAGTTTGAATTGAATATTGTGATGATTTCGGAACAGAGGAGTGCCTCCACCGAGAATGATAGGAATGATTGAAATGATGCATCTTCACTAACACCCGGAACATATATCATCCGCGCCACAAAAGCCGGCAAAACATCCGTGACGATGATGCAGATATCACGATAATTTACTCCCCACAACAATGAAAGGAGTGTACTCGAAAGAGGCACTCCTTTTTTTATTCTAATCAACTTATTCCCCTCTGTGATAGGTCAGCGAAGTCGGGGGTGGGATTACCGTTGAATTGAAAAGAAAAATGATCAATGATAAATTAAATGGAAGAATTGAAAAATTGAAGAACCGAACAATGGAAGAATGAAATGGCAAATGACTAAATGAAATGAAGAATGAGAAATGATTCGTTCATCATTTATATACATTCTTAATTTATCATATCATTTCTGAATTCCTCAATTTCTCAATTCTTCCATTTCTTCTATTCTCTTCGTGTCTGAAGGGTGGCATGCGAAGCATGACGGGGTGAGCCTCTTCTCCAATCTTCTGGAGTATTGGTGTCAAGTTAGCTCAAAGAGTAAGGTGTAGTATTGAAGAGTTTTAGTAAATTGCTTACTGATACATAAGGTGTATCAAATCTAGATAATTGAAGGGATAGGTAACATTTTGGGAGATTTCAATGGGTAATTATGTAGTACGGATTATTTCAGTGGCGCTCTTTTGCTCTGTCTTTTTTCAGCCAGCAATAATGTTTTCAGGGCAATGGAAGGAATTCAAAAAACAAACTATATCCTTTGCAAACGGTTCCTCATATGTTGTGACTGTTAGTAAGAGAATAGATCAAGATGAAATGTTAGAATTCAAAGTTTCTGTAAACCAGCCAGGTCAATCTAAGCCTTTGAAGGAATTCATTCAGCAAAGTGCATATGAGTATGGTACATTTCATGTAATCAAGGCTGAAAATCAGGCATTTATTGTGTCAGAGATAAACTTAGGTGGAGCACATGGATTAAATCAATATGCTGCATTCTTTCTCGATGATAAAGGGAAGATACGATATGAAACAGAAGTTGAAAATTATGGATACATTGAAACTTCTAAACAGAAAGTCATATTTCACTTCGATAGTGATAAAATCACATATCAAGTGAAGAATGGAACCATTGCTAAAACTAAGAAAAGAAAAATGTGATCTGTATGTATTCCAATTAGTACATCTATGCTAATTGAAGTATTAAATGATCATTATCCGCCACTCCCAAACAGGCACAAGCTATTTCTTCGATGTTGAAATCATCAATACTGATGGTGGCAAATCATGGGTGGAAGAATATATGATGAAAAGCACCGGATCAATCATCATACGAAGGCCCGGTGGAACACTCATGGGCACAAAGCTCAAGGATATGTATTTGGAAGTGGTGGGAATGTGAGGGTTTCCCGCACTCATAAGCATGGACCATATGTTAGCTATATCATGTATCAAGCAAAATCATCGAATTCCACCAGATATGCTATCTACTCTATATTTCAGAAGTGAACGAGATTATGTAATTTGTGGTGGTCAAGTGGGGTAAATGACTTGACAATGAACAAATTCCTGTCAGCTACTATTAGGTAAGAAATGAAACAGTTAGAACTTGATACAATATATCATGGAGATACATTCGAACTGATTAAATCCGTTAAGGATAATAGCATTGACTTAATTGTGTGCGATGGTCCTTATGGTGTGACAGATTATGATTGGGATAAAGTCTCTGATATTCAGACATTCAATCTTGAATTATTGAAAATCTTTTCAAGAGTATTGAAGCCGGGTGGTTCAATGTATTTGTTTGGGAAGGAGAATTGTCTAGACTTTATTGATTATCGACCATATTTGAATTTAAATCGGAAAATCATTTGGTATCAACCGAGCAGGCTTGCACAAGGAAGACTCAACTATACTAATAACTATGATATCATCGCATATTTTTCAAAAGGCAAAGCAAAGACATTTAATTTAGATGATATTCGTGTGCCTCAATTGGTTGAACTCGAACATAGACTGCGTTGCGAAAAAGTACCATCCGTTATGAATGGACAATATGGAAAAACAAAGTTCAATACTCTTGGAAAAAATCCTGGGGATGTATGGGGTGATATCAAGCAATTGACATACAAATCAAAAGAGCTCATTAGTAGAGAATTACTGAATACTATTCAAAAACCTGAAAGACTAATAGAACGATTAGTGAAAGCAAGTAGTAATCCAGGTGATATTATCCTCGATCCTTTTGCAGGTGTTGGAACAACTGCAGTAGTTGCAAAAAAGTTACAAAGACATTGCATTAGCTTTGAAATTAATGAGGAATTTGTTAATCTTTCAAAAGAAAGAGTTGAAGATAAAGAAGAAAAACAAGCAGAATTTATGTGGAATATAGTTTGATAGGAATTTTCATAACTAAGTGCATGTGGAATTTAGGGATAAATGTATATGACTAAAAATCAGTATGAAAACAATATAAGAAATGTGGTTAGAAAAATAGGTGAACTTGAGCAAATCTCAAAAACCCCTGACATAAGTGGAAATTCAGACAATGGAATATTTATTGACAATATTTCTCAGCAAGGATTGTTAAAAGAAATAATTATGGCAGATAAACTAGGTCATTATGTAAATAGAAATAAAAAACAATTTGATGCATTTAGTGTGATTGATCACAACCTCAATATGCCAGACCTAGAAATAGGAGAATACTCGAATATTGTTGATAATTCATTGCGGACTATTAATATAAATAACATAGACTATTCTGTAAAACAATATGAATACTTAACTAGTTTGTGTGAGACCTCATCAAATAGAACTAAAAAATATAAAAATCATATTAATAATAGGTATTTATCTGAAGGAAGTTTTCAATATCACGATTTGAAAATTAATAGTATAGACAGTCGGATTAACCAATATGATTTAACATATTTTGGTGTTTTTGATAAAAGTTATCCAATCAATTTGATTAATGTATATGTGTTTTCACAAGGGAGCATGAAGGATTTAGTGATAAAAAAAATTGCAAAATTATTTACGAGTAAACATCCAAAAGCAAAAAGTAACTTTGTTTACAAAGCAGATCAATTGCAATCAAGAAATCCCACTGATTATCAAACTGTTATTACTTACATAAATGAAAGTCTTACTGGAAGCACAAATAATCTAGTTATCTCAACAGGTAACAACAATATTTTAGATGAAAATGTACACATAAGTATTAAACTTTCAGATGTCATGTAAAAAATTTCCTGTTTCACTGCTCTAGGATTGCATATTTTGTGTAATTCTGTATTTTGAACTTGTTCATTGAATTGCGGGGTGTTCAGTTTAGAAATGAAATATCACATACATTATTTATGAACAATCAATTATTTATAAATATATCAAGAGTGATACATGGGAGACTACCCTTATATTGGAATGCCTTTATCTAGAGACATTATTGTGCACTTGATTACAAATTTCTGCCCATTGGAACCTGGTCCTCACCAAAGTAATAACATTAGAGATGCAGTTATTCTACTGCACAATGAATTAGGGGGAATAGATTATAATGGAAGAGTTGATATTGTCACAACCTTTGAGAGAGCATTTGCTGTTTGTAGGGAAAATGGATCTATGTCTGTAAATCCAATAAGAGGTTGGCATACAATTAACTCATATCAAGATAGGAATATTTCAATTACTCCAGAATTGAGAAAAAAAATAAAGGAGAAAACTGAACAATTAGATATAATTGGTCGTAATAATGATTCTGATAAAGCGGAGATTATTACTGGAGAAGGTAAATCTAAAATATATTTATGGACTTTTAAAAAATGGGCAGAAATTGCTACAGAGAATAAATATGAATATTTCCCCTGTAAGTTAGGAAAGACTACGGTTCAAAATGTTTTGGAAAGGATAAATTCTTACATTTCTCAAGAACTAAAGTTTACTGATATGAAGAAAGAACCTTACAGATTATTGATTGTAAATAAAGATGATAATGTTGATCAATTAGAACGTGCTATAATTAATGTTTATAAAAGTTGGAACAGATCAATGAATGAACTCTCACAGGATAATCGATTTGGGAATGAATGGTTTCTTACAAATTCTAATGAGTTAATTGAAATTCTTAGAATGTTATGTCCCAACTATTGGTATGATTTAACTGGATATCCAGCTCCAGATAATATGGGTACATATTTAAGAAATTTCACTAATAACTTCGAAGATTAAGTCAGTAAATAGCAATATATTCTCTTAAAATATTACAAATGTATATTTTCCAAATACATATTCTGTTATGATTGTTCAAATTTTTAAGGATATGTATTCCTTTGGGTATTTATTTCATAATCCAAACTAGTCGCTCACACTGCCACCTCATATCCCTCCCCCCCCCAAAAAAAGCCATTCCCTCAAAATAACACTTGGAATTTCCAACTATTCTCTTTAATTTAACACTTAGAAAACAAAGATAGAGCAAATATCAAGTCTATACTTTTACAAACATAAACAATAAAATGAAATATTATACTTCCATATCGCCCAAACAAGATCCTTCCGGAACAGAAGGATTGTATTCCACTCCTATTCGTGCACCTTGATGGTGTATCGAGAACGAAGACCCTATACATGGATTTAATCCTTTCTTTCAATCAGGGGAATGTGGTTTTCGGCGATTTTGTGGAAAAAATGACAATTAACAGTTTTTATCAATCATTGGAGATTTATCATGAAAAGAACATTCCCTTTGCTGGCAACCTTTGTGGCAAATGAATTCACTATCGACTTGGACATCATACATAGTTTCCTCGTCGTAGATCCAAATCAAGAATCCGGAGGCGATCTTACTTTCGTCAAAGGAATACATTGGAATTATTCAAAAAGGAGAGTCATGCTCTCGGAATTTGCCCTCTCGGAACTTCTCGAATGGGATGAAGCGCGCAAACTTCGAAGAAAAATCCGTCACTTGCAGTCCGCCGGGAAGACAGCGCTCGCCCGCGCCATCACATGCTGTATGCAGAATGCCGATATTGATAATGAATAAGAAGAAACATCTGACAAAAGGAAATTACATAATGAATGTTCAAAGATTAGATGCAATCGCCGATATCAGTACCGGCCTGCAAATAAAAACAAGCGGAGGAAATGAGCGCTATCTTCTCCAAGCAAAACATTTTGATGAGCAAGCCCGGCTTATACCCGAGAATCTCAAGAAAGAACTTCATGCAGAGGAAGTGCCCGCACGATTTTCACTTCAAGCAGATGATATCATTTTCTGCGTAAAAGGTACGCGTAATTTTGCAGTACTTATCACCGAGGATATGCTGCCGGGTACTGCATCATCCATCTTTTTTCTGATCAAAGTAAAAATTAGCAAAGATATTTTACTACCTGAATACCTCGCTTGGTATCTTAATAACCCGGCTACGCTTGCGCATATTCAGTCATTCGCAAAAGGATCTGTTCTGCCACTTATTCCAAAATCCGTGCTTGCGAATCTTGTGATTCCATATCCGACAGTGGACATTCAAAGGGAAATTCTCAGACTTCATGATATGCGCAAAGAAGAGTCACGACTACTCAAACAATTTGATGCACTCAGAGATGAGGAAATGCATTCCATTATTCATTCAATCATAGGGGAACCACATGATCTTATTAGGTAATTTCAAGGAAGTAGTATGGAAAGTTGGAGATTTATTCAGAAATCACATGCTTACCGGATCCGGTAAACAGTATGTGCTGGCTCTGCTATTTCTCCGTTATCTTTCATTAAATGCAAAGAAGGGAAAGGTCCGCAATTTCAAACTTCCGGAAGAAAGTACATTCGCTTATCTCCTTGATCAGAGAAAAGCAAGGAATATCGCAGAACTGTTGGACAATGCACTTAAAGCATTCACAGAAGCGAATCCAAAACAATTTTCGACAAATGTCTTTTCCGCATGTTCATTCACCGACCCAATATTCGGTTTGCCTGAACATCGCAATGCATTGCTTGCTCAAGCACTCCTTGAATTCAATGCAGGATCCATGGAGGTTGGTCTATTGCAAGCGCATTATCCGGGAGATTCATTCGAACAATTCCTCGCAAAATATGCTGATATCGAAAAGCAAGATTTGTTTTTTACTCCATTGTCCATCATTGATCTCATTGCAACACTCGCTTCACGAAATAAAGGCAATACTATCTATGATCCCGTATGTGGAACGGGTACTTTGCTGGTAAAGACTTGCGAGAGACGCCATTCCGATACACCAATATCATTATATGGTCAAGACCTCGATCCAATTTCACTTGCCATCGCCACCATGAATATCATCATGCATGGCAATGATGCATGCGATCTTCGTGCGGGGAATACGATCACAAGCCCGCAATTCACCAAAGATACACGCACACTTCAAACATTCGATTGCATTGTGGCATGTCCGCCACTTGCCGTGAAAGACTGGACGCAGGATCTAGAGCATCCAAAATACCGACTCGAAGAAGATCCATTTAATCGTTTCAGTAGAGGGATTCCACCTGTAAAGCGCAGTGATTGGGCATTTTTGAGTCATATCATTGAATCGCTCAGTGAAAATGGGGAGGCATTTGTGATTGTGCCGGAAGGCGCATTGTATCGAACCATTATTGAAGATAAAATTCGGAGGAATGTCATACTTGAAAATCTCGTTCATGCCGTGATCGCGCTACCTCCGAATATGCTGTATGGAAGTGCCATTGCGAGTGCAATCATCGTGCTGAAGAAGAAAAGGAAGAAGAGTGACATTCTGTTTATTGACACTGAAAAGGGAGTCACACGGGAAAAGTATCGTAATGTGATGCCTAATGAGACAATAAATGAAATCTTCGATGTGTATTCCGCTTTTTCGGATGAAAAGCAAATACCTGAACAGAAATATAGTATCGCAAAGAGTATTGATACCTTCACTTTGGAAGAACATCATTACTCATTAAAAGTGTCAGAATATATCAATGAAGAAAAGCCACAACAAAGGCGCTCAATTAAGTCGATCCAGATGGATATTGAACAAACAGAGGATGCACTTCAATATCAATCCAAACTCATTGATACATTCCTCAAAGCTTTACAAAAGAAAGCATAAACAATAATCTCACACCCCATCCGACATGCAAGGCCGGATGGGGTGATTGGGGATGTTTTTCACTGTGTTTTTCATGCGAAAGTTGTCGATAACTTTGCAGTTTGAGAGTTGGGGGAAATGAGTAAATTTCAGGAATGGAAATACTTAGAAAGAAATATAAAGCATATTTGGTAAATGGGTATACACTAGTTGGAATATTGTGAATGAATAAGAAGACACTATCAGAAAGGGATATTTGCACGAAATTTATAACTCCTGCTTTGGAAAAGGCAGGTTGGGACAAGCATTTACAGTTTTTGGAGGAAGTTTCCATTACTGATGGCAAGATCTTAGTCAAAGGAAATCTCACTGCTAGAGGACCTGTAAAAAGAGCAGATTATATTCTGTTTTATAAACCGAATATTCCAATTGCAATTATCGAAGCCAAAGATAATACCCACAGAATTGGATCGGGAATACAACAAGCATTGGACTATGCACAATTACTTGATATTCCATCAGTGTTCAGTAGTAATGGAGATGGCTTTTTGTTTCATGATCGTACTGCGGATGAGGGAAATGTTGAACAGGAATTCAGTTTAGACGATTTCCCGACCCCTGAACAATTGTGGGAGAAATACAAAAAATATAAAGGCATAGAGACACCCGAAGCGGAAAGAATTGTTTCACAAGATTATTATTTTGACGGAACAAACCGCAAACCTCGATATTATCAACAAATTGCAGTGAATAGAACCGTCGAAGCCATAGCGAATGGGCAAGATAGAATTCTGCTTGTCATGGCAACAGGTACAGGCAAAACATATACAGCTTTTCAAATTATTCACCGACTTTGGAAAAGCGGTGCAAAAAAACGAATTCTGTTTTTAGCGGACAGGAATGCTTTGATTGAACAAACTAGAAGAGGGGACTTCAAGCATTTCAAAGATAAAATGACTGTGGTAAAGCAGAGAAAAATAGATAAAAGCTTTGAAATCTATCTTGCACTTTATCAAGGTCTTACGGGAACAGAAGAAGTTGAAAATGTGTACAAACAATTCTCGAGCGATTTCTTTGACCTGATCGTGATTGATGAATGTCATAGAGGTAGTGCAAAAGAAGATAGCAGTTGGAGAGAGATTTTAACATATTTCAAAAATGCCACTCATATTGGTCTTACTGCAACACCAAAAGAAACTACAGAAGTAAGTAATTCTGAATACTTCGGTGATCCACTATACACTTACTCATTAAGACAGGGAATAGAAGATGGATTCCTTGCGCCATATAAAGTGATTCGCGTAGGATTGAATGTCGATGCCGAAGGTTGGAGACCACCCGCAGAGTTCAAAGATAAGCATGGGAATATTGTAGAAGATAGAGTCTATAATAGATCAGACTTCGACAAGAATATCGTGATTCAAGAACGAAGAGATATTGTAGCAAAAAAAGTGACAGAGTTTCTGAAGGGAACAGATAGATTTTCCAAGACTATCATTTTCTGCTGTGATATTGAACATGCTGAGGGTATGAGACAAGCTCTCATCAATCAGAATCAGGATCTTGTTGCCAAGAATTATAAATATATCATGCAAATCACCGGTGATAATGATGAAGGGAAACGCGAATTAGACAACTTTATCAATCCTGAAGAACTATATCCAGTCATTGCCACAACCTCGGAATTAATGACCACAGGTGTAGATGCTCAAACTTGTAAACTCATTGTGCTGGATAGCAATATATCCTCAATGACAAAGTTCAAACAAATCATTGGACGGGGAACCAGAATCAATGAGGAATATGGGAAACAATACTTTACTATCTTGGATTTTAGAAATGCGACAGATCTTTTCGCTGATCCATTTTTTGATGGAGACCCAATCAGGATTAAACCGGTAGATGAAGATACAGACCTGGAGGGAATTGAAAAAGATGAAACAGATGATCCGACTCCTGTGATTGGTGGTGAAAAAGGTACTATCATCATTGGAGGAGATCAACCTAAACCACCTATCATTGTTGATCCAGATGGACCAAAGTCGAAAATATATGTCAATGGAGTGGATGTAACAGTTCTGGTAAGCCGTGAATTGCATTTTGATTATCACGGAAAACCAATAACCACAACTTTAAAAGATCACACCAAAGAAATCATAAATGGAAAATTTACTTCATTGGATGATTTCTTAAATATCTGGAAGCAATCAGATCGAAAAGAAGCCATTATTGCTGAATTGAAAGATCAAGGTGTATTGGTAGAAGAATTATACAATGCCGTAAATAAGGAAGTTGACTTATTTGATTTAATCTGTCATATAGCTTTTGATCAACCACCTCTGACAAGAAAGGAAAGCAAATAATGTAAAGAAGAGAAATTACTTCGTGAAATATGGCGAACAAACTCGCAAAGTTCTCGAGGCCCTATTGGAAAAATATGCTGATCAAGGAATCGAGAATATCGAGGATATCAAGATTTTGACAATCCCTCCCTTTAGCGAATATGGCAGTGTTACTGAAATCATAAGTTTGTTTGGAAGCAAAGATCAATATGAACATGCCGTCAAAGAACTTGAAAATGAATTATATAAGGTTGCATAAATAAATGTCGAACATAACCGGCACCATAAAAACTATCAGAGATATTTTCCGCAAAGACCCGGGTTTGAGTGGAGATGCACAACGCATTGAACAATTGGGTTGGATGATATTTCTGAAACTCTTTGACGACAAAGACAAGGAAAAAGAAATCCTCAATCCAAAATACAAATCAGACATTCCTGCGGAATTGCAGTGGCGTAATTGGGCAGAAGATGATGAAGGCATCACAGGTGATGAACTCATCAATTTTGTGAACAACAAACTTTTCCCGACACTCAAAAACCTGACGGTTTCGGCTGACGATAGATTGGGCATTACCATCCGCCAGATATTTGACGGAACCAACAACTATATGAAAAGTGGAACCACCTTCCGCCAAGCCATCAATAAACTCAATGAGATTGATTTCAATAGTAGTAACGAACATCACATTTTTAATGTGGTATATGAGGAGATTTTACAGGGACTTGCTGCCAAGAAAGATACGGGAGAATTTTATACGCCAAGAGCCGTAACTCAGTTTATCGTTGATATGGTAAACCCAACATTGGGTGAGAAAATTACCGATCCTGCTTGCGGAACTGCGGGCTTTTTGGTGTGTGCCATTGAACACTTGAAAAAACAGGTAAAGAATATTGACGACTGCAAGACCTTACAGGAGACCGTAACAGGCAGCGAACTGAAACCCCTGCCTTTTATGCTGAGTGTGGTAAACTTAATTACCCACGACATTGAAGTGCCCCAAATTGAAAACGGTGATTCGCTGAGCCGTGAATACAACTCCATCAAACAAAAAGACAGAGTGGACATCATAGTTGCCAATCCGCCTTTTGGTGGTGTAGTGGGCGATGGTATGGAAACCAATTTCCCTTTGAATTACCGCACCAAGGAAAGTGCCGATTTGTTTTTGATACTGTTTATCCAATTGCTGAAAGATGGCGGACGAGCAGGAATTGTATTACCCGATGGCAGCTTAACAGGCGATGGCGTAAAACAACGGGTAAGGCAAAAACTATTGGAAGATTGCAATGTGCATACCATTGTGCGATTGCCCCAATCGGTATTTGCACCCTATGCCACTGTAAACACCAACCTGATTTTCTTTGAAAAGGGTAAGCCAACAAAAGAGATTTGGTATTACGAACACACCTTGCCAGATGGCTATAAAGCATATAGCAAGACAAAACCCATCCAAATTTCCGAGTTTGATGAAATAAAAAAATGGTGGAACAAAAGAACGGAGCACGAATTTGCTTACAAGGTTTCAATTGACACGATTATTGAAAGAGGTTATGATTTGGATGTGAAAAACCCGAATAAGATTGTTGAAGAAGTAAGCTATGACCGAAAAGAAATAATAGAAACAATTAAGAAAAATCAAAACCTTATAACAGAACTGATAACCGAATTGGAACAATGAGCCACTTAAATTTTGACTATGTTCCTCTAACGTTTATCAATGACCAAGAGGAAATAAAAAAGCAAATACGAAATACTTTAATTCTCATTCATTTGTTTGAGAAATACAATAATCCTGTTCGGTTAGAACAGCTTATCGAAGGAACTCAATACGGTTACAATGCTTCTGCTTTACAATCAGGAAAGAATAAGTTTTTACGAATTAGCGACATTCACGAAAGCAAGGTAAATTGGGAAACCGTTCCCTACTGTAATTGTGATGATGAAAAAACTTATCTACTCAAAAAGGATGATATTTTAATTGCCCGAACAGGCGGAACAACAGGAAAAAGTTTCAAAATTGACAATCCTCCCGCTCATTCGATTTATGCGGGCTACTTGATTAGAATTAGAGCAAAGCAAGAAGTTAGTCCTGATTACATTTATTTGTTTCTTCACAGCTTTGCTTATTGGAGCCAAATTGTAAACCTTAACGAGAGGAATTTTAGACCAAAAGCAAATGCCGAAAATTTAAAGTCTTTGATTTTGCCCGATTGTCCAACTGACATTCAAAATGATGCTGTAAAAATTTCAAATGGTGAATTGGTAAAAGGATATGAAGAACTCTACTCTGCAATTGAAAAGGCATTAACTGAATACGACAAAACACAGGAAGTTCAGAAATTACTAACTGAACAACTCACCCAACTCGAAAACTTAAACCAAGCCATTTTACAAGAAGCTGTGCAGGGTAAGTTGGTAAAGCAAGACCCGAAAGACGAACCTGCAAGCGAATTGCTCAAACGCATCAAAGCTGAGAAAGCGAAATCGAGCAAAAAAGAAAAAACATTACCACCCATCAAACCAGAAGAAATTCCATTTGAAATTCCTGGAAATTGGGTGTGGTGTAGGTTGGGAGAGATTGTTCAACACAATTCTGGTAAAACATTAGATAGCGGAAGGAATACTGGAGTATTAAGGCCATATATAACCACTTCCAATCTTTATTGGGGATATTTCGTTTTAGATAATTTAAGACAGATGAAAATAGAAGATTCTGAGATTGATAGGTGTATTGCAATCAAAGGTGACTTGCTCGTTTGTGAAGGTGGGGAGGCTGGGCGTTCTGCTGTTTGGCAAAGTGAAGAATCAGTTTGTTTTCAAAATCATATTCATAGGGTGAGACCACATTTAGAAATAAGTTCTGAATATTTATATTACTATATGAAGAAAATTTTTATCAGTGGCGAAATCCATAATTATAGAAAAGGGATGGGTATTAAAAATCTATCTGGTTCAGCATTGTCAAGTATTATTTTGCCCCTTCCTCCACTATCCGAGCAAAAACGCATAGTAGCGGAAATAGAAAAGCAATTATCCAAAACGAAACAATTAAAAGAACACATCATCGCCAACCAACAAGCCACCGAGCAGTTGTTAAAAGCATTGTTGCATCAGGCGTTTGAGGTGAGGGAAAGTGAAACAGTATAAACTATGGCAACACTATTTAAAGAAGTCAGTTACAACTTAGCCACGCTCATACAGCAAATTGATATGGGTATTATAGGTTTACCAGATATTCAGCGTCCTTTTGTTTGGCCTGATACCAAAGTCTG
>Ga0194118_10005731_pt1 | contig 12796 bp, 22 predicted proteins | sample TA2MahsurfametaG_2_FD_148662 | JGI IMG/M metagenome (GOLD analysis project Ga0194118, IMG submission 148662) | Freshwater microbial communities from Lake Tanganyika, Tanzania - TA2015013 Mahale N5 surface | ecosystem: Environmental > Aquatic > Freshwater > Lake | place: Tanzania: Lake...
TTGACGTGGTAGTCGTGGTGGACGAGGCCGAGGGAGGGGTTACCTACTTGGCAGTCGCGGACCCATATTTTTTTGCCGGAGCGTAGGGTGCGCCAGTGCCCGCGACGGGTGTGGGCGCGGGCCGTGCTTCGCGGGCCGTGGGTTGTGGGTGTGGGGTCTGTGGTCTCTAGGGGCTCTGTTATAGGCGGGGCCTCTGTGGGCGCTTGTGCTGGGGTGGGCGTGATGGTGATGGTGCGCCAGGAGATGGCTGGGGGCTTGCCTTGAGCGATTTTGCGTCGGTTGGTGAAGGTATCGAGGGGTTCTGGCCGGTACGCGGTCCGTGGGCCTTGGTGGGGGTTGTCGAGGCTGTTTAGGAGGTACTGGAGGGTAGCGACCATGGCGCGTGAGCGGGTATCCATGGGCTGGTTATCTTTACGCCAGACCTTGAGGGGCTCGGTAGGGCTTGGCAAAGCCATGAGTGCGAGAACGGGGAGGCGTTGGAAGTGCGGGAGGAGTGCAAATCCTGCCAAGGCGACGGCGCCGGGGTTAGTGGAGCGGGCGTAGAGGCAGAAAGGGGTGCCATCGTCGCGTCCCACGAGGGTGATATCGGTGTAGGGCAGGTGGGTGATGGTTTCTGGGTTGATGGTGGCGGTAGAGCCGTGGGGGATGTCTCCGACATCGAACCAAGTGGACTCATGGGCATCGGGCACGAGCCGGTAGAAGTGTTTAACGAGCGGCGTCATGGGTCAATCCTTGTAAAGCGGGATCCATGAGGCCGGGAGCCGTGAGCCGTTAAGGCGGATCCGTCCTGAGACAGGGTGGTACCAGAGGACCGGGGTCCGTGGGGCGTGGTCCTTGAGGGCGGCGCAGATAGCGGGGTAGACGGTGCGGTCGAGGTAATCGAAGGATTCCCCGTTCTCGATGGCGGTTTTGGCGAGTGCTAAGGCGCTGGTGAGGTGCATGATGCTCATGCTTGCCCCAGCGCTTGCTTGGCTGCTGTAATAGCCTCATAGCGCAGCCCAGTCTCTCCCCGCTCCAGCGCCTCTAGCGCCTGACGCAGCGCGGCCTCTACTGTGTTGATGCGGTCGTGTTGTCGGCGCAGTTCAGCGGCGACAGCTTCAACGTCAGGCCCGCGCTCATCAAAGTAGTTGAACATCGCGTTTGCCAAGCGCAAGGCGGTAGGTTGTTCGTTCATTTCTCAACCCCGAAATGTTCTTTGATGTTGTCGATGCAATCCTCGGCACCGACAAAATCAACCTGATCGCAGAGTCGGATACATTCACGCACAATTAACTCGGCGAACTTTTCTAGAGCCTGCCGATCATATTCATCAAACTTATCCCAACAACCTTGGGCAATTAAACCTGATTCGTATATCAGCTTGTTGATGGTTTCATTCATCTGTTCTTCCCCCTTGCTCTAATCGCTGCTGCTAAACCCTCTACGTCGTAATCAGGCCATTTATCGCACACCTTCGCGCAGGCTTCTCGCTCCTGCTCTCTGATCTGCCACTCCAATTCTTTTAGCAGATCGGCAACCGAGTCACCGTGTCCTGTAGCGAATCCACGAGCCATCATCCATTGAGCTATTTCGTTCATCGCTCAAGTCTCCCGTGTTCGTTGATCTGTCCATCAACACTCATGGCCTTAGCTGGGCATTCGTAGGTGCTCCAGCGGTGGCCACAATCATAACAATCGCGAAGACGCCACTTCCAGCCGTAACGTGTGTCGCGGCGCGACTCCTTGACCTTGCTGCGCCAGCTGCCGCACTTAGGGCACAGGCTCATGACTGGGCCTTGCGCACGCGCAAACGGGCCTGTAGCGCGTCGATGCAGGCCGACATGGCTCGGGCTTCAACCCCCGGTGACGCGTGGTCCCAGAGCCTTGTTAAGGCTTCCACGCAAGCATCCGTCTCGTCGTTTGAGAATTTGAGCCGTAGGTGCTCGGTCAGTTGATCTGCAAAAGCGGAGAGCAGTTCGATATCGGATTCGGCGAGGTCTTGGACAGGGATGCCTGCGGTGCGGGCAAGGGGAAAGAATTCAGCTCGATGCATGGTAGGTCTCGGTTCAGGATTGGGGTTCAAAGAAGCGAAGCAGGTGGCCCTTGGTAATGAGCCTGTCCACGTCCATCCGTGGGTCGTAGATCCAGAGGATGTCGGTGGTGTGTTCGACGATGGTGACGGCGGGGCCTTGATTGTTTTTAGGTGCCCATTGTTGGCCGACGCGGATGGGTCTTGGCGCGTTATCCATGGGGTTTGTCCTTGGTGGTTAGGGCGTGGTACATGAGGCGGGATTCGGTAGTGATTTGGGTGCAGAGATCGCGAGCGCGGTCGTAGTCGCTGAGTTTGAGGGCGACGCGCAGTTCGAGGGCGAGGTCCATGAGCCGTGAGCCGTCGAGGGTTTGGACGTGGAAGTTAAGGGTGGTTGGGTTCATAGCTAGAGGATTCCATGAAGTCAAAGACCTCTTGGTCAATTCGGACGAGGTCTTCGGGTTGAAGTTTGCTGGCGAGCCACGGCGCGGGGCGTCCCCGTTTGTCGAGGACTTCCCAGGAGCCGCAGCCGCCTTCATCAGGATAGCAACGCTCGGGCGGGCCTGTGTAGTGGCCTCGCACGAGCGGCTCCCACTCCGTGACTTTGATGAGGCAGGGGATGCCTGCCACGTGGGATGGGAAGGTGGGTTTCACACGCGCACCTGCGGGAGGAGCTCGTCGCTGTCGGGATCGAGGACGCCGCTAAAGAGGGTGAGAGTAAACAACCTCTTGTTATCGGCGCTGAAGACCTCGATGGTCCGGTAAGCGGAGCCCACGGAGGTGAGTTCGCTTAAAGGGGCGACCACAACGTGGTGGACGTTGTGGATTTGCAGTTCGTAGCCATGGGACATGGGGATTTCTCCTTTCTTGGTGAGGTCAGGTCAATGGATTAGGTCAGGTCGTTACGCTTGAAGACAAGCATGTGAGTAGCGGTGGTGACAATGCCTTCCCAGAACTCGATGGATTCCTCGGGGAAGGTAACCACGCCTGCGATCTGGCGCAGGATGAGTTCAACGGACTCCCACTCCATGTCGGAGAAGGTGTTGTTTTGAGTACGAGCGTGGGCAGCGGCACTGCGTTTGAGAGACTGTGAGAGCGCGGAGTGGGTGTTGAGTTCAGCGCAAGTGCGGTTGAACGCGATCATGAAGCTCTCGTTCTCTTCGTCTTCAATGGTTTTGAGGTCCGTGGGGTCCGTGGTACTTGGCCCGAGGTCCACGGTCCCTGATGCGCCCTCGAGGTTGAGGTCCACACTTTGGATCGCTTCGATGGTGGCGGGGGAGACCGAAGCAACCGACGTGGCGACCGAGGCCTTCTTGGCAGTGCCGCGAGGGTAGCGGGAAAGAAATTTGTAAACGGTGGTTTGGTGGCAATTGCAGGCGGCGGCGATCTCGCGGACGCGGGCGTCGGGATGGGCGGTGAGGTAGGCTTGAATGGCTTCAACGATTTGGGTCATGAGGAACTCCGTTAGATGAGAAACAACAGGGTGATAAGGGCGGTGAGCGGGACCAGCCACGCGAGGCGTGGAACGTGAGCCACGGTCCGTGGAACGCGGCGCTTGAGAAGCGCGGATTGCAGGATCTCTGCGTCGCGTGACAGAGGCGCAGGCGGCGGCGTGTAAGTAATACCGATGCACACCTTGCCGGTGTTGACCCACGGGACTTCACGCTTGACCCGTGGGCCGCGAGTGATGACGGGCTTGTCCATCAGAACGGCGCCTCCTCAACACCTTCCGGATAGGCGGGCTTGAGTGGAGGCGCAACAGGGACGGGCGTAGGGCAGGAAAACTGCTCTCCGTCCCACACAGGGAAGGGCCAAGGGACGGGCGGGGGCACAGATGACATCGCTTTCTCCTTTCTGGTTGGGTGCGACGAGAGGGAGACTACTACATGTAGGGGAACTGTGCAAGCTCATCTTCGAGCAACATGAGTTGTTCGATGGAGAAGGCTCGGAGCAGGTTGATGGGAAGGCCGTCGTTGTCCATGAGATCAACGGCGGTGATGTCGATCTGTTCGGGGAGCGTGCCCTCGACGGGGAGCACATCGTAGGTGATCTCGACCTCAATCGGAATCGTGAGTGCGATCGTGGGCATTGTTTTCCTCCTTTCTGGCTTCGATGATGGCAAGGGCGCGTGATTCGACCATGGCGCGCTTGAACATAGGTTCAACGGCCTCGCTGGTGAGTCGGGACATGGTCTTCTTGTAGAAGGCTTTCATCTCGACAAGCATGAGGTAGGTTTCTTCGTAGATGGTGACGGTTTTGTAGCGTCGCCCAAGGCGCTGCGAGGGGGAAAAGCGTAGGCCTCGCTTCGGGGGACGGCCGGCCTTACGGCGGCGTCGGCGTTTGGGGACAAAGGGCGGATCGTCTTCGGTCTCAGGGCTGGACATTTCTGCTTTCTCCGGTAGTAAAGGGTGCCGGTCTTTCCCGGCTGTCAGCGCGCCCCCGCCCGAGGAGACTTACCCGCACAGGGTGTGAGGCGTGGCGCGCTGCGGATGTTTTGAGCCACCTCCCGCTGGGCGCATGACAACAACTAGGACGCTTGGCCCCAGGAGGGACCAATTTCAACGTCCACTCGACAGGGTACTTCAAGTTGGACTGCTTGGGCCATGATCCGTGAGGCTTCAACCGCTTCTTCTTTGTTCTTGACCGAGAGTGCGACCTCGTCATGCACTTGGAGAAGGAGGTTAAAGCCTGCTTTGTGAAGCGCGACCATGGCTGCTTTGGTTTGGTCAGCTGCGGACCCTTGAATCAGTCGGTTCAAGCCTTTGTAGGTCATAGCACGTTTAATCCTTGGGCCATACTTTGCGGCGGCTTCTTCGCGGGGGAGCGCCTTATTGATGCCCCAGTCTGTGGGCTCCCAAAGGTGGAAGCGGCATTTGCGGCCCAAGAGGGTACGAATTGCGCCGCCGGATGCGGGATGATCGATGCGACGCATGACGGCATCGACGGTGCCGCGCAGGAACGGGACTTTCTGATGGAAGGTGGAGATGAGTTCGCTTGCTTCATCGAGCGGAAGATCAAGGCTATCGGCGAGCTTCTGCTTGCCCATGCCGTAGGTCAGGCCGAGTCCGATGGTCTTGGCAGCCTTGCGTTTAATGCCGGCCATGTCGGCGACCATTTGATGGAAGTCGGTGTTGGGATCGGAGCGGTAGGCATTGGCCATGGTCTCGGCGCCGGGCAGCCCCAGGAGCGTGGCGTAGTGCACCAGCAGCCGGGGCTCTTGGGAGCTGAAGTCGTTGGCGGCCCAGAGGTCACCGTCTTCCGGCAGGAAGAGTCCGCGCACCATGGGGCCGATGATCTCGTGACGCGCGGGCACTTGCTGGAGGTTGGGGTTGGCAGCGGAAAGCCGGCCTGTAACGGTGCCACCGTCCTCGTTACGCATCTGGTTGAAATGCGTGTGCACGCGGCCATCGCGACGAGAGTGCTCGAGGTAGGGCATGAGGAACGTGCCGTGGGTCTTGTTCAGCTCCCGCGCCTCAATGATCATCTTGGCCATGGGATGATCGTGAGAGTCGAGAAAGGACTTGGTGAAGCTTGGCGCGCCGTTCGCGGTCCGTGGGTACTGGACCCCAAGCCGATCGAATGCTGCGGCAATGCTGGCTGCGGCCCAGATGTCCACCTGCATGCCGCCGGCCTGCTGCTTGAGCGTGCGCAAAATGTCCTTTTCCTTCTGCCGCATCTCATGCAATAGCCGCTCACAGCGCTCGCTATCAAAGCGTATGCCGCGATAGGTGATGTCGATCAGGATGGGGAGGAGTGCGGACTCGAGCTCGAAGATGGACTCAACCTCTTCAACGCGAAGAAGGGAGCGCAGGTGATGCCAGAGCTTGAGCGTGAGCGTAGCATCCTGTTCTGCGTAAGCGCCGACATGCATAGCGGGGAGCTTCCACAGCTCCTTCTTGGCGTGCACGCCAAAGTCCTGCGCGGCTTCCTTCAGCCCCTGCTCGGACTTGACCTCTTTGAGGTAGTCGAACCCCAGGCTGTTGAGTGCGTAGCTGAAGCGGTTCTCGTCGATCAGCGGCGCTGCCACCATCGTGTCGATGATCCGCCCGTTGACCTTGAATCCCGAAGCGCGCAGCCACCCAATATCGTAGGCGGCGTTGTGAAGGATCTTGTCAGCGGGTGTCGCAAGGACGTTCTTGATCCAGAGCTCGACAATGCGCTTGTCAAGGTTTCCGCCACCTGCGTGGGCCACAGGAAAGTAGCCTGCCCAGCCGTCAACGGCAATGGCATACCCAACAATGTGGCCGTCTCGCCGGGGCCATCCTGGGCCCATGCTTTCCATGTTCGGATCGCATGTTTCGAGGTCAATTGCAATCTCCGAGGCCTGGAAGAGATCCGGAAAGGATTCGGGCGGAACCCACTCTGAGGTCCGTGGGAAGAGAGGCAGTGTGCTCATAGCATGAAGGCCTTGCGCGAGTCTTTAGGCAGGATGATGTGAAGGGATTGTTTGGCGCGTGTGATGCCGACATAGAGCAGGCGATTAATGTCGTCTGAGTTGCGATCGGAATCGCGGGTGAACTTGGTGGTGAGATCGGTCATGAGGAGCACGTTGTCTGCTTCACCGCCTTTGGCACCGTGGATCGTGGAGAGCTTGATCGGTGCATGGCCCGTGAGCTTTGTGCCTCGACGCAGAAGCGCGATGATGTAGTTCCGCTTGTCCTCTCCGATCTTGGTGAGCGCCTCGTGCCAGATCGCATCGGTCAATAAGCCATGGCGCTCCTTGAGCGTGGCAAGGCTGTAGGTGAGCGTCGTGTCAGCGGTGCGTAGGCCCTTGTGCCCGTGCTTGATCGCGCGGCCGTCCAAGTACTTGTAGAGGGTCTTCACGACATCGAAGGGCACCTCCTGGCCCTTGCGTAACCGCTCCCAGCCAATGACTGCGGTGAGCACGGCCTCGGGGATGGACCGTTGTCCGTGGCGCTCGAAGAGTAGTCCTTGCGACTTGAGCCAATCATGCATATCAGTGAGCATGAAGTTAGCAGCAGCCAACACGAGCCACTCGCCTTGCGTGACATCAACGTGATGCCAGTCGTTGTAGTAAGAGATATTGCCCTCGTGATCACGCGGCTCCCATGTCTTTGCCTGCCGCTTCTTGATCCTATGCACCACTCGGTTCGCAAGCCGGTGGACAGATGATGGTATTCGATACGACTTGTCTAGGACAGTCACGTTTCCTGGGAACGACAAGAAGGCATCCACGTCCGCGCCAGCCCATGTGAAAACTGCCTGATCGTCGTCCCCGGCCAAGAAACTTCGCGTGGACCGTGCGACAAGTTTCTCTACAACCGTCCACTGGAGGCGGGAGAGATCCTGCGCTTCGTCGATGATGAGCGCATCAAAGCGCGGCAGGCGATCGGGCTCTAACAGAACGAGCTCGAGGAGGTCAGTGAAGTCAATGAGATTGCGAGCATGTTTGTAGTGACGGTAGGTGCGTTCGATGAACTCGAAGTGGAACCACTCGATTGTGAGCCGTGAGCGGTTGTAGTGGGTCCGTAGATCAAGGCCCTTGATCCGTGCGATCTGGATCTCGCTGAAGATGGGATGGTTCACGTTGACCGCGAAGTCTTCCTCGCCGTAGTCAAGACTGACCTCTATCCCCGCTTCACGCGCGAACTCACGGTAGTGCTCTGTGGTCATCATGTCGGCAGACTTCACGCCCAGGCAGCGGTAAGCAAGGCTATGTAGCGTGCGAAACCACGGGAAGTCGGTGTCTGGGTTGAGCGAGGGAAACTTCATGACTGCCCGGTCACGCGCCTCGTTAGCGGCCTTGCGGGTGAAGCTGAAGTAACCGATCCGAGCGGGATGCGTACCGTCGGACAGTTCCTGCTGGACGATGTTCAAGAGGTGCGTCGTCTTGCCGCTGCCGGGGGGGCCGAAGACTTTGGTGGTACTCAAAACGGACTTCCCTGCTGTTGTTGTGTGGGCGTGGCAAAGGGCGCGTCCTGCTTTTCAAAACGCGGCATGCGCCAGCATCGTACCGTGCGGTTCTTCAGGAACAGGCTGATCGGTTCTCCTCCGAGGTCTCGCAGGCGCTGCGCCATTTTGGCAGAGGTCAGGGCCTTGAAGTTGTTGCGGGTGAGGTGGGCTTCAAGGTCCTTCATGCGGAAGTAGACCTTGCCTTCGTCCTCGTTGATCCAAGGGCGTCCCATGATGATCTCATCACGGTCCACGGCCTGTTGCAGATGCGCTGCAAACTCCTCCAGCAGGTCGTTGAACCGTCCGGTGACACTCGTGTCTTCAGAGGCCTCAACGATCTGCTCACTTTCCACCATCTCACGCAGCAGGCCGTTCAAGAGCTGCTCCCAGTCCTGCTTACGTAGCGTGGGCGGCAGCACGTTGATGCGTTCCATGCAGGCCTTTTGGAACGCGGCCTGATTGAACAGGGACTCGGTATCGAGTTCCACGCGGCGGCCGTTGATGTCCAAGAACCAGAGCGGCGGTTCGCTGTTGTACTTGGAGAGACTGGACACCTGTGGGCTGTCGGGGCCGTCCGCGCCAATGCCGTACTTACGCGTGCGGCAAAGGCCTGCATTGCAGAAGCCATTGAGAGGGGTCTGCTTGCAGGTGTAACGGTACTCTTTACGGTGGAGCTGTTTGATGAGTCCCTGCACCTCGGTGTTGCCCAGCGGCGGTCCGAGGTACTTGATGTTGTGCTCGACGAAGCTGTCCTCCCAGCCGCCGGGCTTAACGCGCTTTAGATAAAGGCCGACATTAAAAAGCGTATTGTTGCGGCCCCCCTCCGGGATACCTTGGGTGCAGAGCGTCTGAAGGCAAGGCGGTCCATCTTTAATCGGAGTTTCCGCAGCCTTAGGCGCTGTAGGTGGTTCAGGTACGGTCTCTTGTACGCAGGCATCGTACAGTGCGTAGAACTCCTCAAGCGTTGCAGCAGTCCCATCGGCCTGAATCGCATACCGCGTCGTATTGGACCCCCCGAAGTACGGGAGGTTGAGAAAGTTGCCAGTGTCGCCCCGACTGACAAGTATTTCGGCCTGCTTAGGGAAGATCTCTCGCCCAGCCTCTCCAAGGAGGGCGGCGGCTCCCTTGAGGAAATCTTGGAACTGACGCGCAGGATGAGGTGTTTTCGTGAATACAAAGACATGAGCGCCTCCGCTTTTGCTGCGACACACAATCAAGGGAAGATGAAGGTCGGCCAGACGCTTTACGAGCCCGTGATGGTCGAGCGGGTACTGGTCGATATCGATGCAGCCCCATGTGCACGTGTTGTCTGCACGAATGGGGATGATGCCAAGAGAAGGGTCAACACCTTCGAGATGCTGTACCCACAGGTCGTCCGTGGGCGGCTTACGAACCACTACAGCTTTCCCGGCCTGCTTCCCACTGCCCTTCTCTGACAGGATCTTGTAGGTGCCATAGGCGATGTCCAGCCCACTGAAGATTTCTTTAAACCTAGTGATGTCGGTCATTTCTTCTTTCTCGTGATACCGGGCCTACTTGCTTGCGCGTTCGGCCCGTCTCCTCAGTTGGCCTTGCCGGTGTCTTCGATCGCAAGCCCCAGTTTCTCTGCTTCCGCAAGATCCTCAGGGGTAGCTACTGTGATCTGGACAACGTCACCCTTTACCGCATGCACGATTGCCTCCGCTTGACTGATCGCACGAACAAGACGGTAAGTCTTGTTGTTGATCAGGAGCAGGTAAACGCGTTTGGGTTGGGCAGCTTTAGGCTTTGCCGGAGCCTGCTCCTTAGAAGGGGGCGTCACCACTTGCCACCTCGCTCTCGTGCTTCACCTTTACCTCTCCGGAAGACACCGACTGAGCAAAGGTCCGTGCGGCGCGGTACACGCCCTCGTCCTTGACCGGTCCGACGTGCTCAATGGACCAACCAAACCACTTGCCCTTGTCGTTGGACTCCGGTTCCGTAGACAGCCGATACAGCTGGCTGTACATCGGCGGCGTGAAAAGCCCGTTCTTACCCTGGGCCTTGACCGACTGCATCATCGAGTTCCACTTGCGGGACTTCTTCAACTGCGTGGACTTCATCGCAACCAACGCAGGGCTTGGGAAGCCTTGCGCATCAAGGACCATCACGTAGTGATTGGCCGTGGTCTCGATGTAGTTCCCGTTGTCGAGGTAGTCCTTGTTGTCCCCCGGCTCACGATGCGTCTTGGACAGGATGTCGCTTGTCGCGCCGTAGATGGAGACAGGAGCGCCCGTGCCCTGCCCACGTGGTGCCCACTCAATGTACTGCCGGACATAGGCGCAAGGCACAACGATCACGCCCTTCTTGCCGTCGTAGAGTTCGCCGGTGACGGTGTTCATCAACATCCCAGGGATTGCGCCGTCTACCGTGCCCACCTCAGGCGAGGTGTTGGTGAGAAGGCGCAGGAACGGCAGGGCGTAGTCCTCCTGGTTCATCCCGTTGAAGCCGTCGTTGGCGTCCTCTTCAAACGTGCTTAGAAGAGCGATCTCAGTGCTTGCCTGCTTGGCAACTTCGTTCTTGCTCATGACTCTTGATCCTTGGTTAGATTGACTTGATGATGGCTTTCTTGCCAACGTACACACCGAACAGTTCAGAACTCACGTCCTCGCCCCGTTCGATGCGCTCCTTCACCCAGGCTTTGAGGGTCTGGGGCTCCACCTTCTGCGTCTGCTCGACCGGGAAGCCTTGCATGCGCAGAAGTTGAATTGCACGAGCACAGAGCTCGTCTTCACCGCGCCCGAAGCGAACTGACACGGTGTTCTTGATAATGTCGTCAAAGCCGCGATCGCGCAGCCACTGGAAGGCCTCTGCCTTACGCGCATCAGGGATCGATGCGCCGTAGAAGGGCTTGATGTCGATCGATGAGCCGTCGGTCATACGGAATGACTTCATGCCCATCTCAGCAAGCGCTTCCGGAAGGGCTTCTTCCGTGATCTTCCGGTGCTGGCCTTTGAGCTTATCGAGGGAGCCCTCGAGGTCAAGGATTTCTTTCTCCAACTCTTTGGCGCGGCGAGCGAGTTCGCTGATCCCAGTCAACTGGTCATCGCGAACGGCCAATGCACTGGCGTCGGTCTCAAACAAATTCGTAAGGCTCATCACTTTCTCCTTTCTGAAACAGATTGACTTCGATGGGTATGTATCGGCGCTCCCGCTTGTCCCACTTCAACATCTTAAAGCGTCCGTGGTTACGAGCAGCAGCGATGGCACAGCATATACCGATGGCGCTTGGATCGCCAATGAGGAGGAGGTAGTCCTCGTCACTGAACTTCTCCAGCTTGCGCTGGATTCTGCGCACCGTAGGTGCGACAGAGAATGCGATCTGTGCGTTCGGCGGCAGGATGGTTTCGAGACGGCCGTAGTCCAACGCCGAAGCGATGTTGTGCTGCGTGGTCTCTGAAACAACGTACACCGTTGACACTGATTTCTCCTTTCTTGAGGCGAGCGGCCAGTGTACACTAGCGATTCAGGGCTCGCAAGCCCACAACAGAAAGAGAGACATCGTGGACCTGTATATCGCGAACTATCCGTTTAAGAACAAGCCCTTCGCTCATCAGGCAGCCTACCTTGATCGGTTCTGGCAATCCCGTGTGGCGGCACTTTTTGCCCAGATGGGAACGGGCAAGAGCTTCATGCTCATCAACAACGTGGCGATGCTCTATGACAAGGGGCACATCAATGCCGTGTTGATTGTTGCTCCCAAGGGCGTCTATCGCAACTGGCAAAATGCTGAGATACCTAAGCATTTGCCGGATCATGTTGTTCACCGCATGGCGTTATGGACGCCGAGCCCCCGCAAGGCGGAGCAGCGTGAGCTTGATTCGTTGTTCGAGGTTACTGAAGACCTCAAGATCCTGCTGATGAACATCGAGGCGTTCAGTACTGAACGCGGCACGACGTTTGCCAAGCGGTTCCTGCTCTCGCACAACGCGCTCATGGCCATTGATGAGAGCACCACGATCAAGACCCACACCTCTGCGCGAAGTAAGAACACAGAGAAGGTGGGCAAGTACGCGAAATACCGCCGCATCCTGACAGGCTCACCTGTTACGAAGAGCCCTATGGATTTATACCAGCAGTGCGCGTTTCTTTCTCACGACTGTCTGGACAGCCCTTCGTACTACTCCTTCCAAGCGCGCTACGCCGTGACGATAGAGCGCCAGCTGGCAAGTCACAGCTTCAAACAGGTTGTGGGCTTTCAGCGGCTGGAGGAGTTGAAGGACAAGCTCGACCGCTTCGCGTTCCGTGTGACCAAGGAGGAGTGTCTTGACCTGCCTGACAAGCTTTACATCCGCCGCGAAGTGGAGCTGACAGACGAACAGGATCGCGCATACAAGGAGATGAAGACCTTTGCGCTTGCACAGTTGTCCGGGCAACTGGTGAGCACGGTAAACGCGCTCACCCAGCTCCTGCGTCTGCATCAGATTGTCTGTGGCCACGTGAAGCTTGATAATGGAGAGGTGAAGACCCTTCCAAACAAGCGCGTGGAAGAGCTTATGTCTCTGATCGAAGAGACCGATGGCAAGCTCATCATCTGGGCCAACTATCGCCATGACATCGAGGCGATCAAGCTTGCGCTACAGACGGAATACGGCATGGCGTCTGTCGGCACCTACTACGGTGACACAGGCCAAGACGAGCGGCAGCGGGTGGTCAAGGACTTCCAAAACCCTGACAGCCCCTTGCGGTTTTTCGTGGGCAATCCGGGCACAGGCGGCTTTGGTCTCACGCTCACCGCCGCGCACACAATGGTCTATTTCAGCAACAGCTTTGACCTGGAGAAGCGCCTGCAATCCGAGGACCGCGCTCATCGGATCGGGCAGACCAAGAACGTGACCTACATCGACCTTGTTGCCCC
>Ga0194118_10005733_pt1 | contig 12786 bp, 10 predicted proteins | sample TA2MahsurfametaG_2_FD_148662 | JGI IMG/M metagenome (GOLD analysis project Ga0194118, IMG submission 148662) | Freshwater microbial communities from Lake Tanganyika, Tanzania - TA2015013 Mahale N5 surface | ecosystem: Environmental > Aquatic > Freshwater > Lake | place: Tanzania: Lake...
GGAGCCGTCACCGGCCCGAGCAACTGCTCCACCTGGTGCCGCTGCTGGTCGCTGAGCTGCTGCCACCAGCCGATGCAGGTGGCGTTGTCGTGGGTGCCGGTGTACACGCACCAGTTGCAGCCCTTGTAGTTCGCAGGCAGGTAGGGGTTCTCGGGATCGCCATCAAAGGCGAACTGGAGGATCTTCATCCCCGGCAGCGCGTAGCCATCACGCAACTGCTCAACGCCGGGGGTAATCACGCCGAGATCTTCGGCAATCAACGGCAGCTGCTGGCCGCGGTAGCGGCGGCTCAAGCGGCGCAGCAGGCTGCCACCCGGCGATGGCCGCCAGGATCCGTGCTCAGCGGTGGAATCAGCCCCGGGCACGCACCAGGCGGCTTCCAGGGCACGGAAGTGATCGAGGCGGAGCAGATCCACCAGGCTCAGCTGACGCTCCAGCCGCCGCAACCACCAGCGAAAACGGGTGAGCCGGTGCAGCGGCCAGCGATACACCGGCGTTCCCCACAACTGACCGGTGGCCGAGAAGTAATCAGGCGGCACCCCGCTCTGCATGCTCAAGCGGCCATCGGCAGCCGCAGAGAACAGGCGCCGATGACTCCAGACATCGGCGCTGTCGTGGGCGACATAGAAGGGCACATCACCGATCACCTGGATGCCGCGGGAGCGGGCGTGATCCAGCAGCGCCTGCCACTGCTCCTGCAGCTGCCACTGCAGCAGCGCCTCTTGGAGCAGTTCAGCCTCAGCCTCGGCATCGAGAGCGCGTAGCGCCGCACCCTGCCGCCGCGCCAGCGGCCGCGGCCACTGCCACCAGGGCTGAGCGTTGTGGCGGCGCCGCAACACCCAGAAGCGGCAGTGATCCACCAACCAGCTGCTCTGCGCTGTGCGCCAGCTGGCGAAGCGCTCTTTCAGGGCGGCATTCCAGCGGGGGTAACGCCGCAACAGGGCTGCCGCGAGCAGGTCGGCGCGCTGATCCGCTCGCTCCAGATCCAAGTGAGCCGGATCACCGCCCTGGGGCAACGCATCGAGATCCGCCGGTTCCAGCAGTCCCGCCACCACCAGCTGCTCGCCATCGAGCAGCCAGCCATTCAGCGCGAAGCTGCTGGGGGAGCTGTAAGGCGATCCGAGGGAATCGGGCGGCGCCAGGGGCAGCAGCTGCCACGCCTTGATGCCGTGATCCACCAGCAGATCGAGCCACTGGTGCGCCGCTGCCCCCAAGGTGCCGCACACCGGCGAGCCGGGCAGGGCCGTGGGATGAAGCAGAACGCCGGCCCGTCGCATCAATCCGGAAGCCGATAACGGCTGATGATCCGGCGCGCGAAGGCCGGGATGTGCTCTTCCACCTTGTCAGGGTGATTGCGGCGCAGCCACAGGGCGTTGCGGGTGAAGTGGGAATCGATGGAGAAGCGGCCGTATTCGAGGCCCTTCGGGCCGAAGCGCTCCACGAAGAAACCGATCAGGTTGGCCAGCCAGATCGGCAGCTTCACCGCCTTGTCGTAGGCCTCGATGCCCTGCTGCACCGCCGCCTGGCGCTGACCGGCGCTGGTCACAGGAGCCGTATCTAGCTCGGCCTCGACGAGATCCAGCAGCTGCTGGCCCTTGGGGTTGCGCACCGTGAGCCACTGGCGCCCGAATGTCGCCCCCATGTAGCCCACCACCAGATCGGCGCCGGCATTGGTGTAGTCGAAGCAGCTGAGGCAGCTGGGGGCGAACACGTCCTTGAGCGTGGGCGTGTCGAGCCCAAAGAACGGCACCGTTTCTTCGCGCCCATCGCTGTGGCGGAAGTGGATGCGGAAGTCCTGCATGAACTCGTAGTGCACCACCGTGTCGGGTGAGCTCACCGTGCTCTCGAGGAAGGTCTGCAACCCCTGGCGCGACACGTTGTCGACGCAGGGCAGGCCGAGAACGAACAGTTCATCCAGCGGCAGGGTGGACTGCACGGCCCGCAGCGCCTGGATCTGGCAGCCCACGCCGATCGCCAACAGCTTCTTGATCCCACTGCCGGGCAGCTGCTCCAGCACCTCAAGATTCGGCGAGAGGGTGGGTTTGTTCACCCGGGCGCTGAGCACCTCCTCAGGGGTGCGGGCCAGCCGCGGCACCGGCGTGAAGCGATCCTCCTCGCTCTGGCCCACGCACAGCACCGCATCCACCAGGCCGGTTTCCAGCGCGCGCACGCCGATGCGGCTCACAATGCCGGTCCACTGGGCACCGGCGATCGGCTGCTGCAGCCGGGCGGTGAGCATGCGCTGCTGCACACCGAAATAGAGCTCGTCCTCGTTGTCGAGGTCGCGGCTGCGGCCGTGGGCGGCCGTTTCCATCGCCTCAAAACGCTGATTGAGGAAGGCGCAGCTGTCCTTCACATAGGCCACCCAGCGGCTGTCGCAGAGGCCGCACTGGCTGCAGAGGTCCTTGGCGGGATACACGCTGCCCTTGGCCAGGGGCTTGGCGCGCTCGTGCGGGGGGGTAGCGGCGGAAGTCAACGGAGCCGGCCGGAGCGTGGTGTCTGGCTGCACAACCTATCGAGCGCGCCAGACGTCAGGGCAGCAAAGCGGCGCAGCTCGGTCAAAGTGGAGGGATTGTTGATGGCCCCTTCGCTTTGGCTCCCGCCCAGCCACGCCCGCAGCGCCGCACGCGTGAGCGGGCTGCCCTACGCCTGCTGGCCGCTGGCCTGGGCCTGGCCAGCAGCCTGGCACTGTTGGGGGTGATCTGGCCCGAGGGCGATCGCAGCGTGCGCGATCAGGGCCCGCCCAGCGCCGCTGATCTGGCTCAACCACCCGGGCGGGCCATCAGCGTGCTCTTGATCGGCTCCGACGCCGATCAGCTCGATGCCGGCACCACCGCCAAACCCGCCGATAGCGATGCACTGCTGCTGGTGCAGGTGAACCCTGAGGGGCCGCTTCAGCTGCTCAGCCTGCCGGTGGAAGCGGCCGTGCAGCTGCCCGGCGACAAGCAACCTGTGGCCCTAGGGAGCCTCTACAAACGGGGCGGGCCAGCGCTGGTGGCTGGCGCTGCGGCGCAGCTGGTGGGTCTCCCGCAAACGCAGCCCGATCGCTATGTGGTGCTGCCCAGGGCCGCCTTGCGCGACCTGGTGGATGGCATCGGCCGGGTGGAGCTCTCACCCGATCGGAGCATGCGTTACACCGACAAAACGCAGAAGTACACGATCCGGCTGGAGGGCGGCCTGCAGGTGATGGATGGCCAGCAGGTGGAGCAACTGCTGCGCTTCCGCGATGAGGCCAATGGCGAGGAGCGTCGACGCGACCGCCAGCAGATGGCGGTGGAGAGCGTGTTGCGCCAGATGGCCCAACGCCAACAGCTGCAGCAGCTGCCCGATCTGCTCCAGCAGCTGCAGGGGCAGGTGGACACCAACCTCACCCGCAGTGAAGCCCTCAGCCTGCTGGCCGTGGCCTTGAGGCCTGGCGAGCGGCTCGAACTCCGCACCCTGCCCCTCAAGCCACCGCTGCAGCCGAACAGCCCACTCAGGGCGTTGGATGCGCGGGCTCAGCGGCCCTGGCCGAACTGAGCTGCCAGCGGGCCAGCAGATGCAGGCGGAGAGCTTCTCTCGCCTCCTCATCCGGGCTGCCGCCAAGCGGGGCTTCGGCCGGTAGCCAGCCCAGCCAGGGCAGGCCATCCACGCGTCGCTGCTCTGGCAGCCAAGGCCCTCCCAGCTGCAGCAAGCCCACCAAAGGCACCCCAGCAGCTGTGAGCAACGCCGTGTAAGCCCGAGCCAAGCCGGAGCCTGCCTCGGCTGCAGGCAGCTGCAGCAGCACAGGCTGCCGCCAGGCCCCCAGGGCCTCACTCCAGCAACCGGGCTGCGCCAGCTCCGCGCCGGGATCGAGGCCCAGGGGCAGCAACCAGCCCGGGGCCGCGGCGCCGAGCCAGGCCAATGCCCCATCCGGATCGCCCTGCTGATCGGGAGCAAGGGCCAGCGGCCGCAAGCCGAGCGCACCCGCCAGCCGCGCCCCATCGCCAGGGCTCACGCCGCCGGGAGCCAGCAGCACCAGGCCGGCGGAAGGCCAGGCGGGCCGGAGGATCTCAGCGCTGGTGGAGGGCTCTGTCATCGATCGGGCGCGGCCAGGGTTCCGGGTGGCTTCTACGATCGGGGTTCCACCGTTCGCGCCAGCGGCCGCCGTGACCAGTTTCCTGACCGCAGAACGGGTCGATCAGGCGCACGTGGGCCACGACACCCGGCGGCTGCGGCTGTTCAGCGGCACCGCCAATCAGGCCCTGGCCCGGGAGATCGGCGCCTACCTCGGCGTGCCCGACGGCCCGCGCGTGATCAAGCGCTTCGCCGACGGTGAGCTCTACATCCAGATCCAGGAATCGATCCGCGGCTGCGACGTGTTCCTGATCCAGCCCACCTGCGCTCCGGTGAACGATCACCTGATGGAGCTGCTGGTGATGGTGGATGCCTGCAAGCGGGCCTCAGCCCGCCAGATCACCGCGGTGATCCCCTACTACGGCTACGCCCGCGCCGACCGCAAAACCGCCGGCCGCGAATCGATCACCGCCAAGCTGGTGGCCAACCTGCTCACCGTGTCGGGGGTGGACCGGGTGCTGGCGATGGACCTGCACTCCGCTCAGATCCAGGGCTATTTCGACATCCCCTGCGACCACATCTACGGCTCACCTGTGCTGGTGGATTACCTGGCCGGCCGCGATTTCGGTGATGTGGTAGTGGTGTCACCCGATGTGGGTGGTGTGGCCCGGGCCCGGGCTTTCGCCAAGCAGATGAAGGATGCGCCCCTGGCGATCATCGATAAGCGCCGCTCCGGTCACAACGTGGCCGAAAGCCTCACGGTGATTGGCGATGTGGCCGGCAAGACGGCGATCCTGATCGACGACATGATCGATACCGGCGGCACGATCTGCGCTGGTGCCCGCCTGCTGCGCGAGAACGGCGCCACCCGCGTGCTGGCCTGCGCCACCCACCCCGTGTTTTCAGGGCCTGCCATCGAACGCCTCTCGGCACCGGGGCTGTTTGAGGAGGTGATCGTGACCAACTCGATCCCCCTGCCAGCCGATCGCCGCTTCCCGCAGCTGCAGGTGCTCTCGGTGGCCAACATGCTGGGCGAAGCCATCTGGCGCATCCACGATGAGAGCTCCGTGAGCTCGATGTTCCGTTGAGCCAAAGCCGCCTCAGGCCCAAAGGCCGGCGCCGCGCGTGGATTGCCGCCGCGCTGCTCAGCCTCCTGCCGGCAGCGGCCTGGGCTGACACGCGGAGGGTGGGGGTGTGGCTCACCAACAGCCCGAGCCCCCTCTACTACCAGCCCCAACGCATCGAGCGGGCTGTGGGCGAGCTGGCCGAGGCCGGCTTCAACACGCTCTATCCCAACGTGTGGAGCCGCGGCACCACCTTTCACCGCAGCCGCTGGGCGCCGATCGAGCCGGCGTTGGTGCAATCGGGCGCGCGCCACGACCCCATCTGCCTGATGACGAGCGCCGCCCACCGCCGCGGCCTGCGGGTGATTCCCTGGTTTGAGTACGGCCTGATGGAGCCGGCCGAGGCGGAGGTGGTGCGCCAGAACCCGGAGTGGGTGCTGCAGAAACGCGATGGCACCAGCACCATGACCATGCACGGCAAACAGATGGTGTGGCTCAACCCCGCCCACCCCGGGGTGCGCGAGCGCTTCCTTGGCTTGATCGGTGAGATCGTGCAGCGCTGCAAGGTGGATGGCATCCAGCTCGATGACCACTTCGCCTGGCCTGTGGAACTGGGCTACGACCCCTACACCCGCGCCCTCTACGAACGAGAGAACAGGGTTCAACCACCCGACAACCACACCGATCGCACCTGGATGGTGTGGCGGCGCAAGCAGCTGAGCAGCCTGTTGCGGGAGCTGCGGGCCACGCTCAAGCGCAGCGGACAAGGCAGCCCCTACGTGAGCCTTTCACCCGGCCCCTTTCGCTTCGCTTACAACCACTGGCTCCAGGATTGGGAACTCTGGGCCTTGGGAGGTCTGATTGATGAGCTGGTGGTGCAGAACTACGCCTACTCCGTGAAGGGATACGAACGGGATCTGCAGCAACCGGCCCTGGTGAAAGCGAGCAGCTGGGGCATCCCCGTGGAAATCGGCATCCTTTCCGGCTTCGGCGGCCGCACCACAGCGCTGCCCACCTTGAGTGAGAAGGTGCGGCTGGCCGCCGAACGCGGCCATGGCGTGATCTATTTCTATTGGGAAGGTCTTTGGGGCCAATACGCCGGCCCAGAAGGCGGTGAGGCCCGCAAGCAGGGGCTTGGCCGCCTGCATCAGAGCCTGTTCAGCGCACCAGCCTCACCCCTGGGCAGCCGCCGTTAGGCCTGCCCCAGGCACTGGCCCACCACCTCGCGGGTGTTGGTGGAGAGCGACGCAGCCGCCAGCTGCTCCAGCGCTTCGCGCATGCGGGCGCTGCGCTCGGGGCCGTAGCTCTGCCAGCGGCTGAAGAGCTTGGCCATGCGCGAGGCCGTGATCGGATTGCGCTGATCAAGCTGGGCGATCTGCTCAGCCATGAAGCGATAGCCGCGGCCATCGGCGCTGTGGAATTGCGCCACGTTGCCGGCAAAGCCGCCCAGCACAGCCCGAATCGAATTGGGAGCGGCGGGATCGAAGCGCGGGTGCTTGAGCAGCGCCTGCACCCGGGCCACCCCATCGCCAAACGGGGCTGAAGCCTCCAGCGCAAACCAGGCATCGAGGATCACCGGCTTGTCTTGCCAGCGCTCATGGAAGGCCGCCATGGCCGCCGTGCGCTCGGGCGTGTCGTGGCATTGCAGGGCCCTCAGCCCCGCCCGGGCCAGGGTCATCGAGGGGCCACCCACGGCCGCCGCCGCCTCGGCGCGCACGCCCACATCGCCCGCGGCCACCCGCCAGCTCCAGGCCGTGGCCGTGAGATCGCGATCACCCACGCCATCGGGCCAGGCCAGCAGCCACTGGGGCCGGCAGCGCTCGAGCGTGTGCTCCAGCGGCTCGGCCAGTTCGCTGCCGAAGCGCTGCTGCAGATCGAGCAGGGCCTGAAACAGTGCCGGAGGATCCGAGAAGCCGGCCGCGGCCACGGCCGCATCTTCCAGTTCCGGCAGGCCGGGCAGCGCCAGCAGCATGCTGCGGTTGGAATCGCAGAGGCCCACCTCCGCCAGGATGCGCTCGAAGGCCGCCACCAGGCCTTCTTCCAGCTCATCGTTGGGCGAGCCACCCGCGCGCTCAAGCACCGCCTGGCGCAGCAGCACCTGGCCGGCATCCCAGCGGGCAAAGGGATCGCTGTCGCAGGCGAGCAGGTGCAGCAATTCATTGGTGCCGCGCTGCAGCTCCAGCTTCACCGGTGCCGAGAAGCCCCGCAGCAGCGACAGCGCCGGGGGATGGCTGTGGGGCTCCAGGCCCTCCAGGCAGATCTGCTGCTCGGGCTGATCGATCACCAGCAGCCGGCTGCCATCACCCCAGGCATGGGCCAGAGCGGCTGAGCGAGCCTCAGCGGCACTTTCCCCCTGCAAACGCACCGGCAACGGTTCACCGGCCTGGCCCACCAAGCCCAGCACCAGCGGAACCACCAGCGGCTGCTTCTCGGGCTGCCCCGGCGTGGGCGGGGTGCTCTGACGCACGTGCAGTTGCAGGGTGCCCTGATCGCCATCCCAATGGCGCTCGATCTGCAGCAACGGCGTGCCCGCCTGGCTGTACCAATGGCGGAACTGCGCGAAATCAAAACGCGGCAGGGCGGTGCCCTGCGCCCAGGCCTCTTCCGCTGCATCCTGCATGGCCTGCACGAAATCGTTGCAGGTGGCGGCGGTGCCGTCATGACGGCTCACATACAGCGCCATGCCGCGCATGAACGTCTCCTCACCCAGCAGGGTGTGGAGCACGCGGATCACCTCCGATCCTTTTTCATAGATCGTGGTGGTGTAGAAATTATCGATCGCCTGGTAGTGATCCGGTTGAATCGGATGCGCCGTTGGCCCGGCATCTTCGCGGAACTGGGTGTTGCGCAGCAGCGAGACATCCTCGATCCGCTTCACCGCAGCGGAATGCAGATCAGAGGTGAAGCTGGCATCGCGGAACACCGTGAGGCCCTCTTTGAGCGAGAGCTGAAACCAGTCGCGGCAGGTGATGCGGTTGCCGGTCCAGTTGTGGAAATATTCATGGCCGATCACACTTTCAATGCGCTCGAGCTCCCCATCGGTGGCGGTGGCCGCATCGGCGAGCACCAGCTTGGAATTGAAGATATTGAGGCTCTTGTTCTCCATCGCGCCCATGTTGAAATGGCGCACCGCCACGATGTTGAACTCATCGAGGTCGTATTCGAGCCCGTAGCGTTGCTCATCCCAGAGCATCGAGCGCTTCAGCGAGGCCATCGCATGGGCGGTGAAGGGCGCATCACCGGGCTCCACATGCAGGCGCAGCTGCACCGTGCGGCCGCTGCGGGTGGTGAATTGATCACGCACCTCCTCCAGCTGCCCGGCCACCAGGGCAAACAGATAGGAGGGTTTCGGGAAGGGGTCGTCCCACACGGCATAGTGACGCCCATCCGGCAGTGCGCCGGTTTCGAGGCAGTTGCCGTTGGAGAGCAACACCGGGCAGCTGGCCTGATCCGCTTCGATGCGCACCCGGAAGCGGCTGAGCAGATCCGGGCGATCGGGATGGAAGGTGATGCGCCGGAAGCCCACCGCCTCGCACTGGGTGGTGAACATCCCGCCGCTCACGTACAGCCCCTCGAGGCTGGTGTTGTGCTCGGGGTGGATGCGCACCCGACTGCGCAAGCGGAACGGCTCGGCGGGGGGTTGATGCAGCACCAGCCGGGTGGGCTCCAGCGTGTAGGCCGCAGCCGCCAGCGGCTCACCGTTCAACTCCAGCTCCAGCAGCTCCAGCTCCACACCCTGCAACTCCAGGGGGCCGGGCGCAGCAGCGGGGTTGGGCTCGAACTGATACTCAGCCTCCACCAGGGTTTGATCGCCAAACAGCGCAACGCGCAGGTTGGTGTGGGCGATCAGGCAGGGGGCCGGCCGGTAGTCGGCGAGGCGAACGGTGGCCATGGGGGCAGCGTTGAGCTCAGAACTACTTCTTGGCGGGAGCGGGAGCGGGCTTGGCCGCCGGGGCAGAGCTGCGGTTTTTCAGCACCTCCTCCACCTTCTTGCGCACATCGGCAGGCACCTCATCGGGGCACACCTCCACCGCACCCAACACGGCGGAGTTGATGGCACCCTTGCGCAGCTCATCAATGCTGAGGGGCTTGGGGCCCACCTGGGCGATCGCCCCCTCGTGCTGGCCCTGGATCACCTGAGCGATGGTTTCGCCGGCCACGGCCACAGCTTTATCGAACTCGATGCCGGCAGCGCGGGCGATGCACACATTCAGGGCACCGATCCGGGTGTAGAGGCTCATGTCGGCCTCAGAGGCCGGCGCAGCCTCAGCGGCCATGGGGGCCAAGCTGAGCGCCAGAGGCAGAAGAAGCAGGGCGAGGCGACTAGCGGAGGAGCGCACGCGGCAGGAGCGATGTGGCCCAATCCTGCTGCAGAAAGCACCGATCGCCACCCGGCAATCGCCATCAGGCATCGGGCGGCAAGGGAGGGCCGGCGGGTTCCAGGCGGATCTCGTGGTGCATCTCCGCCAATTCCAGGTTGCCGTCGCGCCAGGAGTAGATGGAGCGCGCCCGGAAGCGGTCCTGATCCACCAGGCGGATGTGCTCGAGGATGTCCCACTCCTGGTAGTGCGACTCGAACACCAGCTCGTGTTCATCGGCCTGGCGGATCTGGCTCTTGGTGGGGGAGCCGCAGAGATAGCCGCGGCTGCGGCGCAGCTGATGGCCGCAGAGCGAAGCATCCATCACCCCCTCGCGCACGTAACGGGGCTTGATGTCGAAGAAGTCGTATTCCTTCTCAGGCCACCAGGTGATGCGATAGCGCGGTTCCGATTCCGCTTGATCCTCGAAGGTCTGCACCCGCAGGAGCATGTCAACGCGCAGCACCTCGTCGTCGGGAAAGAAGTACTGACGCCGCGACCGCCACAAGCCGAGGTTGCGATTGAACCAACGCCGCAGGGTGGTGTCGAGCTGGATGCGGCTGCCACGAGCCGCCGGTGGCTGCGATGACACCGGATGCACACGCGTCGCCAGTTCTCGTGGATAGGCCACGGCGTTCCTCTGGACAACGTCTCATCACAGTCGTCATAGCGGGGCTGGCAGGCCCTGCCAAACCTCATAAGGTGAAACCACAATTTCTGCAGATTCAGCGCGCAGGTGCCCGCCGCAGGGGACAAGACCCCCGACGAGCTTCAACCCAGCCGCTTCCCCGTCAGCGCCACGTCCCAGCCGCAGCAGCGCGGGGACGGTCGCAGGGGGGCAGGCCTCGCCCTGCCGTCTCATCTCGATGGTGATGGAGCGCAGCGGCGCCACCTGAAACTGCTGCTGGTGGCCGCCCCACACCACCGCGCCACACCCGATCTGCGGGGCCTGGTGGCCTTCCTGGAAAACCAGGATTTCGGCTTCGACGTCTCCCTGGAGATCGCCGATCCAGCCGAGCGGCCGGAGCTGCTGGAGCTGCACCGGCTGGTGGCCACCCCGGCGCTGATCAAACTCGAGCCCACCCCCAAGCAGGTGTTCGCGGGCAACACCCTGCTGCAACAGCTGCGCAACTGGCTGCCGCGCTGGCAGCAGCTGGAGGTGGTGAGCGGCCTTGGGATCAGCCTTCGGCCAGCGGAGAGCGATGGCAGCCGCACCCAGCGGGAACTGCAGCTCGAGGATCAACTGCTGGTGCTGCGCCAGGAGAACGAAACCCTGATCGAGCGGCTCGGGGTGCAGGAGCGGCTGCTGCGGATGGTGGCCCACGAATTGCGCACCCCGCTCACCGCCTCAAAGCTGGCCCTGCAGAGCCTCAACCTCGGCCAGATCGATCAAACCCGCTTCCGCGATGTGCTCGGCCGGCGCCTCGATGACATCGAGCAGCTCTCCAAAGACCTGCTGGAGGTGGGAACCACCCGCTGGGAAGCCCTGTTCAATCCCCAGCGCCTGGCCCTGGGCCCGGTGGCGGCCGAAGCGATCCTGGAGCTGGAGAAGCTCTGGGTGGGCCGCGGCCTCGAGCTGATCACCGATATCCCCACCGATCTGCCGGATGTGTACGCCGATCAGCGGCGCATGCGCCAGGTGCTGCTCAACCTGCTGGAGAACGCCTTCAAGTTCACCCCCGATGGCGGCCAGGTGAGCCTCACGATCCTGCACCGCACCAGCCAGTGGCTGCAGGTGAGCGTGTGCGACTCAGGCCCAGGCATCCCGCGCGATGAGCAGGAGCGGATCTTCCTGGAGCGGGTGCGGCTGCCGCAGACTTCCTCCAACACCTCTGGCTTCGGCGTGGGCCTCTCGGTGTGCCGGCGGATCACCGAGGTGCACGGCGGCCGGATCTGGGTGGTGTCGGAGCCCGAGGAAGGTGCCTGCTTCCACTTCACGGTGCCGGTGTGGGACGGCCAAAGCGCCAGCTGATTGACGAAGGGCACCTCCGACCCGTAACTTCATCCCATCGGAGGCGCGGCTGAAAAGCCAGACAGCGCAAGGGCATCGCCCACACGTTGATCCAGCACCGAGTCCTAGCCCCCATCGTCTAGAGGCCTAGGACACCTCCCTTTCACGGAGGCGACAGGGGTTCGAATCCCCTTGGGGGTATCTCATCCACAAGCGGCCCAATGGGCCGCTTTTTTGTTGGTTCAACCAGCGTGCTGATCCCGGAGCCCTGCGCGCGCGGGATCAGCGCAAGGAATGCGACTGGGAGGAATGCGCCTCAGGCCGACGCTTCCAACACCGACGCCCGACGCTGCGCTTCCCGCTGCACCGCTCGCAGATTGGCGGCCAGGTCTTCGCGCAGCCGTTGCTCGATCAGGCCGATGGGCATGCCCACGCAGCCCTGCACGGTGAGTTCGTAGAGCAGGGTGGTGGCGCCAGCTTCCGCACCGATCTGCCAGGTGCCTTCAAAGCGGCGGAAATCACCCTTGGCCATCACAAAGGAGAGGCGACCCTCCTCCATGTGCTCGGTGAGCTCGAGCTGAACCCGGGCCTTGAAACGCATCCCCATAAAGGTTTGCGCGCCTTCCTGCTCAAGGCCCACCACGTTGGCGCGGCGCCAAAGCAAGCGGGAGCTCTGCAGGTTGGGGATGAAGCGGCTGAGGCTGTCGTAATCGGTGAGCACCGCCCAGAGCCACTGGGGATCAAGATCCAGCCGCAGGCGAACAGCCAGGCGCCGCGTTCCCCCGGGGAGGCGCTCCATCTCCTGCTGGATGGTGTCGAGCGCGCAAACCTCGACTGAGGCCTCAGCCGGCGCCGGATCAGCGCCTGAGGGGGGTGCCGTGAGCTGCGACGAGAGCAAAACGGCTAGATCACGCTTTTGGCGCCATAACTTACGCCCTCGAGCCGAAGCGTGCAGATTCCCTATGATCGCGCGCGACATCAGGGCTCCAGAGATTCATGCGTGTCTCGACCGCAACATCCAGCTGCAGCGACTCGCGCGTGTTCACCGTGGTGGTGCAGGGCTATGGACTGACCCAGCAGCGCAACGCTGAGCGCAGCATCACCGTGCCTTTTTCACGGCTCCAGAGCCTGATGCAGTCGATCAGCAAGCTGGGAGGCAAGGTGATTTCGGTCACGGCTGCTTCCGAAGCGCCCGCCGCCCCTGCAGCCAGCCCCGCGCCTGCTGCCGCCAAGACCCCAGCGGCCAAAGCCGCCCCCGCCAAACCCGCTGCTGCTGCCGTGCACCACGCCGACGTCCCCGTCAACCTCTACAAGCCGAAGACCCCCTTCATCGGCACCGTCACCGAGAACTACAGCCTCCTGGCTGAAGGTGCCATCG
>Ga0194118_10005738_pt1 | contig 12774 bp, 13 predicted proteins | sample TA2MahsurfametaG_2_FD_148662 | JGI IMG/M metagenome (GOLD analysis project Ga0194118, IMG submission 148662) | Freshwater microbial communities from Lake Tanganyika, Tanzania - TA2015013 Mahale N5 surface | ecosystem: Environmental > Aquatic > Freshwater > Lake | place: Tanzania: Lake...
TTCGGCGAGATGGTCGTATTGAAGTGCGGTCAAATCGAGCGCGTGTCGATGCAGGTCACTCGCGGCAAGACGCGCACAATCGACCTCGATTTCTTCAACGACGTCGCACAGTCGTTCTTCGGCTGACACCGCGGCCTAAGACCTCGAGTCCGAAGCCATCTAGAAGTAGTCTCTAGTCGTGAGCGGACGACTTGTCATTTCCTTCGACTGCGAAGGAAACTGGGGGATTGCCGATTTTGGCGTCAAAGAGCTTTCGGACAGTGGGCTCACCGACGAGACACTTCGAAAGATTTATGCACATACGCTTGCAACGCTAAAAAAGCATGACCTCAACTGCACGTTTGCTCTAGTTGGGCTCTTTGTCGCAGGGCCTAGCTCTGCGTCGCGATTCGCCGACGAAACAATCGGAGTTGAGCCTTACGACAAGTGGTTACGGACCTTTCGTTCTTGCCTAAGTCAGGGGAATACGTCGGGCTGGTTCATGCCTGAATTGCCGCAGAAGCTGCTGGAATCTGGCGGCCATGAACTGGCCTCGCATGGTTATTCGCACCTACCGCTATTGAGTGACGGTGTGACCGAGAAGGTGGCTACTCAAGAACTACTTCAACAGAGACAATTGTTTGAGGCACTTGGTCAGCCGTTGTCGTCAATGGTGTTCCCCAGAAATCTCATCGCATATGACGATCTGCTTCCAGATTTCGGAATCGATAAGTGGCGAGGCACCAAGTTTGGGGGTCGTTCTCTCGCAAATCGTGCGAGAGGCCTACTGAGTGAACTGAATGTTTGCGCTAAGTCTGAGGCGTACGATGTTGGGAATCGAGAGATTCCCGCAGGGTACTTCCTGAACTGGAAGGCCGGTGTACGAAGACTTGTGGCGCAACGGGTAACCCTGCAGCGGTGGAGTCACATTCTCGAGAGTGCTGCGCGCGACGATCGAGTTGCGCACTTATGGCTGCACCCCGAAAATCTTGCTGCTGGGAGTTCGCAGGTTTCCCTGTTTGAGGAGGCTATTGAGATGGCGGCCGCGCAAGTGAGGCGTCGTCGGCTTCGGCCATGCACATTTACTCAACTCTTTGAGGGGGTGAAGCTCTAGAAGTGGGTGATCGTCATGCCCCGCCGATCTCAGAACGTCTTGATGATGAACATTGGGTATGGTTCGGTCGCGCAACTCACGAGTCGTTGAGGATTGTCCAGTCCCTGTTCTCCGACGAGGGAGAGAACCGGGACTACGAGTTACTCGAGTGGCAGTACCTCGGTAGGCGGCACGGTTCGTATGTAGCCATCGCCCACAGTGACGCTGGCTTGGAGTCGAGTGCCTCAGCACTGTACGCGGCTCTGCCGTCGACGGTGTTTTGGGGTGGAAGAACAGTGAGCGCAGTTCAGTCCTATGACTCAATCACTGCAAAGCAAGCACGAGGGAAGGGGCTCTTCTCACGACTTGGGAAATACACCTATGAAAAACTCAAATCAGAGGACATCTCACTTGTTTACGGAATACCCAACGACAACATCAACAGTGCGCGCCAGAAGCAATTGGGCTGGAGCAGTCTTGACCCACTGCCAATGTTCATTCGTCCCATTGGTCTCCGATATCCAAGAGTGAAGATAGGCATTAGGAGGCCGAGAAAGCTTTCGTTACCGGTCACTCGGGACAAATTGGTATCTCGGATTGAATCGTGTCCGCCGGATCTGCGTGACCTGTTCTTTCGCTCGGATCTGAGGGACAGAGTTGGCGTGATGAGAGATTCTGAGTTCATGTCGTGGCGAATGAGGCGACCCGGGGCTGACTACGTATGGTTTGAGTCACGCGATGCGAGTGGATTGCTTACTGGCTTTTCGGGGTGCGAATTGCAGATAAAGCACGGGTGCGCGACTGGCTATGTGATGGATGTAATTTTCGATCGGGGGTTGCCTCATATTGCTGACTCCCACATTGATGCGATGGTTGAACACCTGCGGAAATGTGGTGCAGATGTGATTCTTGCTTGGTCGATTGAGTCAAGCCAGGCGGCAGAAGCACTCAAGAGGCATGGCTTCTTCTATTTCTGGGAGCGCGCTCGACCTACTCATCTTCATCTCGGATACCGGTTCCTTGACTCCGAGGCCAGCCTTAGGCGCAGCGACTTATCGTTTAGCTATCTTGACTCGGACACGGTGTAACAGGCCACTAGTCGCCTCGCATCCAGCGCGGTTGGGTCTTGCTCATCCAATTCCAGTTGCCGGCAATCTTGGTTCGTACGTCGACTGCTGTGTCAAGGTGCCACATGTCGATTCTCTTCATCAATAGTGGTTCGCACTCCTCGAAGTTGAATCCCCACTTGCTAGATGCTGCGATTGTGTATCCCGCTTCTCCTACAGCATTGAGCAATTGACTGTTGACTGCTCCGAACGGATACGACATCGTGTTCACGTCGGCTTGAATTAGGTCTTCCAGCCACTCCCTTGCCTGACGCAATTCCAGCTCGGCGTCCTTGATGGCGATGTCTGTCAATCGCCGGTGGTGAAGGCCGTGCGTACCAAATTGGGACCCAGGAAACCGTGATAACTCGACTATCTGCTTAGCGTTCAAGAAGCGAGGGTCACCACTCGTGGCGAGAGCGGGAGACAAAAAAACATGAAAGGGGATTGATCCTGATGCAAGGAGTGGCGCCGCCTCTGTGAGAACGCTCAGGTAGCCATCATCGAAGGTGATGGTTGTACCGTCGCTTCGTCCCGAAGATAAAGGCGTGAACTTGAGATTGTCTCTCGAGTGAAACGCTTCAAGTATCGTCTGTAGTTGCATCTCAAACTCAGAGCAAGTCAAGCTGTACAGATTGTTCAGATCCCCATCGACTCTTTCTCCAATGCCGTGGTAGCACAAGATGCGATAGCCGGAGTCTTCTGGGGCTCGGATCTTGGCGATTGTGGAGGCGAGATATCGAGCAAATTGTCGTTTCGTAGAAAATGGAAGAGACGCCACTGTTGGCTACGGTATCGCATTGGTACTGAGTTAATGCCACGATGCGGATGAACCCGTCGCGGGTCTACTGTTTGTTCATGCCAAGCGCCGTTACACCCGTCCAGGAGTTGATGCGAGAACTTTCTGGTTGCCACTGGATAGCCAATGAATATGTGGCGGGTGCGGGCAAGCGAACCGCCGTCATCGACCCGGCCACCGAGCAGCCATCGGGTGAGTTCGCCCATGCCACCCCCGACGAGATCGACAAGGCACTCGCCGCCGCGTCGCATGCGCAACGCGAGTGGTGGGCGATGAGTGCGCTCGACCGCGCCAACGCGATGCATCAGATCGCCGAACGAATGCTCGCGATGACGCGCACCACGGGCGAAGTGCTCACGCGCGAGATGGGCAAGCCGTTCCGCGAGTCAAATTGGGAAGGTGGGGCATCGGCATCGGCCTTTCGCTACTACGCCGAGATTGCCCGCAACGAACAAGGTCGTGTCGCGGGCACCGCATTCGCCGGTCAGATGCACATGGTGTTGAAAGAGCCGCTCGGCACCGTGGTGTCGATTGTGCCCTTCAACTTTCCGGTGCTGCTGTTTGGTTGGCAGGCTGCTGCGGCGCTGGCGGCCGGCAACGCAATCATCGTGAAACCGTCGGAACTCACGCCGATAACGCTGCTCACGGTGATGCAGGCCTTCGATCACCTACCGGCAGGGCTCGTGCAGGTGGTGACGGGTGGGGCGGAAGTTGGGCAGACACTCGTTGCCCACGAACATACGCATGCCGTGGCATTTACGGGCAGCGTGCCAGCCGCGCAAGCAGTCGCCAAGGCGGCATCGGCGCGCTTCAAGCCGGCGCTGATCGAGGCGTCGGGGAATGATCCGTTCATCGTCATGCCGTCGGCGCCGATTGATGCCGTCGCACGCGGTGCTGCGTTTGCCGCATTTCTCAACTGCGGGCAGGTCTGCACATCCGCCGAGCGTTTCTATGTTCATAGGGACATCTACGACCAATTCATTGCTGCGCTCACCGAGCAGGCGCGGGCACTGCGGATCGGTAGCGGTCTTGATGCCGTTGATGTCGGCCCGATGGCGTCAACCCGCGAACGTGATCGAGTGGAGCGCATCGTCGCGCGTGCCGTAGAGCAAGGGGCCAAGATCGTCACCGGCGGTGGTCGGCCAGCGAATCACTCGACCGGCGCGTTCTTCGAGCCGACGGTGATGGAAGTGAAGCACGACTTCGACATCATGCACGGCGAGTGCTTCGGCCCGCTGGCACCAGTGTGTCGCGTGAACGACCTTGACGAAGCAATCACCCTCGCCAATGACTCACAGCTCGGGCTGGGCGCCAACATTTACACCGAAGACCTCGCTGAAGCGTTTCGCGCCATCAACGAGATTGAGAGTGGCATCGTGTGGGTGAACACGCCGCTGAACGACAACGACGCGGTGCCCTTCGGCGGTCGCAAGTTCACCGGCTCGGGTCGTGAGCTTGGGTCGGAAGGCTTGGATCAATTCCGCCGTTCCAAAATGGTGATGATTGCGCCCACCGCACAGCCCGACCCTGAATGGTTCCCGTACCCCGACGGCGACGCCTTCAACGCCTAACCAGCAAAGATGGTCTCAGTTCGGCGGGCCGAACTGACGGTCACCGGCGTCGCCAAGGCCCGGCACGATGAATGCGCGCTCGTTGAGGTGACTATCGATTGATGCGGTGATGACGTGCAGGTTCATCCCCGTCGACTCGAGATGCTTGATGCCCTCTGGTGCGGCAAGCACGCAGGCAACGAAAATCGTGTCGCTGGCACCACGATCCACCAAGATCTTGCATCCATGCGCCAGCGAACCACCGGTTGCCAACATCGGGTCGAGCACTACGCAGGTGCGACCCTTCAAGTTGTGCGGCAGTTTCGCCACGTACTCGCTCGGTGCGTGCGTTTCTTCGTCGCGCTGCACGCCAACCACGGCGATGTCGGCGTCGGGAAGAAGCTCCATCGCGGCGGGCAACATGCCCAGCCCCGCACGCAGAATCGGTACGAGTACCGGGCGATTCATGAGACGAACGCCATCGGTGGTGGCGAGTGGAGTCGTTACCTTGCGTGAAGCAGTGGGGATTCGGCGTGTGGCCTCGGTGACGACAACGAGCGAGAGCCTACGCATTTCGGCGCGAAAGATCTGATTCGAGGTGTCTTGGTCGCGCAGGTGAGTGAGGGCCTCTTGGGCAACTGGGTGATCCACGACGGTGACTTGAACTGGCATGCGTACATACTTGCTCAGACGGCTGCAAGCATGCGAACTAGCGTTTTTTGGCGTGCGGACCGACAACGTAGCGGGTGGCACGCCGCGAGTCGAGACCGTGGCGTCGCGCGCGCAGTGCGAACTGGCCGGGTCAGTGTTCGACCGAGTGTGGGGCATGCGCGGCATGGTGCCGAACGAGGTGATCGTTGCGACCGTACACGCCGGTGGCTACGCGTCGCTTGCCTGGGTTGGCGATGCGCTCGTCGGCGCGAGTTGGGGCTTTCTCGGTGCGCACGATGTCGGGCAACATCCGCACTCGCCAGTGATGCGCACATTGCACTCACATGTCACTGGTGTCGTACCTGAGTACGGCTCACTCGGCGTGGGCGAGGCGTTGAAACGTCATCAGTGGCTGTGGGCGCACGAGCATGCGCTCGACGCCATCACGTGGACCTTTGACCCGCTCGTGCGGCGCAACGCATACTTCAACCTGGTGAAGCTCGGCGCCATCGTTACGGAGTATCACGAAGACTTTTACGGCGCCATCAGCGACGGTCTGAACCGGGGTGAACACACCGATCGCCTCGTGGTCACGTGGCGAGTTACGGGGTGCGGCGGCACGCCGCCAACGGGGCGTCATGTCGATGTCGCTGAATGGTCGGTGTCGACACCCGAGGATGTGGAGGCACTACGTGTCGCCGACCGTGCTGCTGGTCGTGCTAGCCACCATGCGGACGCTCATGCGTGGCGCATCCGACAGCGGGCAGACTTGCGCAAGGTGTTCTCTGGTGGATGGAAGATTGCAGGGCTCATGAGCGACGGCAGCTATGCGGTGGTGCGCGCATGATTTCTGAGATTCGCCTGCGTCGTGCCCACATCGACTTGGTATCACCGTTCCGCACGAGCTTCGGGGTGGAAACAGCCCGTGATCTTCTCTACATCGAAGTGCACGGCGACGGTGTCACCGGGTGGGGTGAGTGCACAGCGATGAGCGAGCCGATGTATTCGAGCGAGTACGTCGACGGCTGCGAGGCGGTGATTCGTCGCTTCCTGCTACCGCACGTGGTCGGCGGCACGACGGCAGAGTCCTTCACCAAATCGGTGGCAGGCATTCGCGGTCACTACATGGCCAAGGCCGTGGTCGAAACTGCGCTACTCGATCACCAACTGCGCTGCGACGGCGTGAGTTTTGCCAAGTTTCTCGGCGCCACACAGTCGCGAGTTCGTTCCGGGGTATCGGTCGGTATCCAGCCATCAATCGATGATCTGTTGCGCGTCGTGCAGAAGTATCTCGACGACGGATATCTACGCATCAAGTTGAAGATCGAGCCAGGCTTCGATATCGAGCCGGTGCGAGCCGTGCGCCGCACTTTCGGCGATGCATTGTTGTTGCAAGTGGATGCGAATTCTGCGTATCACGTGAATGATGCGGCACATCTCGCCCAACTCGACGACTTCAACTTGCTGCTCATCGAACAGCCGTTGCCCGAGGAGCAGTTGGCCGCCCACGCCGAACTCGCCAAACTGGTGCACACGCCGATTTGTCTCGATGAGTCGATTCTCTCCGTCGAGGTTGCGCGTGACGCACTCGCGATTGGCGCGTGTTCGATCATCAACATCAAGCCGGGCCGTGTCGGCGGGTACTTGGAGGCAAAGAAGATCCACGATCTGTGTTTCGAGCGCGGTGTGCCGGTGTGGTGCGGGGGAATGCTCGAAACCGGAATCGGCAGGGCGGCAAACCTGGCGCTTGCTGCGCTGCCGGGGTTCACGTTGCCGGGCGACACATCGGCGTCGGCGCGCTACTTCCAGCGTGATGTGACGTCGCCGTTCGTGTTGCGCGACGGACATCTCGACGTGCCGACTGGCGTTGGCATCGGCGTCGACCCAGACCTCAACTATCTCGACTCGATCACGAGTCGCAGGGACGTGCTCACCGTCGCGCGGTAGGCGTGTCTTCGCCCGCCCTATGGCGCACTTCGACTCAGGCGTCGAGTTTGAAGACGATCGCCGTTTCGGGGTCATGCTTGTCGCGACCGCGAACCTTTTCCCACAGGGTGGAGACAGACCAATAGACGCTGAACGCCATGTACACCGCGCCGTACTTTCGGCCGATGGCCTTACGAACGCGAACTGCCTCGGCGCCGGACACGAGGCGCGCCGTCGCTGGAAGCGCTGAGTGGCTCTCGGATAGTTTGCCTCCCACATCGCACACCTGCACGGTGACGCGGGGATTGTTACGAATGCGCTTCACCTTGCCGACGTCCGTTTCGGTGATCACACCGAACTCGTCACCGACCGCAGCAAACCATACGGGTGTCGGAACCGCGCGTCCGTCGCGCCGAAACGTCACGAGCGACACATACTTCTCTTTGTTGCTCAACATGATCCGTCGGGATGGCAGGATTTGAACCTGCGACCTCCTGGTCCCAAACCAGGCGCACTAGCCAAGCTGTGCTACATCCCGCTTGATGTCAGGCTAACGAGCGCACCACGCCGAGTAGACGCGCCACATCGTCGTCAGACACGTAGCGCACGACTCCGGCACGAACGACGCCGCCCGACTCCATCAATCCGAGATGCGACACCAGCTCGACGGCGTACGAGTGACCAGACCACACCGCGATCTTGTTGGCGGCCAACACCTGCGCAACATGGTCGGGTGAGTGCCCCTTCACGGTGAACGACACGGTGGGCGTGCGCGACTCAAGCGTTGGTGGGCCCCACACCCGCACGTGCGACATGTCGAGCAGTCCATTCAGTAGCGGTGCGAATACGTCTCGTTCGTACGCCGCGACGCTCGCCATGTTCTCCTCGAGCAGGTGACGGGCCGCGGCTTCTGTGGCGGCGATGTTCTCCAAGTTCGGAGTGCCCGTCTCGAATCGTCGCGGACCAATGTCGTCGGCCGGTCGCACCTTGGCGATCGGCAGCGAGTTGAGCAGGTTCGGTTCCACACAGAGCACCCCGGCGTGCGGGCCGTACCACTTGTAAGGGCTCGTCGCGAGCACGTCACAACCAAGTTCGCGCACACTCACCGGCATGTGCGGCACCAGGTGCACACCGTCGATGAACACTCGCGCACCCACGTGACGCGCCAAGGCGATGACGGTACGCAGGTCGGGCATCGTGCCGATGAGATTCGACGCACCGGTCACCGCCACCCATTTTGTGTTCGGTGTAATCAGGTCCGCGAGCGCGTTCATGTCGAGTCGACCATCGGGAATTGAAAACGGGCAGAGCACATGCTCGGCCCCCGACTCCTCGCAGGCGATACGCCAGGGCGACACGTTCGCATCATGATCGAGTCGTGTGCCGACGACACGATCACCGGGCTTGAGCGTGCGAGCCACCGCACGAGTGAACGCGAACGTCATGGTCGTCATGTTCGCGCCGAAGCACACACCGTTCGGGTCGGCGTCGAGCAATCGCGCGACGACGCTGCGCGCCCGTTCCAGCAGTGCGTCGGTGGCATGCGCGGCGGCAAACTCGCCGTGGGTATTGGCGTTGTTGCCGCTCGACGACCAATCGCTCGCGGCGCGAATGGCAACGTCCACCATCTGCGTGCCGGCGGGGCCGTCGAAGCGGGCCCATTCGCCCTGTGCGCCAGGGAAGCGGTGACGCGTGGTGCTCTGCGTCACTTGGCGCGCTTGGCGGCCTTTGCCAAACGCTTCTTCGTGCGACCGGTGGGGGCCAAGTGCCGATGATCGAGGTCGCTGACCTCGACTCCGTTGGCGAACCGCACCCAGTAGCGCTGCCATTGGAAGCCGTTCGCCAAGATCACGCGCCCCTGGCTGCCGGTCGGCACCTGCGGCAGATCAACGGTCGTCTCGACGGTGTCGCCGATTCGCAAATCAATCTGACCTTCATGGGGTTTGGCGAGGGCGTGCGGCTTCCAAAACGGCATGCACACAGTATGTCACTTGTAGCCTTCAGCATTCATGCAGTGCACGGTCGAGCAACTCGAAGGCAACAAAGTGAAGGTGGAAGTGTCGGTCGACGAGGCCGCCTTCGAACACGACATCGACGTCGCCTATCGCAAACTGGCCCGCCAGGTGCGAATTCCCGGCTTTCGCCCGGGCAAGGCACCGCGTCGCGTGATTGACGCCCATCTTGGCGCCGACGGCAAGAGGGCGGCGCGTGCACAAGCGATCGAAGACGCCGTGCCGAAGTATCTCGCCGAAGCCGTCAAGCAGCACGACATCGACATCATTGCAACGCCCAAGGTTGATCGTGTTGACGGTGCCGAAGAGGAGAGCGGCCCGATCTCGTTCCACTGCGAGATGGAGGTGCGTCCGGTTATCACCGTTGCCGGATACGCCGGGCTCCGCGTTGAATTGCCGTCGATTACCGCGAGCGAATCAGAGATTGACGACGTCGTCAACAACGAGCGCAAGCGCCACGGCACGCTCGTTGACGCGCCGCGCGCGATTGTGAGCGGCGACCAAGTCACACTCGACCTCTCTGCCGCGCGCAACGGAGAGCCGGTGCCCGGACTGAACGTCGAAGCATGGCTGTACGAAGTTGGTCGCGGTTGGGTGGCGAAGGGTTTCGATGATGTTCTCGTCGGCATGAAAGCCGGCGAGGAGAAGCAGTTCAAGGCGGTGCCCAACGGCAACGAGGACGAAGCCGACTTCACCGTCAAGGTCACCAAGGTGCAAGAACTGCAGTTGCCCGAGACGACCGATCAGTGGGTGGCTGACACCTTCGGCGAATTCAGCACCGTGGCGCAGTGGCGCACCGTCATCGCCGAGCGAATGAACGAATCACGACTCAATCAGGCGCGCAATTCGGTGGTTGACCGCGTCACCGACGAGCTCGTGAAACTCGTCGAAGTCGACTTGCCCGAGGTAATGGTCGACGGCGACCTGCGTGCCCGCGTGCGCAACACCATCGACACCTTCCAGCGACAGGGCATTGCGATCGCGCAATTCCTGCAGATCACGGGTCAGACCGAGGAACAGTTTCTCGATCAACTGCGCGAACAGTCGCGCAAAGCCGTGCGTGTCGATCTCGCGTTGCGGGCAATCGCCAGCGACCGCGGCTTCGAAGCCGACGATGCGGATGTCGACGCTGAGTTGGCGCGCATTGCGGAGCGTGCAGGCGTGAAGGTGAAGCGTGTGAAATCGCTCTATGAAAAGAACGATGCCATCGGCGACCTGAAGGCGCAAATTCGCAAGTCACAAGCACTCGAGTGGCTCGTGCGCGAAGTCACGTACGTCGACAGCGAGGGTCGCGCCATCGCCACCGACATATTGCTCGACCAAGGTGTGGACATCGATCCGACGGCGGATACGGGTGCTGGTGCCGCAATCGCCAGCGAATCCAACACCAACGAAGAAGCGACCAGTACGGTGGACGACGAGTCCCCCGATGCCTGATCAATTGATGAACTTCTCGAACTATTACGTCCCCAACGTCACCGAGGTGACGAGTCGCGGCGAGCGCGTCTATGACCTGTACAGCCGCTTGCTGAAGGAAAACATCATCTTCCTCGGCACACCGATCGATGACACCATCGCCAACCTCGTGTGCGCGCAGCTCATCCACTTGGAGAGCGAGAATCCGGACAAAGACATCAACATCTACATCAACAGCCCTGGTGGCGACATCACGGCGCTGTTCGCGATCTACGACACGATGCAGTTCATCAAGAATGACATCGCCACGATCTGCCTCGGTCAGGCGGCATCTGCGGCAGCCGTGCTGCTCGCCGCCGGCACGAAGGGCAAGCGACTCGCGTTGCCGCACGCACGAATTTTGTTGCACCAGCCGTATGGCCAGGTCGGTTACGGCCAAGTCACCGATCTTGAGATCGCCGCAAAAGAAATCTTGCGCATGCGCGACCTGCTCGAGCAGATCCTCTCCACGCACACCGGTCAAAGCATCGAGCGCGTGCACAATGACACCGACCGCGACTTCGTGATGGAAGCCGATGAGGCGAAGGCCTACGGCGTCATCGATGAGGTCATCTCCACTCGTCAGGCTGTCGACCGAACCGGACCAATCAAGTAGTCACGCAGGGGAAGGCACATGGCCAAGTTCGGTGACACCGCGGAACTCGTCAAGTGTTCGTTCTGCTCGAAGACGCAGAAGCAGGTCAAGAAGCTCATCGCCGGCCCGTCGGTGTACATCTGCAACGAGTGCATCGACCTGTGCAACGAAATCATCGACGACGAGGTCGACGAATCGCAGAGCCTCGGGCTCGACAACGTTCCGACACCCCGCGAGATCCGCGCTTTTCTCGATGACTTCGTCGTCGGGCAGGATTCGGCGAAGAAGGTGCTCGCCGTTGCGGTGTTCAATCATTACCGACGCCTCAAGTATTCACAGGGCAAGAAACTGCGCCGCGACGACGTCGAACTACAGAAGAGCAACATCCTGTTGCTCGGGCCGACCGGCTGCGGCAAGACGCACATGGCACAGACATTGGCGCGCATGCTCAACGTGCCGTTCGCGATTGCCGATGCAACTGCGCTCACCGAGGCCGGCTACGTCGGTGAAGACGTCGAGAACATCCTGCTCAAGTTGTTGCAGGCGGCCGATTTCGATGTGAAACGCGCCGAGATGGGAATCGTATACATCGACGAGATCGACAAGATTGCGCGCAAGAGCGAGAACCCGTCGATCACCCGCGACGTATCGGGTGAAGGCGTTCAGCAGGCACTGCTCAAGATTCTTGAGGGCACCGTCGCGTCGGTGCCACCACAGGGTGGCCGCAAGCACCCGCACCAGGAGTTCATTCAGATCGATACGACGAACGTGCTGTTCATCGTCGGCGGCGCCTTTGCAGGCCTCGACCAGATCATCGGCTCGCGGCTCGGTGACAAGGGTGTTGGCTTCCATGCCACGGTGAAGTCGAAGAAGGATCGCGACCCGGGCGACCTGTTCGCGCAGGTGCTGCCGGAAGACCTCCTCAAGTTCGGCATGATTCCCGAATTCGTCGGGCGTCTCCCGATGATTGGGGCCGTCCATGCGCTGAAGAAGGATGCGCTCGTTCAAATCCTCACCGAGCCAAAGAACGCCCTCGTCAAGCAGTACCAGAAGTTCTTCCAATTCGAGGATGTCGACCTCGACATCACCGCTGACGCGCTCGAGGCCATCGCGGATGCCGCACTCGTGCGCGGCACTGGTGCGCGTGGCCTACGGGCAATCCTTGAAGATGTGTTGCTGGAGACGATGTACGACCTGCCCGGCCGCACCGACGTCGCCAAGGTCGTGATTGATGCCGGCTGCGTGACGCAGAAGTCGGCGCCGAAGTTGGTTACCCGCGCGCCACGGGTCGCCAAACAAAAGCGCACCGCGTCCTGACGCGGTACTGAACTACCGTTCTCGGCATGAGTGAGTCGCCGGTCGCGCGCGCATTTGCGTTTCTCGACGAACACTCGGTCTACGAGAAGTCGGGACGTATCGATTCCCCGAGCACTGCCAACATCGAACGGCTGGTTCAACTCATGGGCGATCCGCATCTGGCATACCGCACCGTTCACATCACGGGCACCAACGGCAAGGGCTCAACCAGCCAGATGGTCACCAAATTGCTGATGGCTCATGGTCTACGGGTCGGTACCTACAGCAGCCCGCATCTCGAGCGCGTCAACG
>Ga0194118_10005746_pt1 | contig 12761 bp, 15 predicted proteins | sample TA2MahsurfametaG_2_FD_148662 | JGI IMG/M metagenome (GOLD analysis project Ga0194118, IMG submission 148662) | Freshwater microbial communities from Lake Tanganyika, Tanzania - TA2015013 Mahale N5 surface | ecosystem: Environmental > Aquatic > Freshwater > Lake | place: Tanzania: Lake...
TGGAAGCACCTCGCCATCTGGCAGGGCAACGTGGCTCAGTTCAACGAATCCAGCACCTATCTGATGGGCTGGTTCCGCGACTACCTGTGGCTCAACTCCTCTCAGCTGATCAACGGTTACAACCCGTATGGCAGCAACAACCTCGCCGTCTGGGCCTGGATGTTCCTGTTCGGTCACCTGATCTGGGCCACCGGCTTCATGTTCCTGATCTCCTGGCGCGGTTACTGGCAGGAACTGATCGAGACCATCGTCTGGGCTCACCAGCGCACCCCGCTCGCCAACCTGGTGGGCTGGCGCGACAAGCCTGTGGCTCTCTCGATCGTTCAGGCCCGCGTGGTTGGTCTGGCTCACTTCACCGTGGGCTACTTCGTGACCTACGCCGCCTTCCTGATCGCCTCCACCTCAGGCAAGTTCGGCTAATGCAGAGCGGCTGATTCCATCAGCCGCCTTCTCACCACCCTTGCCCTCTTCGAGGGACGTCATCAGCCTCCGGCCCGTGCCGGGGGCTTTTTTGTGTGGTTCAGCGCTGTTTTGGGTGGCCAGCCAGCAGCCAGGCGGCACCGCCCACCAACAACCACGGCAAAAGCTTCAATTCGAGCAGTTCTGTGAGCGCGTGCACAGCCGGCTCCAGCAGCCACTGGTTCAAGCCCAGCAATAAGGCGAGCAGCAGGATCAGAGCCGTCACTCGGCCGAACAACTGCGGTTGAGATTTGCGGGCATCACAGCACCGGCGCGCAGCACTTTCCAGTTGCCGCTGGGTTCCCACTCGATCACGGTGCTGCCCTGCCCGGATGGGGCTGGCCACGGCACCGGCCCCAGTTGCGCCACTTCTGGAAAGCGCAGGGCGGCTTCCTGGTGATCCAGGCAAGCGGGCTCTCCAGAACGATTTGCGCTGGTGGTGGCCAGGGGGCCGCTGAGCCGCAGCATCTCCCGTGCCTCATTGCAGCTGGGAATGCGCAGCCCCAGCGTTGTGCCACCTGGGTTCAGGAGTTCGAGCCATTCGCCCTGGGCGGGCAGCACGAGCGTGAGAGCTCCAGGCCAGTAGCGCTCAGCAAGCTCTTGCCAAGCCGCTTCGATTGGAAGGCCGAGGCAGGTCCATAAGGGTTCGACCTCCGCAGCCATCAGGATCACCGGTTTGTTCCGCGGGCGCTGCTTCAGCGTCCAGAGCAATTCGGCTGATGCCGGTCGGGTGGCGAGGGCCGGGAGGGTGTCGGTGGGGAAGATCGCGGCCTTACCGGCCTGCAGTTTCTCGGCGAGTTCGCTGGCGCTGCAGGCAGGGTGCATGGCGGGTTGAAGGGTTGGAGTGAAGGCGTGGGCTCAGGCTGTGCGTTGGGCGCAGGCGAAGCGTTTCACTCCTTCCAGATCGAAGTGAGCCGCAGCGTTGCTTAGCCCGCTTTGGCGCAGTAACTCCAAAGCTGCCTCGCTTTGATCGTGGTGATGCTCGACGAGCAGCCAACCCCCTGGAGCCAGTGCTGCAGCGGCTCCTTGGGCAATCGCTCGAATCGCATCCAGTCCGTCGCTGCCGCCGTGGAGCGCCAGCTCAGGCTCGTGATCGCGCACCTGCGGATCCAGCGCTCGCCACACGTCGGTGGGGATGTAGGGCGGGTTGGCTACCACCAGATTCAGGCTTCCCAAGCAATCCCCCAGGGGCTCCCACCAGCTGCCGTGGCGCAGTTGCACGGCCCGTCCCAGGGGATCCCCACCCAGATTGCGCTTTGCTAGCGCCAGGGCTTCGGCTGACTGATCCACAGCCCACCCTTCGCTCCCAGGCCAAGTTCGGGCCAGGGCCAGGGCCAGGCAACCGGATCCGGTGCCCAGATCAGCCCAGCGCAGAGGCGTTCCGCTTTCGGGCGGCTCGATCAGCGCCACGGCCAGATCCACCAGCAGCTCAGTTTCCTGCCTGGGAATCAAGGCCCCTGGTTGCACGGCCAGCTCCAGATCACGCCACGGGCAACGGCCCACGAGGTATTGGAGCGGTGTGCTGCTTTGAAGGTGTTGCTGCCAGAGCTGCTCGAGCCGGCTGAGGGGCGCCGCCAGCTCCACCGATCGCTCCGGGTGGAGCCAGAGCTGTTGCAGGGTTTGCCAGGAAAGGCCGCCCTCCAGATCGAGCAGCCAATCCAGCGCACTCGCTTCGCCACCGGTCTGCAGCTGCTCGCGGCGCCACGCCAGGAGCTCAGCTGCGGCCACGGTGCTCACCATCCACCAACGTTAGGAAGCGGTGGGTTCAGCAGGGGCGCCACCACAGCCCTGGCTCGCTGCGCAGCACGCCCGCTAGCTCCAGCCGCAGGAGCCGTTCGCTCAGCGTGCCGGGGTTGATGCGCAGACGATCGCAGAGTTGATCGAGGGAGGCACCGGCCCCAAGCGCTCCGAGCAGCGCCGCTTCTCGCTGCAGCAGGCTGGCGTTTGCTGGAGTGTCCGCCGCCTGGGGCCTTGGTCTCAGGGGCCCCGCCCCCAGTCTGTTGATCAGATCCATTGGGCTGAGCAGCGGTGTGCCCCCCTGGCTGAGCCAGCGATTGCTGCCCGCCGCACTCACCCGTGCCGCATCCGCTGGCACCACCCACACCGGCAGGCCTAGCTCCCAAGCCAGCCTGGCTGAATGAAGAGCCCCACTGGCCAGCGGACACTCCACCAACACCACCGCCTGAGCCAGCCCCACCTGCAGCCGATTGCGCAGGGCGAAATGCCCCGCTCGCCCTGGGGTGCCTTCCGCCAGCTCACTGATCAAGAGGCCGCGCTCAGCAACGGCGCCTTGAAGTTCCGCGTGATGCCGTGGGTAGACCCGACTCAACGGTGTTCCCAACACGCCCACCGGCTGCCCGCCTGCTTCCAGGCATCCCTGATGCGCGGCGGCATCAATGCCTTCGGCCAGGCCACTCACCACGGGCCAACCCGCCTCCGCCAGGGCGCGGCCGATCATCCGGGCCATGGTGCTGCCATGTTTGGAGGGCCGGCGGGTGCCCACCACCGCCACGGCTTGGCTTTCCCAGAGTGCGGGCCAGAGCGAGCCGCGCCCACGCCAGAACAGCTGCAACGGCGGCCGTTCCAGCTCCAGCAGCGCTGGCGGGAAGGCGTCGTCGTCGGGCAGGAGTCGTCCCGGTTGGGCCCACTGGCGCCGTTGGGTTGGGCTGGGCGGCTGGTGGATCGGCAGCGCTCCTTGCTCAGCGCGATAGCGGTTGATGCCCTCGAGCTCCCGCGGGCTAAGCCTTGTTTGCCCGCCGAGGGCATGGGTGAGTTCCGCCTCGCTGGCGAGCCACGCCAGCTCCAGGCTGCAGAACATGGCCTCCAGGCGTTCAAGCCGCTGCCAACCAATGCCGGGGCAGCCCGACCACACCAGCCGCCACAGGCGCTTGTGCTCCACCGCTGGGTCGTGGCCACGGCGCTGGCGAGCCTTCCGCTCTGCGCGGGAGCGCTGCGTCCGCCGGCGCGGACTGGCCGGCGCCGCAAAGGGCGCGCACAACAACTCCCCCACAACCACTCCGCTAGTTCACCTGTACTATAGCGAGAGCGCTGGGTCGCAGGCTGCGCCCTGCTGCAGTCGTTCGATCGCGCTGATCAGCTCAGGTGGCAATCGGCGCAGCAGCTTGCGCTGGCCTGCGCCGGCGGAGAGGTCGACGAGCACCAGCTCCACGCGCGCTTCGGCTGCCACGCTGCCATCGGCCTTCACAAATTGGCTGCGCCAAGGCAGTTTCACGCCGCTGCGCGGCAGCACCCAGCTGTGCACGCTCACCTGTTCGCCGTGGAGCAGGGCCTGGCGGTAATCGATCGTGAGGTTCACCACGGGCAGCTCCAGCCCCTGGGCGGAGAGGTCGGCATAGGCCAGTCCCGCGGCGCTCAGTGCCTCCACCCGGGCTTCCTCCAGCCAGCTGAGATAAGCGCCGTGCCACATCACCCCGGCGTGATCGGTGTGCTGGGGCAGCACGCGCCTCTGCAGACGCCAAGGCCGTTGCTGTTGTTGCTCCGTCACGGTGTTACTCGCGGTTGGTCCGCCACGGCAGATCAGCCATAGGCTGCCCCAGCGCGTTGCAACGGCTGTGTTCCGCAACCTTCTGATCGCCGATTCCGGCAAGGGCCACGTTGAAGAGATGGTGCGCATGCTGCGCGACATCCCGGCCGTGCGGCAGGCCCGCATCAACCTGCTGCACGTGGTGTCGGAGCAGGCGGGCGAGAACTACGCGGAACACTCCCAGAAGGCGGCCGGCATCGTGGCCGAGGCCGTGCAGCGCCTCGGTCTTAACCCTGCCGATGTGAACACGATCATTCGCCAGGGCGACACCAAGCAAACGGTGTTGAAGGTGGCCGATGAGCTCAACGCCGACCTGATCGTGATGGGTTCGCGGGGCCTGGGTCGGTTGCAGTCGATCCTGAGCAACAGCGCCAGCCAATACGTGTTCCAGCTCTCCACGCGGCCGATGCTGCTGGTGCGTGACGACCTCTACGTGCGCCACGTGAACCGCGTGATGGTGGCTGTCGATGGCACCGGTGTGGGCGATGACGCCTTGCGTCTGGCCTGTGAACTTGTGCGTGACATTCCCGGGGGCAGCCTCACGGGTATTCACATCAGTCGGCAGGACATCACGCCCTCCCGCGGCGGCAAGACTCCTGCCGATGAAGTGCTGGACAAAGCGGTGCAGCGGGCCCGCAGCTTTGGCGTGGAGATGAAAGCCATCCACCGCACGGGCGACATCGGTCGCGGGGTGTGTCAGGTGGCTGAGGAGGAGAAGGCGGATCTGCTGGTGATCGCCTCCCAGGATCGCCGGCCGCTGGTGGCCCGTGGCCTGGTGGATATCGATCGTTTGCTGGGCTCTTCAGTGAGCGACTACATCCGTGTGCACGCCCCTGCGCCCGTGTTGCTGGTGCGGGAGCCTGAAGGGCGCAGCTGAGCCTGAGCTGGTGCTGCGCTCGGCGCAGCAAAAAATCCCCGGAGCTGCCGATCGCAGCTCCGGGGATTTTTCAATGGGAACGGTGCTAGTTGGGCAGTGGCCCAGGATTCAACCCTGGCGGCTGCTGGTCTGGATGTACAGCACCAGCAGAAACACAGTTGGAACCAGCACGAACATCAGACTGGCGACGAAGCCGAGATCGTTGGTTTCCATTGCAAAAGCCTTCAGCGCGACGACGGTATCACCGCCTTCAGGCGCGGATCAGGCCTCTTCATCGCTCGTAGTGGTTTCGCTCTCCTCGTCCTCGATGAGGCTCTCGTCCACGGGCCAGGCGGTTGGACCCGCAGGCAGTGGCTCCGCCTTGGCCTGGGCGATCTTTTGTTCGGCATCACCAAGCCCGGTCTGAGGCTTGGTGAGCACCAGCACGGATTGCTGGACCAGGGCCTGACAGGCCAGGCGCCAGGTCTGGGGCCGGCGGCGCAGCTTCTGGTCTTCCACAGCGGTGCGGCCGCTGAGGCTGCCAGGGCTGCTTTCGCCCACCACATCCACAAAGCAGGTGATGCATTGGCCGCAGCCACCGCAGTTGCCCAGCTGGCCCTTCAGGCCATACAGCGCGATGCCCTCCCGCAGCGCCACCTCCCGCAGGTTTTCACCCGGATAGCACTCCACGTCGCGACCTTCGCGCACAAACCGAATCACGGGCATGGGATCCCCCGGTAACTCTTCCATTGTGAGGGCGAGGGTTGCGTTTTGTAACCGCCGCCTGCGGCTCAGGGGAGTGCTGCCGGGGCTGGCCCCATCACGGCACGTTTCAGCTGTGCCGCAATCGAATCAGTGAGCCACGCAAACCCCTTACCATCGCCAGCACGGATCGAGTATCCGCCGGTTTCGGCTGGCTGAGCTTGATCGTGTTGCCAACCGTCGACCGGTTCTCCGGCGCGGGCGGCTGATTGTTTCCCCGGACCTAACCCCCATGGGATTGCCCTGGTATCGGGTGCACACGGTCGTGATCAACGACCCGGGCCGTCTGTTGGCCGTGCACCTCATGCACACCGCTCTGGTAGCCGGCTGGGCCGGCTCCATGGCGCTCTACGAGCTGGCCATCTTCGATCCCTCCGACCCGGTGCTCAACCCGATGTGGCGCCAGGGCATGTTTGTGATGCCTTTCATGGCCCGCTTGGGTGTGACGGGCAGCTGGGGCGGCTGGAGCATCACCGGTGAAACCGGTGTTGATCCCGGCTTCTGGAGCTTCGAAGGTGTGGCAGCTGCTCACATCATTCTCAGCGGCCTGCTGTTCCTCGCTGCCATCTGGCACTGGACCTACTGGGATCTGGAGATCTGGCAGGACCCCCGCACCGGTGAGCCCGCCCTCGATCTCCCCAAGATCTTCGGGATCCACCTGCTGCTCGCTGGCCTCGCTTGCTTCGGTTTCGGTGCCTTCCACCTCACCGGTGTGTTTGGCCCCGGAATGTGGGTGTCTGACCCCTATGGCATCACCGGCCACCTCGAGCCGGTTCAGCCCTCTTGGGGTCCAGAAGGATTCAACCCCTTCAACCCGGGCGGCATCGTTGCCCACCACATCGCCGCAGGCATCGTCGGCATCATCGCCGGCATCTTCCACATCACCACTCGCCCGCCGGAGCGCCTCTACAAGGCTCTGCGCATGGGCAACATCGAAACGGTGCTTTCCAGCGCCATTGCCGCCGTGTTTTTCGCTGCCTTTGTGGTGGCAGGAACCATGTGGTATGGCGCGGCTGCCACTCCGGTTGAGCTGTTCGGCCCCACCCGCTATCAGTGGGACCAGGGCTACTTCAAGACCGAGATCAACCGCCGCGTGCAGACCGCGCTCGACAACGGCGCCACCAAGGAACAGGCCTTTGCCACGATTCCTGAGAAGCTCGCCTTTTACGACTACGTGGGCAACAGCCCAGCCAAGGGTGGTCTGTTCCGCGTGGGTCCGATGGTGAATGGTGATGGCCTGCCCACCGGCTGGCTGGGTCACATCTCCTTCACCGATAAGGATGGCCGTGATCTGGAAGTGCGTCGCCTTCCCAACTTCTTCGAGAACTTCCCAGTGGTTCTTGAAGACAGCCAGGGCATCGTTCGCGCCGACATCCCCTTCCGCCGCGCTGAGGCCAAGTACTCCTTCGAGCAGACCGGCGTTACCGCCACTGTTTACGGCGGCGCTCTCAACGGTCAGACCTTCACCGACCCCGCCGATGTGAAGCGTCTCGCCCGCAAGGCTCAGCTGGGTGAAGCGTTCGAATTCGACCGCGAGACCTATCACTCCGACGGCACCTTCCGCAGCTCACCCCGCGGCTGGTTCACCTTCGGCCACGCCTGCTTCGCGTTGCTCTTCTTCTTCGGTCACATCTGGCACGGTGCTCGCACCCTCTACCGCGATGTGTTCGCCGGTATCGATCCTGATCTCGGCGAACAGGTGGAGTTCGGTCTGTTCGCAAAACTGGGCGACCGTTCCACCCGTCGTCTGCCGGAGGGCTACGTGCCTCCCGCCGGTACTACCCTCAGCTGATCGCCAGGAGGTTCTTCCATGGAAAGCTTCGCTTACATCCTCATCCTGGCGTTCGCCATCTCCACCTTGTTCTTCGCGATCGCCTTCCGCGATCCCCCGAAGATCGGTAAGTGATCGGCTCACGCGTCTGAGTGATCGAACCCCCGCTGATGCGGGGGTTTTTTGTTGTCTTGCGGCCTTCTGTGGAGGCCGAGTCTCACGTTGTGGCGCCGTTTTCGTGCGATCACGATCTGAAACCCTCGGCGGCTACTCCCTTCTCAAGTGGACGAAAGCTGTCTACACTTGCTTCACACTTCCGCGGACTTTCGGGCCAATGCAGTGCCCCTCGTGCCAGCACACCGACAGCCGCGTTCTTGAATCGCGTTCCGCTGATACGGGCCGCAGTGTGAGGCGGCGCCGCGAATGTTTGCACTGTGAATTTCGCTTCACCACCTACGAACGAGTGGAAACAGTGCCGATCACGGTGGTGAAGCGCAACGGCAGCCGCGAAGCGTTTAACCGCAGCAAGCTGCTGCACGGTTTGCTGCGCGCCTGCGAGAAAACGGGTTTGGAGCCAAGTCGCCTCGAAGCGGTGGTGGATGAGCTGGAGCTCCAACTTCAGGGCCGCAGTGGCCGCGAGGTGGCCAGCAGCGAGATCGGTGAGCTGGTGCTCCAGCAGCTCGCAGGCATGAGCGATGTGGCCTATGTGCGCTTTGCCTCGGTGTATCGCCAGTTTCAGAGCGTGAGCGATTTTGTGGCCACCCTGGAAGGCCTTCGCGATGGCTTAACCCGCCGCAGCGGCAGCAAGCGTTTGGCCGTCGTGGGCTGAGGGGCTGTCTCAGCGGTTTGTATAGTGTGAGATTCCCCTTTGCCCGCTGGCGGGCGGCGTTGGGGGTCCTCTCGTACTGCCACCGGCAGGCCGCCAACTCTCCATGACCGTGACCCCTTCCGATCTCACAGCCAGCGAGCAGGAGCTCGCCGTAGATCAGGACTTCGCCGCTGAAGCGGCTGCCGATCTCGAGTTCGGCATTCCGGAAGAGGTGCCCAGCGCCGATGACTCCAGCAGCCGCAACGCCGGCCGCGATCTCGACGGCGTGGGTTTCACCCTGGATGAGTTCGCGTCGCTGCTCAGCAAGTACGACTACAACTTCAAGCCTGGCGACGTGGTGAAGGGCACCGTGTTCGCCATCGAGCCCAAGGGTTCGATGATCGACATCGGCGCCAAGACCGCCGCCTTCATGCCCATGCAGGAGGTGTCGATCAACCGGGTGGAGAGCATCAGCGATGTGCTCGAGCCCGGTGAGGAGCGCGAATTCTTCATCCTCAGCGAGGAGAACGAAGACGGTCAACTCACCCTTTCGATCCGCCGCATCGAATACCAGCGCGCCTGGGAGCGCGTGCGTCAGCTGCAGAAGGAAGACGCCACCATCTACAGCGAAGTGTTCGCCACCAACCGTGGTGGTGCGCTGGTGCGCGTGGAAGGCCTGCGCGGCTTCATCCCCGGCAGCCACATCAGCACCCGCAAGCCCAAGGAAGAGCTGGTGGCCGACTTCCTGCCCCTCAAGTTCCTTGAGGTGGATGAAGAGCGCAACCGCCTGGTGCTCAGCCATCGCCGCGCCCTGGTGGAGCGCAAGATGAACCGCCTGGAAGTGGGCGAAGTGGTGATCGGTACCGTCCGCGGTATCAAGCCCTACGGCGCCTTCATCGACATTGGTGGTGTGAGCGGCCTGCTGCACATCTCTGAGATCAGCCACGAGCACATCGAGACACCACACACGGTGCTCAACGTGAACGATCAGATGAAGGTGATGATCATCGACCTCGACGCCGAGCGCGGTCGCATCTCCCTCTCCACCAAGGCCCTCGAGCCCGAGCCGGGCGACATGCTCACCGACCCCCAGAAGGTGTTCGAGAAGGCCGAGGAGATGGCCGCCCGCTACAAGCAGATGCTGCTCGAGCAGGCCGAAGACAACGAGCCCATGGGCGTCACCCTCGACTGATCCCTCATGGTGTGCCTGCAACTACGCGGCACGGTGCTTGGCGATGTGGATGCGGTGCTGTTCGACAAGGACGGCACTCTCAGCATCAGCGAGCCCCAGCTCCTCACCCTGGCCAAGGCCAGGGTTTTTCTTTGCCTTGAGCAGGCTGCGCCTGCCCTCGAACCAGCGGCTCGGCAGGAGTTGCAGCCGCTGTTGGAGCGGGCTTATGGCCTGCGTTCAGAGGCGATCTGTCCGGCGGGCATCACGGCGGTGGCCAGCCGTGATCACAACCTGATCGCCACCGCCACCGCTTTGGTGCAGGTGGGCATGGGCTGGCCCGAAGCCCTGGCCCTCAGTGAGCGGGTGTTTCTGGAGGCCGATCAGCTGGATGCTCGCCGCGCAGCTGATCAGGCCGCTCCCACCAGCACCACCACCGAGGGGCTGCGCCATTGGCTGGAGCAACTCCAGGTCGCCGGGGTGGTGTGCGCCGTGATCAGCAACGACGACATTGCCGGCATCGAGCATTTTCTGGCCAGTCATCAGCTCGGGGCCTTCTTTGCTGGCCTGTGGAGCGCCGAGCATCGCCCCCGTAAGCCGGATCCGGCTGCGGTGCATGGCCTGTGCGCGCAGCTGGGCGTGCGCCCATCGCGCTGCGCTCTGATCGGCGATGCCAACAGCGATCTGCGCATGGCGGTGGCGGCGGGGATTCCCCATCAGCTGGCTCTGGGCTACACCGCGGCTTGGAGCAGTCCACCGCCGTTGGCTGAGCCCCATCCGCTGATCCATGGCTGGAGCGAGCTCAGCCTCTTGGGCCCGTAGGGTGGTGGGCTATTTGCCTATCCGCTGAGCGAATGAGCAGCACCGCCGGGGCGCCATCGCGCTACGTGTTCACTTCGGAATCGGTGACCGAAGGTCACCCCGACAAAATCTGTGATCAGGTGAGCGATGCCGTGCTCGACGCACTGCTTGCCCAGGATCCCGCTTCCCGGGTGGCGTGCGAAACCGTCGTGAACACGGGTCTTTGCTTGATCACCGGTGAGGTCACCACCACCGCCCGGGTCGACTTCAACACCCTGGTGCGCGGTGTGATCGACAAGATCGGCTACAGCGGCGCCCGTGCCGGTGGCTTCGATGCCAACAGCTGCGCGGTGTTGGTGGCCCTGGATCAGCAGTCGCCCGATATCGCCCAGGGGGTGAATGAGGCCGACGACCACGCCGGTGATCCCCTCGATCTGGTGGGCGCGGGTGATCAGGGGATCATGTTCGGCTATGCCTGCGATGAAACGCCGGAGCTGATGCCGCTGCCGATCAGCCTGGCGCACCGCCTAGCGCGGCGCCTGGCGGAAGTGCGCCACAACGGCAGTCTCGGCTACCTGTTGCCTGACGGCAAGACCCAGGTGAGCGTGGTCTACGAAAACGACCAGCCCGTGGCGATCGACACGATCCTGATCTCCACCCAGCACACCGCAGAAATTGATGGCATCTCCGAGGAGAAGGCCCTGCGTGAGCGCATCTCCGCCGATCTCTGGCAACACGTGGTGGAGCCTGCGACGGCTGATCTCAACCTCAAGCCCGCCAAAGACAGCATCCGCTTCCTGGTGAATCCCACCGGCAAGTTTGTGGTGGGCGGCCCCCAGGGCGATGCCGGTCTCACCGGCCGCAAGATCATCGTGGACACCTACGGCGGCTACGCCCGCCACGGCGGTGGTGCCTTCTCCGGCAAAGACCCCACCAAGGTGGACCGCTCCGCCGCCTACGCCGCCCGTTATGTGGCTAAAGCCCTGGTGGCGGCTGGTCTGGCCCGCAAGGTTGAGGTGCAGCTGAGCTACGCCATCGGCGTGGCCAAGCCAGTGAGCATCCTGGTGGAGAGCTTCGGCACCGGCGCTATCAGCAACGCCGATCTCACCGCCTTGGTGCAGGAGCACTTCGATCTGCGCCCCGGCGCGATCATCGAAACCTTCGGTCTGCGCCAGCTGCCCCAGCAGCGCGGTGGCCGCTTCTACCAAGACGTGGCCGCCTACGGCCACTTCGGCCGCAGCGACCTCAACCTCCCCTGGGAGAACGTGGAGGGGATCGCCGCAACCCTGAAGCAGGCCATCGCCAGCCGCGTTGCTGCCTGAACGGCTCGGCCTGGGCGTTGACCTAGGCACCAGCGGCCTGCGGCTGGCGGTGGCGAATGCCGCCGGCCAGCTGCAGGTGGAGCTCAGCGCCAACTACCCCGCGGTGTTTGAAGACCCCTGCGGCTGGCGCGATGGTTTGCGTGTCTTGTGCAGCGAGTTGCCAGCTGATCTCCGGGCTGCGGTGGCCGCCATCGCCATCGATGGCACCTCCGGCACCCTGCTGCTCTGCCGCCCGGATGGAGGCCTGGGATCGGGCCCACTAGCCCGGGCGCTGCCGTATCACCTGGCCTGCCCCGAATGGGCTGAAGCAGTGGCTGAGCTGGTGGGTGGAGCCGGGGCGCAGACACCTGCCGCCAGTGCCAGCGGCAGCCTGGCCCGGGCGCTGCGATTGCTGGAGCAGGCCCACCAGGGCCCCGAAGCTGGCCCCTGGTGGCTGCGCCATCAGGCCGATTGGCTGATGGGCTGGCTGCTGGGCGATTGGCGCTGGGGCGAGGAGGGCAACAATCTCCGCTTGGGTTGGGATCAGCGCCAGCGCGCCTGGATGGGCCGCCTGGCGGAGCAGAACTGGAGCGCCGCGTTGCCGCAGATCTGTGCCTCGGGCCAAGTGCTAGGCCCGCTCAGCCCTGCCGCCGCTGCCGAACTGGATCTACCCCCGGATTGCACGGTGGTGGCCGGCACCACCGATGCCAGTGCCGCTGCCTTGGCGGCCGATCTGCAGCCGGGTGATGGCGTGACCGTGCTTGGCACCACCCTGGTACTCAAGCAATTCAGCGATCGGCCTTTGCAGGGCCCGGGCGTGAGTTGTCAGCGGGTAGCGGGCCGGTGGCTCGTGGGCGGCGCTTCCAATGCCGGGGCTGGCGTGCTGCGCCGCTTCTTCACGGCTGCCCAATTGATGGAGCTCAGCCGCCAGATCGATCCGCGGCGTAGCAGTGGCTTGCAGCTGCGGCCCCTGCCCAGGCCCGGCGAGCGGTTCCCAGTGGATGATCCGGCGCTGGAGCCGGTGCTCGAGCCTCGGCCGGTGAGTGATGCCTTGTACCTCCAAGCGCTGCTCGAAGGGCTAGCAGCGATTGAGCTGGCGGGCTGGCAGCGCCTGCAGCAGCTCGGGGCGCCCCCGGTGCAGCGGGTGATCAGCCTTGGCGGTGGTGCTCGCAATCCGCAATGGCGCGCGATTCGCCACCGCGTGTTGGGGCGCCCTGTGCTCAACCGCCCTCAGTGCAGCGCCGCTCTTGGTATGGCCAGACTGGCCATCTCCGCTGTGGCCGCCCCATGA
>Ga0194118_10005747_pt1 | contig 12757 bp, 13 predicted proteins | sample TA2MahsurfametaG_2_FD_148662 | JGI IMG/M metagenome (GOLD analysis project Ga0194118, IMG submission 148662) | Freshwater microbial communities from Lake Tanganyika, Tanzania - TA2015013 Mahale N5 surface | ecosystem: Environmental > Aquatic > Freshwater > Lake | place: Tanzania: Lake...
TCATCGCCTACCAATGGCCGACAGCGTCATGCTTGCCACCGCGATCGCGCACAGCGCAACCCTGTGGACCCAGGATGCCGATTTCGAGGGCATACCCGGGGTTCGTTACGTACGGTAGGCGAGGTCGATTGGTGCGCAACGACAGTCAAGTTTCTTGAGCTCGGCGTCGATCTTGACGCGCGAAGATGCCTCGTTTTTCCCGGCGTGAGCGTCCTGCCTTAAACATCGACTCAACGCAGCTGACCTATGCCAAGGTCACAGACCCCGCCAACGGTACCGTGGCTGTCAACGCGAACGGTACGTTTACCTACACGCCTAACCCGAACTTCAACGGCACCGACTCGTTCACGTTCAAAGCGAGGGACGGCTCACTCGAATCGGTAGCAGCCGCGGTCACCATCACCGTCAATGCCGTCAACGACCCCGCCATCGGCTCCCTCCTCATCACCGGCACCGCCGGCCAAGGTCTCACCCTGCAGGCGAACCTCGCCTCTTTCTCAGACCCCGACAGCCCGCCGCCACCCAATCAGTCCATCCGCTACGAATGGCGCGCCGACAACACCGTTATCGCCAACGTCACTGGACCCGACCTGTTCCTGACACCGGCGATCACTGGCAAGTCCATCACCGTGCGCGCGCACTTCAAGGACGGGCTCGGCACCGATGAATCCATCACGAGCAGCCCCACGGGTCCAGTGATTCCCGCTTCAATCGCAGGCGAAGTTCGCTACTGGCACGACAGCAAACCAGTGGCTGCCGCAGAGATCCGCGTAGTCCAGCTGAACTCAAACGACATCCTTGGCGCCACGATCGCCCAGGCCAACGCAAACGCAGAAGGCCGATGGTCCATCCCCCAACTTGACTTCAACAGCTACGCGTTGAAGGCATCACGAACCCATGCCACCACCGATCACTCGTCGGTAACCGCGGCAGACGTTCTCTCTGCATTGAAACTGAGCGCTGGCCGTAATCCAAACGCCGACCCCGATGGGCCCGGGAATCTTGTTGCCCCCGCCATTTCGCCGTATCAGGTGCTGGCCTCTGAAGTTACCGGGGATGGTGTTGTGCGGTCAGACGATGCGCTGCGAATCATGCGCGCTGCGCTGAAACCCGAGGCCTCAGCGATTTCCCATTGGGCCTTCATCGCAGAAGGGCAGAACCTGTCGGGAGTTTCCCGCCATGCCGCATCGGTTGACCCCGCGCCAACCATCTCGGTCGTAAACAGCACCACATCGAACTGGATCGGAATCTTGCTGGGCGACGTCGACGGAAGCTGGAACCCCGGGGCAGCAGCCTAGCGAGCCAGCCTCGAGAATCCCGCGACCGATCATCGTTCGTCCAAATTCGAGTGCAGGTAGTCTCGTGGGTCCCATCCACAGGTTTCGGGGGGTACCCCCGGGGTGGGGGGCCTGCTGGGGTGATTTTGATTGTCCCCGCTCAAACTCGTCGCTCACGATTGGCGAATTTGCTTACACCCGCGCTTACATGGCTTCCCCACAAAGCAAAAGACCACCCGTGAAGGTGGTCTAAGTGCCTGTTTCATATGGCGCGCCCGGCAGGATGAATCTGGGCACTGGTGCGAGATTGTATCAGTCGAGTAGCCGATTGAAACGATAGGAAAAATCATCCACCCCGCGCGCGCAGCAGGCGACACGGCGCTTGCGGCCGCGATCGAGACTGTTGCCGATTCGTCGCTGGCCCGCGCCGCCGTCGCCGGGCACTGGCTCGCCTCGTTCGCGGTGCTCGCGCTGGGCGATGCGTCGTGACCAGGACTTTGCGGAATTCACAGCGGCGTCGCTCGCGTTGAGGGCTTCGACCAGCGCGGCGCTTGAGCACGGCATGCGGGCAAGCTGGTTTACGTAGCCCTTACTTCGAGAAACAGGAGCAGATGATCGCCTTGCAGCACGAGAAGGCGCTCGCCGCGGCGACGCGGATCGAGCAGTACGTCGTCTCCATCGAGCACGAGCTCGGCTGGACGGCGCTGCCGCGCACCGGCGGCGAGGAGGACCCGCTCAAGCAGCTGCGCTACGAGTACCTGAAGCTGCTGCGCCAGGCACCGGCGATCACGGAAGTCGCCTGGATCGATCCCTCGGGCAAGCAGCGGCTGCGCGTTTCGCGGCTCGCCATGGACACCGGCGCGTCCGAAACCGACTTCGCGCAGGATCCGAGAGTCCTGGGCGCGACCTCGGGCAAGACATGGTACAGCTCGGTCTACTTCCGCAAGGAAACCGAGCCCTACATGACGGTCGCGCGCGCCGCGGGCGGCTCGCTCGGCGGCACCACGCTCGCCGAGGTGAATCTGAAGTTTATTTGCCATAACGCCCCTTGCACAGCCCCCTCGACGCCGTGGGCATGACCGATTGTGGCACCCAACCGCTGCCTACCCGCCCGGATCCGGCCCCAGACGCTCGCTTTGTGCAGCGCGGAAGGGAAGGAAATTCTTATCCCTTCCGGATCGACTGACGATGATCCGCCTGCACTACTTTCCCGGCAACGCGAGCCTGGTCCCGCACCTGCTGCTCGAGGAGCTGGGCCTGCCGTTCGAGCTGCAGTACGTGGATCGCGCGCAGTCGGCGCACAAGTCGGCCGCGTACCTCAGGCTCAATCCGAATGGGCAGATCCCGGTGCTGGAGGACGGCGGCCTCGTGCTGTACGAGACCGCGGCAATCTGCCTGCACCTCGTCGACGCGCATCCGCGGGCCGGCCTCGCGCCCGCGCCGGGCACGCCGGAGCGCGCGCACTTCTACAAGTGGCTTGCCTGGATGACCAACACGGTGCAGGCCACGCTGATGGTCTGTTTCTATACCGAGCGCTGGCTGGACGAGGGCAACGCCGCGGGCGCCGCCGAGCTGAAGGCGCACGCGGAAGCCAAGGTCGGCGCGATGCTGGACCAGATGGACGCGCAGTTCGCCTCGCATGGCGCGGACTGGTTTTTCGGCGCGCATTTCAGCGCGCTGGACGCCTATGCCTTCGTGATGTGCCGCTGGACGCGCGGTTTCAAGCGGCCCGCGCGCAGCCTGCCGCGGCTCGCGCCCTACCTCGAGCGCATGCTCGCGCGGCCGGCCCTGCAGCGCGTGCTCGCGCGCGAGAAGCTGGCCGCGCCGTTCGTCTGACCGCTTAGGTCCGACCGCTCAGCCGGCGGCCCCGGGCCGCCGCCAGGGCGGCGGGCTGAGGCGCTCGCGCAGGAAGTCGATGAAGGCGCGACTGCGCGCGGTGAGGCCGCGGCGCGCGGCGACCAGCGCCACCACCGGCGCCTCCGGCAGCGTGTAGCCCGGCAGCACGCGCACGAGGCGTCCGGCGGCCAGGTGGTGTGCCACGTCCCACTCGGAGCGGATGGCGATGCCGCGGCCGGCGAGCGCCCAGTCGCGCACCACCTCGCCGTCGTTGCTGGCGAGCGCGGGGTCGACGCGCAGCGCGGCGGACTGGCCGCCGCGGCGGAACCGCCACACCGTCACGTCCTCGTCGTTCTCGCGGATCACCAGGCAGGCGTGCGCGCGCAGGTCCTCCGGCCGCTTCGGCCGCCCGGCGCGGCGCAGGTAGGCGGGCGCGGCGCACAGCAGGCGCGCGTTCTCGGCGAGGCGGAAGGCGATCAGCGAGGAATCGCGCAGCAGCCCGATGTGCAGCGCGAGGTCGTGGCCCTCCAGCGTGTCGCTTGCCGGGCGCTCCGAGAGCGCGAGCGAGGCGCGCAGGCCCGGATGGCGCGCCTGGAAGGCGGCCAGCAGCGGCGCGGCGTGGTGCCGGCCGAAGCCGAACGGGGCGACCAGCTTCAGTTCGCCGGCGACGCGGCCGCCGCGCGCGCGCAGGTCGTCGCCGAGCGCGTCGAGCCGCTGGAGCAGGGCGCCCGCCTCGGCGAGCAGCAGCTCGCCCTCGGCGGTGGGCGCGGCGCGTGCTGCGGTCGAGCAGGCGCAGGCCCACGCGCGCCTCCAGCGCCTGCAGCCGCTGCGTCACGGCGGGCGGGGTGACGCCGAGCGCGCGCGCCGCCGCGGCGAGGTTGCCCTGGCGCGCGAGCAGGGCGAAGAAGCGCAGGTCCTCGGAGCTGAGCATTAAGGCCGGACTTAACTATGAATTGCCCTTGATTAAACCAGAAAGGCCGCGGCCGGGGCCACAATGCCGCCATGCGCCACGACGCCGTTCTGTTCGACCTGCTCACCGCGCTGCTCGATTCCTGGACGCTGTGGGACGGCGTGGCCGGCTCGGCCGAGGCCGGGCGCGCCTGGCGCGCCGCCTACCTGCGCCTCACCTACGGCTGCGGCGCCTACCGGCCCTACGAGACGCTGGTGCGCGAGGCGGCCGCGCAGACGGGCCTGGCGGAGCGCCACGCGCAGGCGCTCGCCGAGCGCTGGGACGAGCTGCAGCCCTGGGACGACGTCGCCGGTTTCCTCGCGCCGCTCGCCGGCCGCGTGCCGCTCGGCGTGGTCACCAACTGCTCGGAGGCGCTCGGCCGGCGCGCCGCGGCCCGCATCGGCGTGCCGCTGCAGGTGATCGTCACCTCCGAGCGCGCCGGCTACTACAAGCCCGACCCGCATCCGTACCGCCTCGCGCTCGCGGAGCTGGCGCTGCCGCCCGCGCGCGTGCTGTTCGTGGCCGGCTCCGGCTTCGACCTGATCGGCACCGCCGCGGTCGGCCTGCCCACGCTCTGGCACAACCGCGCCGGCCTGCCCCGGCCGCCGCAGGCGCCGGCGCCGCTCGCGGAACGAAGGACCCTCGCCGAACTGAAGGAGTTTCTCCGATGAAAAAGCTTGGCCTGCTGCTGTGCGCGGCGAGTTTCTCGCTCGGCGCGCAGACGTTTCCCGACCGCAATCTTTCGCTCGTGGTGCCGTTCCCGCCCGGGGGGCCGAGCGACGCGCTCGCGCGCCAGGTGGCGCAGCGTGCCGGCGCGCGCCTCGGCCAGACGATGGTCGTGGAGAACGTCGCCGGCGCCGCGGGCGGCATCGGCACCGCGCGCGTGGCGCGCGCGCGCGCCGACGGCTACACGCTCGCCTTCGGCACCATCGGCACGCACGTGGCCAACGTCGCTCTGTACAAGGCGCTGCAGTACGACCCGGCGAAGGATTTCGAGCCGGTGGCGATGCTGGGCGGCGCGCCGCTGGTGCTGATCGCGCATCCGTCGCTGCCGGTGGCGAATTTCGCCGAGTTCGTCGACTACGCGCGCCGCCATACGGCGAAGCTGCAGTACGGCAGCGCCGGCGCGGGCTCGATCTCGCACCTGGGCTGCCTGGTGCTGATGAGCGAGCTGAAGACCGACATCCAGCACATTCCCTACAAGGGCGTGGCCCCCGCGATGACCGACCTGATCGGCGGGCAGGTGCACTTCATGTGCGACCAGACCACCACCGCGCTGCCGCAGGCGAAGGGCGGCAAGCTGAAGCTGCTCGCCGCGCTGGTGTCGTCGCGCGTGCCGGTGATCCCGGATACGCCCACCGCCGCCGAGGCCGGTTTCCCGGGCGTCAACGTGCGCTCCTGGAACGGCGTGTTCGCGCCGCGCGGCACGCCCGCCGAGGTGGTGAAGCGCCTGCACGGCGCCTTCGCCGAGGCGCTCGCCGATCCCGAATTGCGCCGCGCCATGGAGCCGCTCGGGGTAGAGTTGGCGAGCGCCGCCGGCAGCGCGCCCGAGATGCTGCGCCGGCAACTCGCGCGCGACCTGGAGACGCTGGTGCCGGTGATCCGATCGAAGCAGGGCTACCTTGACTGATCTCTCCCGCCTCGACACGCCCTGCCTCGTGCTCGACCGCGGCAAGGTGGCGGCCAACGCCGCGCGCCTGCAGTCGCGCCTCGCCGCGCTGAACGTGCCGCTGCGGCTGCACGTGAAGACCGCCAAGTCGCTGCCGGCGGTGGCGCTGGTGCTGGGCGGCACGCAGGTTCCGGTCAAGGCGCCGATCACCGTCTCCACGCTGCGCGAGGCCGAGCAGTTCTTCGAGGCCGGCTATCGCGACATCCTCTACGCGGTCGGCTTCGCGCCGGACAAGCTCGCGCGCGCGCAGGCGCTCGCCGCGCGCGGCGCGCGGCTCACGCTCATCACCGACAGCCTGGAGGCGGCGCGCGCCATCGCCGGCTTCCCGGTGCTGATCGAGATCGACACCGACGGCCACCGCGCCGGCCTCTTGCCGGAATCGCCGGACCTGCTGCCGCTCGCGCGCGCGCTGCAGGCGTCCGGATGCGCCGTCGCCGGCGTGATCACCCACGCGGGCGGCTCCTACGACGGGCGCAGCCTCGCGGCGATCCGCGCCGCCGCCGAAGCCGAGCGCTCGGGCGCGGTGCGCGCGGCCGAGCGGTTGCGCGAGGCGGGCTTCGAGGCGCCGGTGGTGAGCGTCGGCTCGACGCCCACCGCGCACCACGCGGAAAGCCTCGCGGGCGTCACCGAAGTGCGCGCCGGCGTGTTCGTGTTCTTCGACCTGGTGATGGCGGGCATCGGCGTGTGCCGGGTCGAGGACATCGCGCTCTCGGTGCTCGCCACCGTCACCGGCCACCGCGCCGACCGCGGCTGGACGCTCATCGACGCGGGCTGGATGGCGCTTTCGCGCGACCGCGGCACCGCGAAGCAGCCGCTCGACCAGGGCTACGGCGTGGTCTGCGACGTGGACGGCCGGCCGCTGCCCGGGCTGGTCGTCGCCGAGGCGCACCAGGAGCACGGCGTGATCGCGCATCGCGAGGGCGGCCCGGTGCCCCACCTGCCGGTCGGCACGCGCCTGCGCATCCTGCCCAACCACGCCTGCGCCACCGGCGCCCAGCACGCCGGCTACCACGTGGTGGACGGCGGCCGGGAAGTGGTCGCCGCCTGGGAACGCTTCTCCGGCTGGTAGGAAAGGCGGGCGACGGCGGCCGCCAGCCCGCTGAGCTCGTTCATGCCGGATAATGCGGCCATGCTGAACGCCGCCGACAACGAAATCCTGGTCCGCACCAACGCAGGCACGCCGATGGGCGACTACTTCCGGCGCTTCTGGCTGCCGGTGGCGCTCTGCAGCGAAATGCCGGCCCCGACAGCCCGCCGATCCGCGTCAAGGTGATGGGCGAGGAGCTGGTCGCCTTCCGCGACAGCGAGGGCCGGGTGGGCCTCGTCGAGCCCTGGTGCGCGCACCGCGGCTCCAACCTCTTCTTCGGCCGCAACGAGGAGTGCGGCCTGCGCTGCGTGCACCACGGCTGGAAGTACGACGTCGAGGGCAGCTGCGTGGACATGCCCAACGTCGACCCGGACGCCGGCATGCGCGGCAAGATCTCGATCCAGGCCTATCCGACGCGCGAGTACGGCGACCTGGTCTGGGCCTACTTCGGCCCGCGCGAGGTGATGCCCGAGCTGCCGCAGCTCGAGCACGGCCTGCTGCCGCCCGCGCACCGCTACGTCACCAAGCGCCTGCAGCAGTGCAACTGGGCGCAGTCGATGGACGGCACGGTGGACACGGCGCATTTCTCCTTCCTGCACATGCCGGCGCCGCAGGCGAAGTCGAACGCCAACGCCACCGTCGCCGCCGACGAGAACCGCCTGCGCTGGCTGCGCCAGGACCCGCGGCCGCGCTTCACCATCGTCGACCACGAGGTCGGCTTCGTGATCGGCGGCGCGCGCAAGGCCGACGGCGAGGACCTGTACTGGCGCATCACCCAGTTCATGCTGCCCTCGCACTCGATCACGCCCTCGACCATGCCGGGCGAGAGCTACTACGGCTACACCTGGGTGCCGGTGGACGACGTCTCGGTGTGGATCTACGTCTACGCCTGGCACCCGGACCAGCCGATCCCGGCCGCCGAGCGCGCGAAGTACGAGAAGGGCGGCTACGGCCAGTTCGCCGAGCTCGGGCCGGGCTACGTCCCGGTGCGCAACCGCGAGAACGACTACCTTTTGCCATAACGCCCCTTGCCCGAGCCCCCTCGACGCCGTGGGCATGACCGATTGTGGCACCCAACCGCTGCCTACCCGCCCGGATCCGGCCCCAGACGCTCGCTTTGTGCAGCGCGGAAGGGAAGGAAATTCTTATCCCTCTGCAAGTTCGTCAACATCACGCTCTCCCGCACCAGCCGCTTCGAGCGCGTTGCACGGGGCCTTCTACTGTCTCATTCATGCAACGCCTCAATCGCCTTCGGGTTTGAAGCAACGATCTTGAGCAGCGCCCTGGCCGGCCCGGTGGGCTGCGTGCGGTGCTGCTCCCAGTTTTGCAACGTGCGCAGGTTCACGCCAATCAGTTTCGCGAACTGACTCTGGCTGATCCGGGCCGCCTCGCGGATGGTGCGCACATCCGGCTCGGGCAGTTCGGTCGTTCTTGCGCCACGCACGCTCTTGCCCGCCATATGGCGCTTCATTTCGCGCACGCCTTTGACCAGCTGGTCGAAATGCTGCTTATCCATTGTCGATGTCCTTCATCAGTTGTGCGAGCGTCTTGATCTGCTTGGGTGTAAGGTCAGCTTGCGCGCTCTTTACGTAAGCGTAAATCAGATAGATGCGTTCCATCGGCACATGCCGGTAGTAGATCACCCTCGCGCCACCCCGCTTGCCGCGTCCTCTTACCATCCAGCGCAGCTTGCGCAAACCGAAACCGCCTGCGATCACGTCGCCTGCGTCCGGCGTGGCAAGCAGGAAATTCTGCAGGCCGCGCAAATCTTCGTCGCTCCACTGTTCGGCGCGGAAAGCGATGAACGGCGTGAGCTCGACGAAAACCATGTCTCGAACTATACGCGGCACGCGTATAGCCTGCAACCATGGGCAATATTCCGGGCGTTTGGGGGAGGCGATTGCCGGGGAAGTTGACAACGCCGACTGTTAGCACGGCTAACAGTTTGAAGGCGAGGAACTGGCGACCGAGCGCCTGGGAACTTTCAATTCGAATGCGCGGTCACAGTTTCAATCCGGCTGATGCCCGTCATCGCATCCTCGCTCGCAAGAGCGCCGAAACCGGCTTCATCTCCTGAAAGCCGGTGGCCGCAAGGCTTGGAGATACTCGTAAGCATCAGCCCCTCGGGGCGTCCAGTGCTGCGCATGACGCAATAATTCGCGTACCCTGCGGCAGCACCTCGTACTGATACAACCCATCCGGCGCGATCCCTGCGCCAAGCTTAGTCCGCATTCCTGCGGCAATCCGTCTGCGGCAACAGCAGCGTCACTAGCCGCGAACGGGTAGTGACGCTGCGCACAGGCACGCAACGGCGCGGGTTTCCAGCCGATTTTGCCAGTGCCGCAACCCAGTGATGAGCTCCCTGGCGCATCACACCGTACAACCGCGCAACGCGGTTCGTCCCTCTGCCCGTTCCCCAACGGGCGTCGTTTGACCTCGCGCAACCCGTGCACCCCCGAGCCTTGGGTATTGGCTCAACTCGATGGATCGAGTTCCCACAGGAACCGCCGTCGAAGCCAAGAGCGGGTGCAGCCGCGGCGAGCAGCAAAAAGAAGCACTGCACAAACCGGGAGTGGTGTCCCGGGTCCCTCGTAGATCTCGTTCTGCCGACGCAGGCGAGACGGACAGAAACACTAACCGGACGGGCAGCACACACCAGCAGCAGCAAGGCAGCAAGACGCGATGGATCGGATTGGAAAGGGATCGATGGGAACTGGCGCAAAGACCGCGAATCGACTGCAACTGGCGTGCAGGCCATTTCCTTTCCGGTGCGTACCAGCGTGAGGCACAGTGCCTAGCACGCGGGGCAAGCGGAACGGGACTGCCCGAGCGCATGGCGCGCCCGCCTCTGTTAAGCTTTTGGTTCCGCTACCCGAGGATGCGTTGGTTCCCGGCGAACTCGAACTCATCTGGGCCCACCTTGCGGGGCTCTTGCATCGGGTAATACCGCCAGAAGTCGATTCCGACCCTTTAAATTCGGAGACGAACAGCCATGGCCGTAGCCCTGTATGCGCGAGTCTCGACGACTCGCCAAGCCGAGAACGATCTGTCGATCCCGGATCAACTGCGCCAGCTCCGGGAGCACCGCAAGAGCCGTAACCTGCCGGTTGCCTCGGAGTACGTCGAACCGGGTGCGTCCGCAACCGATGATCGGCGCCCCGTGTTCCAGCAGATGATTGCCGACGCGACGCAGCCGCCCGCGCCGTTCGATGCGATCCTGGTCCACAGCCGTTCGCGTTTCTTCCGGGACCTGTTCCAGTTCCTGCACTACGAGCGGGTGCTGAAGAAGGTCGGGGTCAAGATCGTCTCGATCACCCAGCAGACGGGCGATGACGCGGCGGGCGAGATGGCGAGCAAACTCTTCAGTCTGTTCGATGAGTACCAGAGCAAGGAGAACGCGAAGCACACCCAGCGGGCGATGCAGGAGAACGCCCGCCAGGGGTACTGGAACGGCTCCGTGCCGCCCTTCGGCTTCCGGGCGGCCACGACCGAGATCGTTGGGAACCGGGGCCGACACAAGCGCCGGCTCGAGCTCGATCCGGTGGAGGCGGAAACCGTGCGGGAGATCTACCGCCTGTACCTCGCCGGCCACAACGGCAATGTCATGGGCATGAAGGCCATCGCCACGCACCTGAACCGCCAGGGGCTCACCATGCCCGGGCGGCCGTGGCGCATCCAGAAAGTCAATCGGCTGCTCGCCGACCCGCTCTACGCGGGCTGCTTCTACTTCAACCGGCGCGACTCAAGGACCCACAAGGAGCGGCCCCATCCGGAGTGGATCGCGGTGGCGGTCCCGGCGATCATCGATGCCGGCGCGTTCGAGCGGGTGGCGAAGCGACGCGCGATGAGCAACCCGAACGCGTCCCCGCCGCGAGCGACGTCCTCCCCCGCCCCATTGGTGGGACTCCTCAAATGCGGAGAATGCGGGGCGAGCATGACCCAGGCGACGGGCAAATCGGGACGCTACCGCTACTACAAGTGCACCACAAGGATGGCGAGGGACGTCCACGCTTGCACGGCGAAGAACCTGCCGCGCGAGCAGACCGACGGGCTGGTGCTGCAGGCGTTATCCGAAAAGGTGTTCACGCCCAAGCGCGTGTCCCTCATGCTCAACGAATTGCTCCGGCACCAGCGCCAGGCGAAGACCGCCGAGGATGCCCGGCTCATCACGATGACGAAGGAACTCGAACGGGCAACGACGGGCCTGGATCGCCTCTATAAGGCTGTGGAGGACGGCGCCCTGTCCATCGACGAGACACTGCGCACGCGCACGCAGAAGCTCAAAGCGCGGCGCAGCGAAGTGCTCACCGAGATGGCGAAGCTCAGGGACCGGCAGGCGCTCTCAGTGCGGCGGGTGAACGCGGACACCGTCAAGGCGTTCTGCGCAGCGCTGCAAGAGCGCTTCACCGACCCCACCTCGGGCCTGGGCAAAGCCTACCTGCGACTGCTCGTCGAGGAGATCAGACTCAACGGGAACGAACTGGTCGTTACCGGCAGCCACCGGCGCCTCGCGGACGCCATCGGCTTCATGCAGAAAAGAAAGCTGGGCGAAGTGCCCAGCTTCGTGAATGACTGGCGCGCCCGGCAGGATTCGAACCCACGACCCCCTGGTTCGTAGCCAGGTACTCTATCCAACTGAGCTACGGGCGCAAGACTTAAGAGTATAGCAGGACTCTGGCCGCGCCACATTCAGTGGTCTTCGGCCGCCACCCCAACGCGGGCCCGGATCGAGATTCGCATCAGTTCGGCCATTGAGCGGGCCAGCAGCTTTTCCATGATGTTGGCGCGGTGCGCTTCAACGGTTTTAATGCTGATGCCCAGATCATCGGCGATCTGCTTGTTCAACCGGCCCGCCACAATGCGCTCGAGCACCTGGCGCTCGCGCGTGGTAAGCCGCTTCATGCGTTCTTCGAGCTCGCGCGCATCCAGCGCCAGCCGATGCGAGTCTGCAGCGCGCGCCAGACTGTCGCGTACCAGGGCGCACAGCCGCTCATCGCTAAACGGCTTCTGCAGAAAATCGACCGCGCCCTTTTTCATGGTGTCGACCGCCATGGGCACGTCGCCATGACCGGTTACCACGATCACCGGCATGCTTGAGCCACGCCGCAGCATTTCGTCCTGCAGGCCAAGGCCAGACAGCCCGGGCATGCGCACATCAAGCACCAGGCAGCCCACCGGCTCGCGCAGCGCGTCGGTGGCCAGAAACGCCTCGGCGCTTTCAAAGCAGCGAACCTCAAAGCCGTTGGCCTCGAGCAGCCAGCGCATGGAGTCGCGCACGGCTTCGTCATCGTCAACCACATACACCAGGCCGGCAATGCCGCCTGCAGGTTCGGTGTGCCGACTGTCGTGAGCAGAGAAGATGTTCATGTTGCCTGGTATGCGCTGGGGTTAGGCGGCTTTGCTGAGACTGGCTGATTCGGCAACCGGAATCGTGAAACTGAATCGGGTGCCGCCTTCGTCGGGTCGTTCCGCCCACAAACGACCCTGATGCGATTCTACGATCGACCGACAGATATTGAGCCCAATGCCCATGCCCTCGGTTTTCGTCGTAAAGAAGGGCTCGAACAGGCGTTCCTGCAACTCGTCCCGAATGCCCGGACCACGGTCGCTCACGCAGAACTCAATCGCGTCGCCCAATTGGCGAACCTGCAGTGACGCCACGCGATGATTTCCAGGGCCCAGCTCGCGCATGGCTTCAATTGCGTTTTTCAGGAGATTGATGAGCACCTGTTGCAGCAGGATGGGATCGGCCAGCAGCGGTGGCAGGTTGGACGCAACATCAGCCTGAATACGAACCCGCTGCCTGGCCGCATCAATCTGTACCAGCCCCACCGCTTCCGCAGCAACATCGTTGGCCGAGCAGATGCGGCGCTCGGGTTCGCTGCGCTTCACAAAGTTGCGAATACGACGGATCACTTCGCCTGCGCGCTCGGCCTGCG
>Ga0194118_10005751_pt1 | contig 12747 bp, 18 predicted proteins | sample TA2MahsurfametaG_2_FD_148662 | JGI IMG/M metagenome (GOLD analysis project Ga0194118, IMG submission 148662) | Freshwater microbial communities from Lake Tanganyika, Tanzania - TA2015013 Mahale N5 surface | ecosystem: Environmental > Aquatic > Freshwater > Lake | place: Tanzania: Lake...
GATTGTCGGTTCCGACATCGACTGTGGTGCCCTTTTGTCCGTTGTTTGCGTCCGTTTCTGACGTATGATACTTTTCTTCCATGATGTCTGTTATGTCATGCCACCATTTTAGTTGTGTATTTTGGTCTTCTGTTATTCTTTCTAGTTGTTTAAATACTTTTAACATTTGGTTCAAAACATAACGATGTTTAACATCCCAGACACACAGGTGATAAATACAAATGAAGATTGAAATGTAGAAGATGTCGAAGATTAAACTTAATAAAACTTCAAAGATTTTATAAAACATTTCTGATAAAATTTCTGATTTCAAAAACATTATTACTTACTATGCTACACATCAAGTAAGTAATAATTTTATTTCAATTTTTTTGATGATAAATGTCGGTCTATTGTATCGAGAGCTTACACATATTTGTTAGTTCATCCGACACTCATAGAAGTAAAATAAAAAATATTTTGATGACAATCGTATCAAGGTATGTTGTATTTTAGATTCTGGAGCTATTATTTGTAATTTTCGATAAGTATTCTAGTAATTGTCATCCACAGAAGCAGACACAAGTAAATGTAGATGACATTACGTGCGAAAATGCCTAACATTTCGAATAGTGCGTAAAACATTAAGAATTCGTGAAACATGTTACTTATTTGTTAGTTACATGATTCTGCGATAGTAATTATATTTCAATTTTTTATAAGTCTTCTACATCATAATTATCATAATTCATAGGTTTAACTATCAATAAAATTGTGTTCAATATTACACCTATTTTCAGAACTAACAAAATTGTAATTATAATACTAATAATAATTACCATTTTTGATTATTGTTATTGTTATTGTTGTTGTTATTGTGAGTTATAAATAAAATTGAATTCAATTTTTTATACTTATTTGATGACAATAAACATAATATCGATGTATAGTATAAGAATGTGTAAAAATTTATACTTTTATGAAAATGTTTCATTACATGAACAACAAGTTATAACTTCCTATTTCATAAGATATTTTACAAATGTTACACCATTGTCTATACAATTTCATGTTGAAAAAATGAATGGCAGATGGTACATTGATATTTCATCACACAGCACCACACATTACATTTCATTTAACGACTTTTATTACCACATAATAAAAAAATGTAATCGTCGTCTCGAATGCGACATTAATAAGAATATTTTACGTGTCGTAAATGTATAAATAAATGTAAATTAGTTATCATCATCTTCATCATCGTTATCTGAATCGGCATGTTTCTTCGCCTTCTTTTTTTTATTAAGCATCTCTTTTACTTCATCCAGACTATATGTGGTGTTGACATTTGTATTATGAATTACGCATTCGACGATTGCTTTAATTAATGGTGGTGGCACAGCATTTCCAATCTGAGTAATTTGTTCCTTCGTGTTTCCCTTTACTATATAATCTTTTGGAAACCCTTGAATCTGCTTCAATTCATCAGGCAGAAGCATTCTTAAATAATCGCCATTTTGATTTCTTAATGGGACAAATAGTCTTGGTTGGTGGTCATATGTACAAATAATGGTTTTCGATGGTTTCCTAATATCGATAATTTCGCAGTGAATTGGACTCTCTCGCTTGCCAAATGAGAAGAGTTTATCGTGTGTGATACCTGAATATGTCCGATCTAATTCGTCTGCTTCCAATTTGCTAATTAGATATGGATGTGGCGTTCTTTCTGTTATTTTACGCTTTTTTACTAGCATATTTGTTTTTTTATCGAGTGTCTCACAAATTTCATTATGTTCGTCTTCGTTATTATCTAAATCAGTCAGAATACATTCGTCTGGTATTTCGCATTCGATGAACAAATCATCTGGGACTTTTATTGCGCCAGTCATATTGAAAACAATAATGTCTTTTAAGTTCATATCTGATTTGTGTGATGTTGGTAATGGAAATTGTGCTTTCCAGCCATATTTATTATCATGTTTTACACCTAGAATAATAAGACGCTCTCTCTTTTGAGGCACTCCATATTCTTCCAGTTTGAACACATCATATATTACATCATAACCAATTTTTTTAAACTCTTCTTCAATAACATAAATGTATGGAATATTTTCATGCGTTTTTCTTGAAAGTAGACCTTTAACATTCTCTCCAATGATAATATCTGGATTGATAAGATTAGCAATACGATGAAACTCTTTAAATAGTGTATTCCTAGGGTCATTTTCTTTTTTCTTTCCTGCGTTACTGAAGCCTTGGCATGGAAACCCTGCGAAAAGAACATCAATGTTGGCTTCAGACACGTGATGTTTTAAATATTCATTAGTTTTAATATGGTTGTCACTAATCTTAGTAATATCATGAATTTTTTTTGATTTTGAAGATTTTTTAGATTTGTCATCTTTAGAATCGTCTTCAATATAAATCAATTTCGAATCCGGAAAATTGGCTTCATGTGATTCGCAAAATTTAGGTTTAAGTTCATTGTATGCGACAACACGACATCCTGCTTGCTCCAATCCGAGAGTATCACCACCTAAACCAGAGAATAAACTGATAGCGTTATAAGACATATTGTATAATATAGTATGATAGCCTTATATTAAAATATGTTCAATTTTTTTCAACTTTTAAGAAAAGTTGAGCAAAAATATGTATTGTGTTGAGCAACATGTTCGTCAAATTATCAACTATTCTATGTTCTAGAAACATATTAAGTTAAATTATATTCTTCTTACAACAAATGAACTAACAAATTGGCTACGGTGTCTATTATATCGCGAGTAGCCATCACTATATTTGTTAGTTTGTTTACCATAATATTTCTATTACTATAGATTACGAATATGGATACTAACATGGAAACAAATATTAAAAGCCATAATCATAGCTATGTTTATTACACATTTCTAGCAGGTTGGTGTGCGGAATCCGCAGGTGCTCGTCTCGAGTTTAGAAAATGTTTATTCAGTGAATCCGAAGTTAATGACGCCATGCACATGTCTGGACAAAACACATCAGGTGTCGAGCCAGGGCAACTAACAGATGATTCCGAGATGGAATTGTCGCTACTTAGCGCCATAGTTGAAAACATCGATGCTGAATACTTTCCCATTGAAGAAATTGCGCAAAAATATATTGAATGGTGTAATTCTGACCCATTTGACATCGGTCAAAGTATCAATATGGCTATATCGGACGCCGAATGCGCATCTGATATGCTGTCAAATGCGCATCAATATAATCAAGAATCATTATCAAATGGCGCCATGATGCGATGTATACCATTAGCCATTTGCGGTATTACGAGGGATACCGATACCATTATGAACGTGGCAACGATGGAGTCAGAATTGACACATCCGAATCCAATTGTTGCCAATGTTGTCGGCATTTATTGCACAATTATAGCGCGCATATTACGGAAAAGAATACTGAACGAGCCAGTGGATTGCGACAAATTACTAGCATTAGCTAATTGCCTAATAAACGAAGACATTGTTTTGGAATGGTTTGTTACTGCTGTCAAGCTGACATCACTCGAAGAATATGATTGTATTGCTAATGAAGGATACATCAAACATGCTTTCATTTTTGTTATTTACTTCTTGAAAAATATGACTGATTACACGTATGAAAGCGCAATTAAAGCCGTTCTTATGCGAGGTGGTGACACGGATACTAATGCGAAAATAGTGGGAAACTTATTTGGCGCTTATTATGGTGAATGTGTTCCAGAATATATGTCAAGTGTGGTGCTCAATTTTGATTGCGCGAAAGTGGATAACTTTTTCTTCAAGAGACCTGAAATATATGGTATCAAACATGCTGTAAAAATGGTCTGTAAAATGGAAGACATGGTGTTGAATGAAATTAGTCATTAAATATAATATTAGTTTATATGTTGATAATTTTAGAATACTTATACGAATTATAAAAAAATTGAAATAATCAATTAAACATTATTAACTATAATAATAATATCTGTTATGTTGAATGCCCAAACAACTGGTTTAAAACGAAAAACAATTGATAAATATTACACACGTGAAAGCACTGTAGAATTATGTATTAATCTTATTAAAGAAAGTGTTACGATTGATAAAGATAGAGATATCATCATAGAGCCAAGTGCTGGTAATGGTTCATTTATCTCAAGTATTAAGACATTAGCAAATAATTATATTTTTCTAGATATAGAACCAGACAATCCAGAGATAAAATGTGATGATTATTTAAATTTTGATTTTAAGTCATTGGAATCATTCAATAGAAAGCACCTGATTGGTAATCCTCCATTTGGAAGACAGTCATCACTTGCTATTAAATTTATTAAAAAATCATGTGAATATTGTGACACAATATCATTTATATTGCCTAAAAGTTTTAAAAAAGATAGTTTAAAGAGTCGCTTTTCAGACTATTTCCATTTAATTAGGGAGATTGATGTTCCATCAGAATCATTCATAGTAAATGATAAGTATTATGATGTTCCGTGTGTATTTCAGATTTGGGAAAAGAAAACACACAAGAGAATAGTTTCCAAAAAGTTGGAACCAATTGGATTTAAATTTGTGGAGCAGGATGAAAATCCAGACATTGCATTTAGGCGTGTTGGTGTTTATGCTGGAAAGATTGATACGAATACGAGTGATAAGAGCATTCAATCACATTATTTTATTAAGTTTTGTAACAAAAATGATGATATTATTGAACAATTAAAAAATATAGTATATGATACTGACAATACTGTCGGTCCTAAGTCTATATCAAAACAAGAATTAATAAGAAAGTTTAATGAGTTAATATCTCAATCTGCGTGTTGATTTTATAACTTGTGAAATTGTTACACCTCTAATTATTGGTTCATTTGTTCTAGAAATAATAAATTCAGGGTGTTGATCTAATAGTTCATTAATTTTTGGAATAGAACATTGAACACGTCTTTGCGATTTGGAGTCCACCTTTGGAGAAATATTGATGCGCATATTATTATTTTTTTGTAGTTCTTCTTTATGTGCTAAATAAGATTTTTTAATGTCTTCTGATACACGTCCTTTTGGAATACTTTTAACATAATTAACATAGTATTCAATTTGTGATTTTTCTATTGTTCCAAATAGAATATTATGTAATGCTTCATTATAGTTTATTTCAATTATTTCGAATAATTCTTTTGTATCATTTACCTGATTGTATCTTAGTAGAATAATTGTAGTAATATTTATTTTGTCAATATCATAAAACCTTAAAATGTCACCACAATCAATGTTATTGTTGCCTGAAACTTTAATTGACACATTTTCGCAACAATTGAAGCAATTTTTATCACAAGGAATGTCATATTTACAAGTATCATTTATACATTTCTCTAATTTAAATACATTTGTTCGTATCTCATTATCCCAAAACAATCCATGAGATTGACTTTGCTTAAATTCGCTGATTGACATTATATTCTTTGTTGATATTATTTATTAGTCAATCCATTAGTATTTCAATTTTTTCTGAGTCTCTCGATATAACAGACAACAACCGCAACTACTTGTAAAAAAATTGATTTGGTTTTAAACCTATTTAGTTCATGTATGAAGTAAATAGATAGACATGTCGTCCTTATTGAAAAATTTATGTGACGTGATTGAAGGTATTGCGAAGCCAATTAGTAAAACTACACATGAAGATATTGTGCTTAACACAACTACCATGTTTATTCTTCTATGTTTATGGGTGTTATATATGGTAACAACATATAGTGAAAGTATGATTAAAGTAACAGACAAGTATACTTTAACTTCTTACACACAAAGCGTTTTTATGATTGTCGACAACACTACTAATACAACTTACATGCTAGGTGACGATTATTTACTAGGATTCTACGATACATTCGAAAATTGGAGCAAACTACAAATTGGAGAATATTATCGTGTATATCATTATGGAATACGTATTAAAATTATGGGGATGTTTCCGGTTATTTACAATATTGCGAAAATTAAGTGCGCATAAACAATAACCAACAAACAATAACCAACAAACAATAACCAAATAATTTCTTATATTGACATAATATAAGAAACAGATGTCAACATCAACATCAAACTTTTTTATTCATTTTGGCTGTTGGAATAATGGTGGTTGTCCGAAAAATAATGATTTAACAAATGTTCTCGATAGTATCAAATCTCTTTCCGATAAACCGCAATTTTTATCCATTTGCGGAGACAATTATTACCCAAATACTACAAAAATTACTTTAGCAAATGGCAAGGAATTGAAGAAAAAGCAATTTAATTATGACGAATTATTATCCGGATTCAAATGTTTGCCGACGGATTTGCCAATTTACATGACTTATGGTAACCATGATTTTGAAACCAATTTATTTATTACTGAGAATGAACAAGAAAATACTTGCACTTTGACACAGAACGAAATATCCATTGTTAAAGAGCAATTTCCAAATATTCATTTAGAATTATTTCAGTCTACTTTGTTCCAAACTAACACCTTGTTATTATTTTTGGATACAACTATTTATGATAACGATGACATTGAAAAATACAAGGATTGTTACAAGACAGTTGATTCTGCGTATTCTTCTGTTGAAGCTGTTAAAAATCGACAAATTCAATACATTGAAGGTGTCATGAATGATGTTGTTTCTAATCCAAATATTACGAATATTGTTATTGTTGGTCACCACCCTATAGCACAATTTAAGCTGAAAAAAGAGAAAATGCGTTTTTTTATTCTCAATGCCGAATTCAATGATTTATTATTTGACAAAGTTTTTCTGCCCTTGGAATCCAGGAATGTCGAGTTTTTTTATTTGTGTGCGGATTTACATCAATATCAATGCGGAGATGTGACCATAAATGGTAAGATGAAGTTGAGACAGTATATAGTAGGCACAGGAGGCGCGAAGAAGGATCCAATAGTGAAGGAGGATATATCGAGAGTGCCGGTGAGGCAGGACAATGTGGAATATTTTATGTCGGAGGAAGATATTAGCAATTCGATGAAAGCAAATGGGTTTCTAAAATGTGTCGCAGTTGGCGACAAAATGGTGTTTGATTTTATTCGTGTGGGTAGTGTTGGTGGTAAGCTGGCGACTTACAAGAGAAGGGTCACAAAAAAAAGGCTAAGACGGAAGAGATTGAAGACCAGAAGATACAGAAATAGAAGATAATAATTATTATTATTCGGCATCATTATCCTGTTTATCTAAAACGCAAACTAATGCGCTTACTGCTAATGTGGGAGGTGCTAATACGACAATGACATGAGATAAGATTCCGATACATACTCCAATAGCTGCACCATTGAGAGCACCATACATAGCTACCTTAAGTTTTTGGTTAAATGTATATTTTTTATAGTGATTTGGATAAGAATAGCGTTCAGAATCTAATCCTTCCTTCGCAAAATATCCCATCGTTGCTACTGTAGTTGTCGCAATAGTACAACCATAAATTACAAATGGATGTGTATCCTTCAATTTATTAATCAAGTTTCTCATCATCATATACTAATAACTAACTAACAATAATTAGTATATAATTATTTCAATTTTTTCAACTTTTGGGAAAAGTTGAGAAAAAGGTTTGGCTCCACTTCAACTTTTTAGAAAAGTTGATCAAAAGGTTTGGCTCCACTTCAACTTTTTAGAAAAGTTGAGCAAAAGGTTTGGCTCCACCTTTCTCAAAGGTGGAAAAGGTGGAAAAGGTGGATAAAAAATTGAAATAAAAACTTTGACTCCACCTTTTATAAAAGGTGTAAAAAAATGGGTAACAATAATAGTAATTCACACAAATACAAGACGAGACCAAGATGTATCGACAAATATGATGAGTTTAGTCATGATTTTCATGAAGTGTGGTTTTGTAAAAAGAACAGCATAAAATATTCGCAAAGCCTTTATCAGAAGAATGTTGTAGATTTTGAAGAGTTTATGTGTAAAATTTCCTACAAGAAATTAAAAAAAGCATATGACGATTTTTATTGTGATAATTCTAATGAATTTTATTTAACTGATTCGTCAATGTATCACACACTGATGCGATTAAATGATGAGTTATTTCAATCATACCAACGATGGACAACATTAGACGTTTAATAAGTCCACCTTTAAAAAGGTGGAGCCAAACATTGTGACCAGTTAAACAAAGTGTCGTTTTTTTCCACTTTTATTACTGCGTTATAAAAGGTGGAGCCAAACATTGTGACCATGTAAGCAAAGTGTCGTTTTCTATCGTTTTTATTGTATATTAGTGACATTAATTCGATGTAATATTTGGCTCCATATCTCCTAACTGGAAACAATTGTTTGGCTCCACCTTTTATAACGCAGTAAAAAAGGTGGATAAAATTGAAACAAAAATATTTATTATAAGTAAATAATAGAACCACACTAATGCACTTAATAGACTCCGATTTAAGAAAAAACAAATATACCATCGATGAACTAACAAAAAATGTGGAATACTTATCTATCAAGACTCTTTTAAGATGGCAACACTTGGATGCCGATTTCTGTAAAAAATTTATATTAAACCCTGAATATCAGAGTGTTGAAGAATCTTATTATGTTACAATTGAATATATATTATCATTTCAGCCACATCTAAGTTACGATGATTTAGTATCTTAACTTTTGTTAGCTTTGCTTTACACCCAATAATCATACGCATCATCAACCATATTATTTAATAGTGTCTTGTTGCTTTTTGGCTTAGTCCAATGATCATATGCGTCATCCTCATTGTCATTGAAGCTCGATAGTTTCTTATTACTTTTTTCTGTTGTGTAATTGTGTGTCTCTGGTTTTCTAGTTGAAAACCGACGTTCGTCACGAGAGAATAGTCTCGGTTCATTATTCCGTGGTAGTGGTAATGATGGTGGAAATTGTGGCCGACGTTCGTCACGGTAATCGACGTCAGGAGATGATGGTCTCATTACAGGAACAAATACTTTTGTTGGTCGAATCATACTTGCATTATGATCAAGATTGTAAAGCAGAATTTCGTATGCTAGTCTCTCGCTATGATTACAATGATGTAATATTCTTTTAATTTGATTTTTGTCCATTGTTCTAAATTCAGCCATTGTTAGTCCAATTACCGACAATGCGAGTTGAAGACTCAATTCATTAATGTCGGTCTTCGATTCGAACATAGTGTTAGGATTAAAATCTGGTTTAGGGTTAGTAAAAGGGTTATTCATTCTTATCTTACGATGTTGTAATATAAGAATTTGTTAGTTTATTTTTATATTTCAATTTTTTTTAGATTTTTTGCCATTCAGCTTTATAATTGTAATCCATAATACAATCCATTTTGCTTTGGTCGCTCGATATTGCGTAACAATTGCTTGCTTTATTTACATGTGTTACGAACTTTACAGAATCTTCATTGTTCTTGTCGCATAAGAATTGAATCAAATTAGATTCTGTAAAGTCGTCACGTAGAGTATAAAAATAACAATTGCCAGCATAATATGTGTAATTATCACACATATATTCTATTTCGGCGAATATGTCATCTTCAATTACTTTAATGATGGTATCACCTACCATAACAATATTATTATTTTCGGCAACAATAAAAAATTTGTCATCTTTTTTCAAATTATACATATCTCCATTTGTTAGTTTATCTTTGGCAAAATTGTTGAGCAACTCTTCAATAAATCTTTTGTCCATTGTTGCTAGTGTATAATATAATCAATCGTATTCCTTAAATTGATATAGAATTATTTTAATTTTTCTAAGTATCATTTGTTAGTTGACAATTGTTTAAATATTTCATCAAGTGTTTGCTTCAACACCTTGTCTTGTAATTTAATATCTTCAAGTGTTTCAGAGCTTCCAACATTGACTAATGTAACAGACATATATTTTTCAATAGTTGAATTGCCAATGAATAATTGCTTCGATTTCAACATTTCTGAAATTTGTTTGGAGTTCTTTGTTAAAAACTCGTGTGTTTCGTCGATTGTTAGTTGTCTACCAACTTCTTCTTTGACACAATCCTGAAAAATGTTATTTAAAATGTGGTTAATTTCACTTTGTTTCTTCATTTGATTGTCGCAAATGTTGATTAAGTTTTTCAACTCATTGGTGATGAATTGCTTCTGATGGGCAGTTAATTTAGAGAATAAGTTTGCGAATGACATGGTTATTGTTGTTGTGTTTGTTCGGCAAAAGTTTATTTCAATTTTTTCCACCTTTATAAAAGGTGGAGCCAAAGTTTTTGCTCAACATTTTACAACTTTACATGAACACTTGATGTAGAAACGATAGCTTCCGCAATTGGAATGCTCGGCGCACTCGGCGCAAATTGTTTCAGTTCATCAATCTCTTTCTTTAATGACTCAATCTCTTTTTTCAGTTTTTCATTTTCTTCTTTCAGATTAGTGTCAGTGTGTCGTTTCTCGAAATATTCTGTAACTGCTTGTCGATGTTCATTCGAATTCGACTTGTATGCGAATATATGTCCTCCATTACACAACAAAGTATGCTCCGCGTATTGCCAATCCGCTGGTAAGTAGGTTCTAGTGTTGTCGTTTTTTGGATCAAAATAATTAGTCACATTGAGAACTTCTATGTTTTCATTTCTGTGTCCATCTCTGATACATTTCAAGCAAAGTTTGTAAACCTTTTCTTCTGGAATGTTTGTAGAATTAGATGCTCCCATTTTTAGATATATTATGATACGTTGTTGTATCTTTAATTCAATTTTCTAATTAAATGTTGTTTCTATAATATCATCAACTGGATTGTTTGCTGTAATGCGAGCTTTTAAATTGTCAATCTCTTGTTTTAATTTTTCTATCTCTTTCTTCAATTCATTCTCAGAAATATTTTTGGTAACTTCTTTATTTTTGAAATATTTATTAACATAATTGTAATGTTCTATAGAAGGACAAATATATTTAAACATGTGGCCTTGGTCACACATCAATATAAATTCATGTTCTATATGTGCTTTATAAACTCCAGAATGTGCTCTATATTTACAGATATTTAAAACCTTTATGTTCTCATTAAAGTTCTTACTTACAGCACATTTTAAGCAAAGTTTGTAAACATTTTCTTTAGGCAAGTATGTTGTAGAATTCGTTGTCCCCATTGTTTCATGTATTACATTATAATGATGAATGTTTATTTCAATTTTTCCCAACTTTTTGTCAAAGTTTCTAATTCGCTAGTGCCAATGTTTTATCTATAATTACTTCTTTGCTGATACAACTAACAACCTTTTGAATATTTGTTAAACTTTCTTCATCTGTTAATCCATTCATTGCATTACTGACAATTCGCAAGTAAGCATCGTTTTTGTTGTTAGTTGGTTTCATACAATCTGGATATTTTTCGGTCCAAGTCTTTATCAATTTGATGTTTTCGTGTGCTACTGCTTTGATTGCTTTTACCAGAATTGGTTTATCTTCTTTCTCTTTTATCCATTCATTATTGTTTTTTATATAAAGCACCTCTCTTTTAGAATCACTACAATGCATCGGACGCAAATGTTGCTCCATTTGATTCAGATTCTTGATGAATATATTTGATATGCCTTCTACATAGCCTTTTTCACCTGTTCTTTCTAAATCTTCTAAGCTAACCTTGATTGAACTAACAAAATCACTGATGTTCATTGCGTCTTTGCATGTTTCATTGAGAAATACTTGTAGATTAAATGTTTTGTTATTATTGTGACTATTTGTGGTATTATGTGAGTTGGCATTTTTTGCCATTTCAATCAATTGTTTGTTTTGTTCGAATAACATATTTTTAAACTCTGAATTTTCTTTCAGAAGATAGTTGATGATTTGGATTGGATCGTTATTTTCGAAAAACTCTTTGATGTTGATTGGCACTGATGGGTCTGTAATACTACATTCTGTTGATACTTTATAATCACAATTTTTTTTATGTTTCCATAAGCCAGAGTTTGTTGAGTAACTTTTTCCACACGCACATACGTAGTTGAGATTTTGTGGGTTTTTTTGGGTATTTTCATTTCCTAACAAATTATTTTCATGTTTCTTTGTATTTAGATGTTTTTTAAAATCTTTTTTGTTACGAGTTTTCAGGTTACAAACTTCGCAGTGAAAATATTTGTTATCATCAGGGGATAAACAAGGGACATTTTGATTGAATTTCATTTCCTAAATTTCCTTTATAATATAAAAATCCTGAAAAAACGCAAAAACCTGTTGGTCACAACAGAAAATTCAAAATTTTGATTCTGTGAGCATCCCAGTAACAACTCGAAAAAAAATCACTTTTTTTCAAAACTTTTTTTGAAAATCCAATTTTGGACATTTATTTTTGTCCAAATTTCAAAATCGAAAAAAAGTTTTAAAAAAAATTTGTTATTGAAAAAGTTACCAAAATATTGACCCATTATTTTGTGATGAGAATCCATGTGAAAATAATTGGAAGAAAAATAAAATAATTTCACCTAGCACGGACACAACTCGGAATCCAATTTGGCGACTATTTTGTTCGTAATATTCAACAATATGTGACGATGTATGGTCACAAATATTTTAGTATGTGTATATTTTGACACCATATAAGTCTCACGGCTCCAATTTGTTAGTTTGTTTTATTTCAGGGATTCAATTTTTTTGCAATGGTAACGAAGTTCGTCAATTTTATACCATTTTTTAAGTTCTATGTCACATGGTCGCCCTTGAATTAAATACTTACCCAGTATCCACTTGCGACATCCACGTTGTTCACCAGTTAATAAT
>Ga0194118_10005753_pt1 | contig 12745 bp, 5 predicted proteins | sample TA2MahsurfametaG_2_FD_148662 | JGI IMG/M metagenome (GOLD analysis project Ga0194118, IMG submission 148662) | Freshwater microbial communities from Lake Tanganyika, Tanzania - TA2015013 Mahale N5 surface | ecosystem: Environmental > Aquatic > Freshwater > Lake | place: Tanzania: Lake Tanganyika...
TTTTTTTTTTTTTTTTTTTTTTTTATATTTTTTAAACCTATCTTTTTTATTATTTTATTTTACATCTTACCTCTTTTTATAATGTTTTTTATTATTTTTATAAATTATAATTATTGAATTGATATTTATTATCATTTTATTATATTATTTTTATCTTTTTTTTATCGGTTTATTATTTAAAATTTTTTATTATTTTAAGCTATATTATATTTATGAATTCTCTTATTAATAAAATTTTTTATAATAATAATTTATCTAATTCTAATATTAATAATATATTTTCTAGAGAAGAAGTTCTAAAACATAATAAACCTAATGATTGTTGGATGATTTATGATAATAAAGTTTTTAATATTCCTAAAAAATTTATTCTTAAACAACATCCTGGATTATCTATTATTAAAGATGGTATGGGGAAAGATATTACTAATCTTTTTAAATTTCATGGTCATTCTATCAATGCTCTTAATATTCTTAATTCTTTTTATATTGGTGATATCTCTGATCTTTCTTATGATAATAATCAAATTATTGATAAATCTTTAACTAAAGAAAATACTATCACTAATAAATCTCATCATAATAATAATTTAAAAAAATATAAAGTTAGATTTAATAATCCTATTGTTAATAAAATTTCAATTGATATTAATAATCAAAAAAATACTATTGATATTATACCAACTGTTAAAAAAGATAAAAATAATCATAATAATGATATTGACGTGAAAATAGATAAAAATAATAATGATATTGACATGAAAATAGATAAAAATAAAGATAATCAAATCTCTTTCAATAATCATAATATTGATATGATTACAACCATAAAAAAAAATAAAAATAAAGATAATAATATTTCGTTAAATAATAATAAAAATAAAGATAATCAAATTTCATTGAATAATGATAAAAATACTATTGATATTATATCTACTATAAAAAAAGATAAAAATAAAGATAATCATATTTCGTTAAATAATAATAAAAATAAAGATAATCAAATTTTATTGAATAATGATAAAAATAATATTGATATTATATCTACTATAAAAAAAGATAAAAATAAAGATAATCAAATTTCATTAAATAATGATAAAAATAATATTGATATTATATCTACTATAAAAAAAAAAGATAAAAATAAAGATAATCAAATATCATTTAATAATGATAAAAATACTATTGATATTTTATCAACTAAAAAAAAATATATAAATTCATTAAATAATAATATAACTAATGATAATTCTATAAATATTCGTATTAAATCTATAAAAAAATTAAAAAAACAAAATTTATAATTTTATATTGTTTTTATTTTTAATTCTTTTTTGATTAAATATAATAAATATATTATTATTATAATTTTTATTATTACTCTTTTCATTTGATTTTTATATTTTTATATTTATATATTATACAATGTATTTTACTTATATACTTTCTATTATTATTATTACTATTATTTTTTGTCATCTTATTGATAATAATTTAATTTCTGAAAGAATATTTATTATTTATCTTATTCTTTCTACTCTTGCTCTTATTCTTTTATCTTTCTTTATTTTTAATAAACTTATTAATTATCTAAAAGATCGTAAATTTATTTACAAATATTCTGTTCTTATTATTATTGAAATTTATATTCTTATTAATATTATTTTTTCTCATATTTATTTTTTACTCTTTTTCTCAAATCATCTTCACTTTAAGGGAATGGAAAAACTTCATATTAATAATTATTTTAGAACTTATATTTTCTTTTTCTATTTTAGTAATTCTCTTTATTTTACTATTGGATTCGGTGATATTTATCCTCAAGGTGTTGCTACTAGATTTACTGCTATTTTACATATGGTTATTGCTTATATTCTTTCTATTTATTATTTCGCTAAAATTGCTCAAAATATGACTATTCATTAATTTTATTTATTTTTATTACTTATACAATTACTTTTATCTCTTTTTTTATATTAATAATATTTTTTATAATTTACCAAATCATAATATTTCTGAATGTTTTAATTATATTTTTATTAATCATTCTGTTCATTTTAAAAACCTTTATATTTTGATTTGCGGAAAAACTAATTATTCTAATTTTAATAATAATATTATTGTTCGCGATAATAATTTTATTCTTTTTAATTTTATATTTATTATTCATTTTTATTCTAATGAACTTTTTATTTTTATTAATTCACTTGAAACTAATATTATTACAACTGTAAAAAATATTATTAATATTTTTATTTTAAATAATTTTGAAATTAAATATTGGGATATTAAAAATTTTATTATTTTATTTGATCAATATAAAATTTATTTTGATGATTGGATTAATAATCAATTAACAACCAATTTTAATATTATTTATTTTTTTTATGATAAACTTAATGATATTCATTTGAAAAATATTATTGATATTTATAAACATCTATCTAATAAATTTAATATCAATATTAATATTGATATTATTGATAAATATTCTTATAAACTTTTCTGGGATTCTTTACATTTTGATTTTGATTATAATATTAATAATTTTATTTTTAAAAATAATCTTCTTATTAATTCTATTCTTACTTTTATTAATAATAATTATTCTATTATTTATTCTTTTAATACTATTCTTTTTGATAAATTATTAATTAATAATTTTATCTTTGATCTTGATTATAATAATATTATTACTATTCTTAATATCTTTAATATTAATTTTAAAATTTATAATATTAATAAATTACCCTCTATTTATTTAAAATTACTTTTCCATTTAATTGATTTTAATATTTCTATTTCAAAATGAAAAAACTATATAAAAATTATTTTACTATATTTTTATATATCTTATTTATTATTATTTTTTTTTATGCATAATTCTAAAACTATTTGTCTTAATATGATTGTCAAAAATGAATCTCATATTATTCTTGATACTCTTAATAATCTTTGTCTATATTTTAATTTTGATTATTGGGTTATTGTTGATACTGGATCTACTGATAATACTAAACAAATTATTTCTGATTTCTTTAATCATAAAAATATTAAAGGTGAATTACATGATACACCTTGGAAAAATTTCGGATTTAATAGATCTGATGCTCTTTCTAAAGCTTTTAATAAAACTGATTATTTATTAATTTTTGACGCTGATGATCAAATCATTGGCGATCTTAAATTACCTGATAATCTTAACCTTGATGGTTATCATCTTAAATTCGGTAATAATTTCTCTTATGTTAGACTTCTTCTTATTAATAATAGACTTCAATGGCAATTTATTGGAGTATTACATGAATATATTAATTGTATGAATCTTAATTATAATTGTAAATTCGATAATATTAACGGTAATTATTATCTTATATCTGGTAAATCTGGTGCTAGAAGTAATAATCCTAATAAATATCTTGATGATGCTAAAATACTTGAAAATGCTTATTATGAAGCTAAAAATAATAATGATGATATTATGGTTCGCTATTCTTTCTATTGTGCTCAAAGTTATAAAGATGCTGGTTATACTCTTAAATCTATTGAATGGTATAAAAAAAGAATTGAATATGCTGGTTGGAATCAAGAAGTTTATTACTCTTATATTACTATTGGTCTCCTTTATGAAAAAATTAATAATATTGAAGCTGCTTTCTATTATTGGATTCTTTCTTATAATGCTGATCCTGAAAGATGTGAAGGTATTTATTTTGTTATTAAACATTGTCGTGAAAAAGCTATGTTTAATTTAGCTTTCTCTTATTACAAACTTATTGAAAATAATAAATATCGTAATCTTCTTGATAAACTTTTTGTTACTGAAGATATCTATAAATTTTTAATCGATTATGAATTTACTGTTATGGCTTCTTATGTTAATCAACATAAACTTGCTATTAAATCTTTTCATAATCTATTTAAATATTTTGATGCTGATATTTTTTTAAAAGAAAATATTATTAATAATCTTCATTTTTATACTAATTTTATTGATTATTCTGTTGATAACCTTAAATTCTTTTATGATTTTATTAAATTTATTAAGAATATTTATTTGAAAAAAGGATCTTTATCTACTTCTATTATTGATGTTTCTAATACTATTATTAATAATTTTAAACCTTTCTTATCTTTCTATGACTCTTCTAAAATCTCTTTTATTAATAATTATATTAATAAAATTAATAAAAATAATAATTATTCTCATGAAATTATTCTTACTATTACTTCTTGTAAAAGATTTGATCTTTTTCAAAAAACTATTAATTCTTTTATTAATAATTGCACTGATTTTAATAAAATTTCTTATTTCTTCTGTGTTGATGATAATTCCTCTGATGAAGATAGAATTCAAATGAAAAAACTTTATCCTTTCTTTAATTTTTATTTTAAAAATTATAATGAAAAAGGTCATAGACAAAGTATGAATATTATTTGGAATAAACTTAATTTTATTAAACCTAAATTCTATCTACATCTTGAAGATGACTGGCTTTTTATTAAAAAACAAAAATTTATTTCTAAATCTATCTCTTTCCTTGATAAATTTAAATCTTCTAATATTCATCAAATTCTTTTTAATAAAAATTACGCTGAAATTATTGATCATTTTAATCTTATTGGTGGTAAATTCATTGATAAAAATATTAAACTTCATATTAAAGATGAAAAAAATCTTAATGGAAATAATTGTGCTTATTGGCCTCATTTTAGTTTTAGACCTTCTATTATTAGAACTGATATTATTCTTCAGTTAGGTAATTTTGACTCTCCTAATAATTTCTTTGAAATGGATTTTGCTAATAAATATTTTAATTCTGGTTTCTTTTCTTCTTTCTTTAATGATGTTAATACTATTCATATTGGTAAATTAACCCATGAAACTAATTCAAATATTGCTAATGCTTATCATCTTAATAATACTAAACAATTTAATGATCCTAATAATAACAATAATAATTCTAATTTTTTTTTTATAAAAAATTTTTTAATCAATGATATTCATAATAATTTTTATATTAATTATCTTTTAGAAAATCATTCTTATTATTATAATGATTCTGATATTAATAATAATAAATCTTTTTTTATTGTTAATCTTGTTAAAAGACTAGATCGTAAAAATTATATTACTGATCTTCTTTATAATAACAAATTTTTTAATATTGATTTTCATTTTTTTAAAGCTATTGATGGATATATTTTAAAACCGACTGAAACTATATTTAAATTATTTCAAAATAATGATTTTAATTATAGATGTGGTTTTATTGGATGTGCTCTTAGTCATTTAATTATTTGGAATAAACTTTATCATGATAATATTAATAACTTTTATACTATTATTGAAGATGATATTACTCTTGCTAATGATTTTTATCTCAAATATAATATTATTTTAAATGATATTAAAAATATTGATTTTGATATTGTTTTTCTTGGTTATCATATGTTTAATAATAATAGAGAATCTACTAAAAATATTTATATGATTGATTCTGATAATATTATTATTGATAAAATGAATATTCATAATTATTTTATTGGTGGAACATTTGGTTATATTATTTCTAAATCTGGTGTTAATAAAATGTTTAAATTTATTTTTGAAAATGGAATCAAACATGGTATTGATTACTTATTTAAAATTAATAATGAACTTATTTGTTTTGAATCTAAACCTCATATTATTTTCTCTGATTGGGTTGATGATCTTCAATCTAATATTGATTCTGATATTCAAAAAAATAATAAATCTATTGATTTCTCTATTAATAATTTTGTAAAATTATTTGATAATACATATTCTTTTTTTAATGGACTTGATCATTCTGGTGATGATATTGATTTTATTTCTAATAAGAATTTATCTGAATTATTTAATATATCTGATCTTAATCCTGATTGTGTTGCTTTTAATACTCTAGGATTTCTTAAAAAATTTGTTAATCCTCTTAAATTAGTTGAAACTCCTTGGATTCATAAAAATAATAATCAGGGAATCTTTATTAAAAAAAATTTTTTAAATTCTTTTTCTGATAAAACTTTAAATAATAATAAAATTTTTATTAAAATGCTTTGTGATTGGTGCTCTTCTAAACAACTTTGTGATGAATGGAATCGTATGTCTAAAGGTAATTATCAATGGAATAATATTGAAATTACTTGGACTAATGATACTAAATTAATTGATTATTACGTCGTTATTAATAAAACTGATCAATATTTTAATCCTTCTAGAACTATTGTTTTTCAAATGGAACCTTGGTGTGATGATCCTAATGCTACTTGGGGTGTTAAAACCTGGGGTGAATGGGCTATTCCTGATGAAAATAAATTTTTACATGTTAGATCTCATAAAAAATTTTATAATAATTGTTTCTGGCAATTATCTACTTCTTATAATCAATTTAAAAATAATTCTGTTGATTTGACTAAAAAATATAATTGGATATCATCTATATGTAGTTCTAAATATTTTGATCCTGGACATATTAAACGTATTGATTTTATTAAATTTATTGAATCTAAAAATGATCCTATTGTAAAAATTGATATATATAATCATGATAATTTTCATAATTTTTTTGGTTATAAAGGACCTTTACCTAATAATATTAAAGATTTTGGTATTATTCCTTATAAATATTATTTTATGTGTGAAAATAATGATGAAAAAAATTTTATTACTGAAAAAATTTGGGAACCTTTACTCACTGAAACTTTATGCTTTTATTGGGGATGTTCTAATATATCTGATCATATTAATCCTTTGGCTTTTGTTTATCTTGATATGAATGATTTTCAAAAATCTTTTGATATTATTAAAGATGCTATTTCTAATGATTTATGGTCTAAACGTATTAATATTATTAGAGAAGAAAAACAAAAAGTTCTCGATTACTTTAATTTCTTTCCTACTTTAGAAAGAGTTCTTTTTAATGATTTATTATTACCTTCTTTTAATATTGATAATAATCTTATTTATTTTCATAAATATTTTTATAATTATTTTGATAATATTTTAATCAATAATACAAAAAAAATTTTAGATAATAATGTTATTTTTATTCATTCTTGTTTTATTGATAATCTAGATATTCTTAATTATCTTTTAAAATATATTACTAAATATATTCAATATTTTGATAAAATTTTTATTATTAATATTGGTAAAATTTTAACATCTAATCTTTTGAATGATAATTTTATTAATAAAATTAATGATAAACTTATTATTTTTAATTATTCTAATGATATTTCTTTATTTGAAATTCCTACTATTAATATTTTATCTATTTATTCAAAATTTAATCCTGATGCTAATATTTTATATTTACATACCAAGGGTATTTCTTATAATATTAATAATAATAATTTTAATTACATTCTTGATTGGATTCATTTAATGTTATATTTTCTTGTTGATAATATACAAGATTGTATTAAAATTCTTAATGATAATACTTTTAAAACTATTGGTTGTAATTTTAATTTAAATCCTCATCCACATTATTCTGGTAATTTCTGGTGGGCTAAAGCTAATTATATTAAACATTTAAATCATTTCAAATTAATTCATAAACATGATGCTGAATGGTGGTTATTGAATGATAATTCATTCAAAATTGATAATCATTTTATATGTTTTAATTCTAATATTAATCATTATCAAAATTTATATCCGAAAAATTTATATCTAAATTTATTATTTAATTTTAATAGCTATAGAGAATTAAAACTCATTAATAATATTAAAAAATATGAATCTTCTGCTTGGTTAGGACATCTTGAATTCGCCATATGGCTTGTTAAAAGATTTAATCAAATTTTTTCTATTAAAACTATTGTTGAATTAGGAGTTGATTTTGGTCATTCTACATTCTCTTTTATATCTCCTAATATTGGAACTGTTTATTCTATTGATTGTTTTGAAGGTGATATTCATACTGGATATAGAGATACTTATCAAATATTTTTAAATAAATTTAAAAAATTATTAGATTCTGGTCTTCTTATTAATAATAATTTAGTGATCATTAAAAATTATTTTGATAATGTTTTTAGTGATTTTGATAATCTTATTAAATCACCTATTGATATTTTGCATATTGATGGATTACATACTTATGATGCTGTTAAAAATGATTTTAATAAATGGATTACTAAATGTCATGATAATTCTATTATTATTATGCATGATGTTATTAGTTTTCCTAATACTGTTGGTAAATTCTTTTCCGAAATTAATAATAATATTTTTTTTAAAACTCTTGTAAAACATTCTGCTGGTTTAGGTATTGTTTCTAAAAATAAAAATTTCATTGATATTATTAATAATGAATGGATTTCTAAACTTATTTTTACTAATTCTAATCAATTAATTCACGAAAATTATTATCTTTTTATTAATCAATAATTTTTATAGAATAAAATTATTTATAATATAATTATATTATTTATATAAAGATTTGAATATAGTATTATTATATTTAATGAAATTTAAATATAATAAAAAATATTTTTTTCATAATTCTGATGAATTTAAATCTTTTACTCATGATAAATATAATTATCTTAAATTTAAATCTCATTTAGGTAAATTAGAAACTGAAGCTGGTCTTCTTATTGATTTAAGTGAAATGTTTAATTTTGATATTAAACTTATTTCTTATTCTACTTCGAATAGTGGATTTATTCCTATTAAATGTTCCCCTTTTTTTAATTCTATTGATATTATACATACTCCTACTTATCAAATTGAAAATTTAAGTAATAATATTAATTCTTTTAATTGTAATAATATTAATATTCTTAATCGTTATATTTATTCTGATAATGTTAATAATGATATTAATATTATTTATATTGATAATAAAACTAATATTTGTAAAAATTTAGTTAATACTATTAAAAAATCTAAATCTTTTATTTTTACTGATAAACATAATCAATATGTTAAACCTTTCTTTAATTATTATAATTTTATTTATTTTTTTTATAATAATCTCTCTGATAAAATTCTTTTAATACCTGATTCTTTTCATGATATTTTTATTGATAATTTTAAATTCTTTATTGATTATTCTCTTGAAAATTTTAATATTCTTAATTATGATAATTTAATACATTTTACAATGATTGTTAAGAATGCTGGTCCTACTTTTGAAGATATTCTTTTAAAAAATATACATTTATTTGATCGTTGGACTATTTTAGATACTGGTAGCACTGATGGAACTCAAGATATTATTAATAAAGTTTTGAATAATAAAAAAGGTAAATTATATCAGGAACCTTTTATTAATTTTAGAGAAAGTAGAAATAGATGTTTAGATTTAGCTGGTCATTCTTGTAAATTCGTTATTATGCTTGATGATACTTATATTATTAATGGAGATTTACGAAATTTTTTAAATATAGTTAGAGATGATATTTATGCTGATTCTTTTAGTCTTATTATTAAGAGTTATGATGTTGAATATTCTTCTAATAGAATTATTAAATCGGATACTGATCTTAGATATAAATTTACTATTCATGAAGTTATTGATAATGAAAATAATATTAATGTTATTGTTCCACATACTGTTTCTTTTATATATGATGATAAAAATGAATATATGGATAAGAGAACTTTTGATAGAAAACAACTCGATCTTAAATTACTTTATGAAATGGTTGAAGAAGAACCTGAAAATCCTAGACATCTTTATTATTTAGCACAAACCTATAATCTTTTAGAAGATTATGAAAAAACTGCTGAATTCTTTTTAAAACGTGTTAATCATTATAATATTGGTTTTATACAAGAAAAAATTGATGCTTGTTTTGAATTGGCTAGACTTTATAATTTTAAATTAAATAAACCTTGGAATATTTGTGAAGAATTATATTTAAAATGTTTTGAAATGGATAAATCTAGACCTGATTCTCTTTATTTCATTGGTATTCATTATTATTTAGATAATGATCATAAAACTGCTTTTTATTATTTTAAACAAGCTTTTAATATTGGATATCCTATTCATGCACAATATAGTCTTAAACCTACTCTATCTTTCCATTTCTTACCTAAATTTTTAGCTGAATTATGTTATGAATTTGATGATTTCATTATTGGTGAAAAATGTTCTTTACTTTTTTTAAATAATAATTCTAATACTGATTCTTCTTATGATGTTATGTTATCTTGGTATAATATATTTTTACAACTTAATAAGTCTATTCCTCCATCTAAACCTATACATAATGATAAAAATATTATTTGTTTTATTGCTGATGGTGGTTTCTCTTCTTGGACTGGTAGAGATATTTTAGATAAGGGTGTTGGAGGATCTGAAACACATACTATTGAAATGGCTAGATATATTAAAAAAATTAAATCTGAAACTTTTGATGTTTTTGTTTTTTGTAGATGTGAATCTGAAGATATATTTGAAGGAGTATTTTATAGACCTTTAGATCATATTTATAAATTTTTATCTGAAAATATTATTCATACTTGTATTATTAGTAGATTTTCTGAATATATTCCTCTTACATATAAATATTATGTTGAAAATGTTTTTTGTGTTTTTCATGATCTTTTACCTTCTGGTCTTATTATTCCTTTGAATCCTAGATTAAAAAAAATTTTCTGTCTTACTGAATGGCATGTTAAATTTTTTATTGAAAGGTTTCCTATTCTAAAAGATTTAACTACACATTTTCATTATGGTATTGATTTTGATAAATTTCTTAATAATAATAATATTGTTAAAGTTCCATATAGATTTATATATTCTTCTTTTCCTAATCGTGGTTTATTACCTCTTTTAATGATTTGGAATAAAATTATTGATAAATTCCCTGATGCTGAATTACATATTTTCTCTGATATTAATGGTTCTTGGGTTCAAAATAATTTCAAAATTGAAATGGATAAATTGGATAAATTAATTAAAGATTCTAAACAGGTTGTTTATCATGGATGGGTTAATAAAAAAGATTTAGCTGATGCTTGGTTAGCTGCTGATATTTGGTTTTATCCTTGTAAATTTAAAGAAACTTTTTGTCTTACTGCTCTTGAAGCTGCTCTTACTAAAACTTTAGCTATTACCAATGGTTTAGCTGCATTAGAAAATACAGTATCTGATAGGGGTATTACTATTCCTGTTTTAAATGAGGATATTAATGAAGTTTTAACTGATGAATGGTTAGATAAAGCTTTTAATTCTATTGTTAGTATTTTATCAAATAGAGAAGAAAAAGAATTATTAGTTAATAAGAATTATGAATGGGCTATTAATATGTCTTGGTATAATAGGGCTAAAAAATTTGTAGAAAATTATATTGATCCTACTATATATCAGTTTGAATATCTGGGTATGTATAATTGGACTAATAATATTCCTGCATATGCTGCTGATTCTTTTAATTTTGCAATTAATCAAATTACTCCTTTTAATAATTCTATTAATTTTTTAGAGATTGGGACTTATACGGGTATGTCTTTAATTGGTTTTATTAAATTCTTTATTTCTAAATTTAATTTTATTAATATTAAAGCTGATGTTATTGATTATTGGAGTAATTATTTTGAAGATGATCAAGAAAAATTTATTAATGAGTTAGATGTAAAAGGGGCATTTCATAGAAATATTGATAGATATAATTTTAATCAATATATCAATAATATATATATTGGTAAATCTCAAGATATTTTATTTGATATGCTTAATAATTTTTCTAATTATTATGATTTTATATATATAGATGGTAGTCATACTTTAATTGATTCATATATGGATTTATTTTTATCATGGAAATTATTAAAAGTTAATGGTATTTTAGGTATTGATGATTATCTTTTTAATGTTAATGATTCTCTTAATTCACCTCATCACGCTATTAATAAATTCATTAAAAACATTGATAATCAATATAAATTAATCTCTAAAGATTATAGAGTATTTTTACAAAAAATTTAATTTTATTTATTCTTTCTAAATATTTAATAAAATATATTAAATATTTTTAACAATAATCCCTTTAACAAAATTTAATTAATTATGATTTGAATATTGTATAAATAATTTATTATGGAATAGTTATAATTTATAAAAACTAATTAACATTTATTTTTTAACTGGAATTACCATAAGTGAAACAATCAGTTACAAAATTTTATTAATTATGATTTGAATATTGTATAAATAATTTATTATAGAATAGTTACAATTTATGAACTATTATATTCATTTTATTTTTACAAGTTATATATACCAATTAACTTTTATTTTTAACTGGAAATACCATAAGTGAAACAATTAGTGACAAAAATATATTAATTTTGTTTTGAATATTGTATAAATAATTTATTATAGAATAGTTACAATTTATGAACTATTGTATTCATTTTATTTTTACAAGTTATAAAAACTAATTAATATTTATTTTTAACTGTAAATATCAGTGACAATTTTTTATTAATTTTATTTTGAATATTGTATAAATAATTTATTATAGAATAGTTACAATTTATGAACTATTGTATTCATTTTATTTTTACAAGTTATAAATACTAATTAATATTTATTTTCAACTGACAATCTAAGTGACAAAAATTTTTTAATTTTGTTTTGAATATTGTATAAATAATTTATTATAGAATACATGAACAGAATACATGAACTATTGTATTCATTTTATTTTTACCAGTTATAAAAACTTATTAACCTTTATTTTTAACTATAAATAC
>Ga0194118_10005755_pt1 | contig 12742 bp, 12 predicted proteins | sample TA2MahsurfametaG_2_FD_148662 | JGI IMG/M metagenome (GOLD analysis project Ga0194118, IMG submission 148662) | Freshwater microbial communities from Lake Tanganyika, Tanzania - TA2015013 Mahale N5 surface | ecosystem: Environmental > Aquatic > Freshwater > Lake | place: Tanzania: Lake...
CCCAAAACCCCAAAACCCCAAAACCCCAAAACCCCTGGGCCGAATTAATTAAATTTGATGAAGAGAAATAATAAACAGAGTATAGTGAAGATTTAGAAAATCATTGAAAGTCACGAGGCAGCGATACCAAACATCAGAGTCACCACTAATGGGTCCCATCATGCGAACATCACAAAGACCAGCAGCTTATTTTGGCCAGTCTTATGCTTCTCGACACTTACGGCAACTTCATCATCGATAAACTCCTATTTTAGCCGCTTCCTCAGCTCAAGTGTATAAATTGAAGTAGTACATCACTCGGGAGTCATCAGCAGGGCAACTCCGGCAAGAATCCACTTGTTAGGGTCAGTCTCCTCTGATTCCATCTTTAAGGAAGCAGTGAACACGTAGGTAGCACCACGAGCGCTGGTGGTGTAGACTGGGCATTAGTACATACCTTTAGAGACCTTCTGTTGTCTTGTGACGGCTGTTACGTGCATAACTGGCAGGATTGGATGCAAGTCCTTCAGTTGCATTTCAGTGAGATAGCCCTGCTCACCTCCGCGACCGTTCTCCCATCCGGCACCTTCTAAGAAGAAACCATTTATGTAGGCACCATCCTCGGCATTAGTGGGGAATTCAGCCTTATCTTTGGTGTTCATGACAGTTGTGACTAAACACATATCGTCAAGAGGAAGAAGGGCGGCACGGGCAGTCACCTGCATGATGGCTGTCAAGTAAGACATAGGGTTGAAAAGACCTGAGATCCATACCACAGATGGGGCCTCGAGAATCTCTTGCCAGTTAATTAGCTGAGTGACACGGTCCCTCATGTCAGTGAACCAATCGAGTAGGGTCTTCTTTGAGAAGTAGGCATACTTCTCCCAAGAGCCAGGAACCAAGTTCATGCCCAATTGTCTTGAGAGTGCCTCCATCGCATCAGTGATGTTGAGGGCGCCCTTGAGACCAGCATCGAGATCGTTAAGCGAGATTCTGATTTCGCCCAAAAGGATGTTCATGCGCTCGCACTCCTGCAGACACACAACGACGTAGGGAGTCTTGTTCTTGGCTTTGCCGAAGATTTCGATCATGTTAAAATCGTTGGGAAGAGTGCTGAGCAAAGTGATGATAAGCTGCTTGATCTTGGCATCATCACCACCGCCACTGCTGGAGCCACCCTGCACGGAGAGGATCGTCGAGAAGAGAGTCTCTGACATCGTGGTGAGGTAACCGATTTCGGCGTTGGGGTGAAGACCGAACATCTGGGGCTGTTCTGGGGGCAGTTTCTCCTCGATGTACTTGCGGTATGCCTCACGGTCGAACTTAAGTGGATCGGGAGACTTAAAACCAGGAGCAAGTGTGAGTTGCATTTGCTGGAGGATCTCGGGACGAATGAGCACGATGAGGTAGGAGTTGTTTGTGCGACGATCCCAACCATCAGTGATGTGACCACCGTACATGATCTCACCGTAGATGTAGGCCAGATCGGCATAGGGCACTTTCTCGTACTTGGTCAAGTAGTTGTGCAACACATCACCGCAGATGGTCAAGTCACCATCGTTGAAGTTGTAGTTGCGGGACCAGCCTTGGGAACCGAACTTTTTACGACCCACAATCAGCGAGTGGAACATGCAGAGTCCGAACAAGATGGCCTTGTACTCTGGTAGCTTGTGAGACTTGGCTCTCTCGAACTGAGACTCATCGAACTTTGAGAAGGCACGACGCAAATTCGATTTCAAGTCTTGGGGTGCCTCGTTAGCGACTTTAATCGAATTCTGAAGTATAGACTCGGGGATGATTTCCTGATCAGGGAGACCTGGTGGCTCAGCTGAAATGAAGCATCTGAACTCCGGGTGAGCTCCGTTCTCAATCGCAATTTCGAATTGTCTTTCGAACTTCTTCATCCAGGTTTACATGAGATGCACGTTTTGGAACATGCACCAATGGCCTTCCTTTGCGGCCTTTTGAAGCACGATGTTGGCGTTTTCTTCCTGACCCTGACCCATGGAAATGTTGGTGAAGGTACCAGCCTCGATAGACTTGTTGTTAGCGAAACCAATCTTTTCCACGTCAGGAGTTGGGTCCACACCAGGGAACAACACGAAGAAGACTGCAGTCTGAGGCTTAGTCTCTCTGTAGAGTTCGAAGACATCAAAGGATGGCTGCTCGATGAATTCAAGACCGAGCCACTCAGTAACGTACTGAATAAGTGCTCCAGTCAATCTGTCAGGTCTCATCGCTCTCAATAGCAGCAGACGGTGGAATAGGGAAAGGTCCTTGAAAGCTCTTGGCAATTCAATTGATTCAGCTTTCTCATCCATGTACCATTTACGCCACTGAAGGTTCTCTGACTCCATAGATGAAACCAGAGACTCGAAGACTTTCACTTGTTCGAGACCCTTCACAGCGCCCCATGAAGACTCCATGATGAATTTGAGGGACTCAGGCTGAATACCAGCCTCAAGCACAACCTCTTTCTTGATGAGAGCTTGGACTTCCTTCTCGGGAATCAATTTCTTGCGGATGTTGATTCTGAAGCACAACATGGTGGCTATAAGCAGCTTGTGACGCTCGAAAGTTCCTCTACGCACGTAATTGAAGCTCTGATAGGTAATTGAGTTGATGAGCTCCTCGACGCGGGATTTAAGGGTGCGTGGCGTCATTTCTTGCTCCTCCTCGGGGGCCTCCTCTTCAGCTGGCTCTTCGCCCTCAGCTGGTGCCTCCTTGGGAACTTTCTTAGGATTTAGCTTCTCGGCAACAATATCTACGGCTCTCCTGATGACGATGATGAAGGAGTCGAGCGAGAACTTGTAGTAGGAGTGGATTCTGGTCAGCTCATTCATAAGGAAGAAGACAAGAGCACCGCGTGAAGCAGCTGGTCTGTAGGCCTCAGATGCCTCATTGATCGCGACTTCAGTCACCTTGGCAATTTCTACCTTGATGTTGATCTCGGTTGAAAGGGCCTTGGATCTTTCGAGGGACTCAATAAGCTCGATATTCTCGAGAATGTCACCGGTAGCTTCGGCAAGCTGCTGGAGAAGACCATCCTCAAGTCTCTTGAGGGTGATCTTGAACTGGTTTTGCTGGGCAATAAGTTCCTCCTTCTTGGCAGCGAGATCGGGTCTCTCCATCTTAACGACGAGGGTCAACAGTTGGTCCTCAAGACCCTGCTCAGTGACGGTGAAGTTGATCAGTGTGCACTCAGCCTAGATTTCTGGAGGGTAGTGGGGGTTAGACAACTTAGTGTGCAAAAAGAGATTGAACTTGGGGTCGAGAGTCAACTCCTTGTCGCCCATCTTGATAATACTGGTGCGACCACGCTTGATAATCTGACGACCATAGATGGGAGCTATTGAAGCATCAATTGAGTTCTCAAGATTCTCGATGAGCACTGGCTTGCCCTGTTCCACACAGCGCTCAAGGATCTTGATTGCCTGATTCATAGTCTCCGGGGTAAGTCTAGTCACTTCGAGGCCAGAGTTCTTCTCCTTTTCTCTGATCCAGGTGATGCCCTGAAGCTACGGGTCAATCATAAGGGAGTAGCGATCGGAGCTGGTCAGGATTGAACCGTTTTCAGTGGACACATTATCCGACGGCAAGAATTGCGTGTTCCATTCAGCTTTTTGAGCCTCATTAGTCAGGATGGTAAGAGGACTGGCGTTGGGTGTTGAGGGAACATTATTCTTTGCAAAGAAGGTCAAGAAGTTATCCTTAATAATTGCCTCTCTGAATTTCTTGCTGAAGGGACCCACATAGGAGACGAACGAAGAAGCGAGCAGCACATCACCAATTATGTAGTCCAAGTCTTGGGTCAGTTACACGATGGCGTTGTTCCATCTCTCTGATTCTGAACCAAGAGCATTCACCAACCTGTTGGCGGAGTCAAGACGCTTGGCGCAGCGAGCAGCTTCAGCCTCAGCCTTGTTCTTCTCATCCATAGCCTTTTGGAAGTCAGCTTAAAGGATTGCAAGCTTGGCAGAGAGTTCAGCCACCATAGCCTCCATCTCAGCTTTTTTGGCATTAGCCTCAGCAAGTTGAGCTTGAGCAGCTGCGACTTTAAGCTTTTTAGGCTCTACGGAGACGACGACGTCATAATAGCAAGTAATATTGATAATCCAATCGCAAAGACCAGCCGCAGCGGATGATTTTCCTTTGATAATTTCAGGAGTGAAGGTTTCCTCCTCAAGAGTGCCTCTGATAGCCTTGAAGTTTTGAGCGGGTACTTTGTCAGCATCAACAGATCCCTTAAAAGCGTTAAGATTGTCCAAGAACTTCTGGGGGTTGGCCATGAGTTTGAGGGAGGCTTTCCATGGATTCTCAGCATTGAGTCTGCCTTTCTTGTCGACAGGCACTTCGGGATCAATACCTGAGAGCAGGTTCAGCACACAAACGAAGGTCTTAACAATATCGGCGGGAGGATTGGCGAGGGCCTTTAACATAGAGAAATCCTTTACGTTAAGACCGGCAAGAGCGGCTTCAGCTCTCTCGACAGCTGGCAAAGCAGCGTCGAGATCTTTTTGCACAGAGGCCATTTCAGCAGCAACACTGGCAGCAATCACTGCGCACTTAGCAGATTCAATATTAGCCTTTTCAGCTTCAGCATCTACAATTTCTTTCTCTGCACCTACAGTCTGGGCTTGAGCATCTGCGAGCTTCTTGATTTTCTCTACTTCGACTGAGGAGACTTTGAGAGTTGCCTCGAGTTCAGCGACCATAGCTGAGGTGTCATTAAGTTTGATGACTCCCATCTCGTACTTCTCTTTTGAATTAAGCAGTGCGTTCTTCTTCTTTCCAAGCATACCCTTGAACAGCTTAATAAGCTCCAGGAAAGACTTGGGAGTGGTGTAGACGTATCTACGCTCTTGGTCGTAGACAAGCTAGGATTGTTGGTTGACGCACTTGAAAGAGAAGGGCATGAATTTTTCAATGGACTTGCGGACATCATCAGAAGGCATTTCAACTTCTTCAAGGAACTTGCTGGCCACAGAAAGAAGAGCCTCCTCTGGCCACGGGTGGAACCAGTCAATGACGGTACAGTTAATGAGAGCAGGGAACTTTCTGGCTCTGTTTCTGAAGGCATCACCTACGGGCGAGAAGCAAAGCGACATATGCAGATTCTTTCTCACTCTGTCGAGGTAGAACTTCCAGCAGTTGTCCTTGTTGTCAACCAGACCTTCTCCCTTCACAGCACTACGCACGTTGTTCACAATACCATCGAGATCCTCTTCAGTGAACAGGTCAGAAATCTCACCAGATGAGAGCAAGTCATTGATGGAGACAAGGAAGCGCTCGTTAGTAATCTGGCCCTCGTTGAAGAGGAACATAAGACCTTCATCCTTAACACCGGCACGGTTGTACATTCCCTGCAGGTCGACCTTCAATTCGTTTAGGCCATAGGTGGAGGAAATCATAATTGAGGTGGTGCGGAACTGGCAGATCGAGGAGGCAAGTTTTGACAGTGACTGTTTACCTGAACCACCGACACCGACCAGGAGTGAGTGACCAGATGAACAAGAAATAATTCGTGAAATCTTGCAGACGTGCTTCATGGCATCGTCGAAGAGAACAAGGTCCATAGTGGCGTTCAATTCGTTGTACTCACGGAGCGCATCTCTAAGTCTGATTGCGAGTGCATCGATGTTGGGGAACTAGTCGTAGAGTTTCTCATCGAGACCACCGACGAAGTAGGCGAATATAAGAGGCTCGGGGTTGGGCTGGGTAAAGTATTTGGTCAAGTTGAACTTACCAAATGACTTCTTGGTAATGTCCGCAGCGAGGAAGCGGTACTTATTGAGGTCCTCAGTGTTGACGAGACGGTCGCCATAGACACGCTCGGACTCGTGAAGCCATAACTTAATAAGCTGATCGGGCTCCTTGATGGCCTCCGGCTTGGCAACAAGCAGACCCTGGAAAATGTTGGTCAAGTGACGTACGTTGAACTCATAGTGGAAGTTCAAGGCAGTCTTACGGAAAGTCTTTTCAACCTCGCCGTGTAGGGACAGAGCAGACTTTATCACTGGGGCAACCAACTCTTGGATAGTTCCCTTAAACTTGCTGAAGTGCTTGTTGAGGAAGGCTGCGAAAATAGTGTTAAGGGAGGACTGTTCGGGGAAGGGAATAGCGACAATCCAGAACCATCTTTGAAGACGAGGGTCAACGAGGAAAGAACCAGCAGTGGGGTTCATGGCGGAAATGTACATCGTGTTCTTGATGTCTCTGAGGGCCCACTTAGTGCCGCGTTCGTACCAGTGCTCATAATCCTTGTGCTGACGGAGAAGGGAGATAGCAGTCTGTGTTTCATAGGGGTCAAGCTGAGGCATGTTCAAGTCATCAATGAATTGGAGCAACTTGAATTTACCGAAGGGAGCGTAAGTCTTACCAGCCTTCTTTTCCAACATCTGTTCAAGCTGTGACTGTAAGAGAGTAGAGTCGGTGTAGTAGTTGAAGTTGATCGTCTGTTGCAGGTAGTCATCAGAGTTCAGGGTCATGTCGTTGAGAAGACCCTTAGTGATTTGAGTCTTACCGCAACCGGCGTTACCAACGAGCAGTGGTGACAGGTTAACCTGAATGAACTTCCTCATGAGGAACTGAGTTGAAATGGTATCAGTGGTGGGAATGGTGAAGTTCTGGATGGGCTTTGAGGTGTCTAGGGACTCTGAGATGTCTTTGGTCTGTAGTTTGATCCACTCGTCGAGTTTGTTGTTTTCAAGATCCACATAGTAGTCGAAAACGGTACCCTTAGACGGGAACTTAATAATCTTCCACTTGTCTTTCCACCAGTCCGAGAAGCTCTTACGGTAGTTGATACCGTCCTTCTCAGTGAAACCGCCACCGATGCACCAGACGCAAGCAAAGACGAAGACGTACTCGAGACCTTTAACTTCATTGGAGGCGAGGATAGACTCAAGCAGTTTGCAGATAGTCATGATGAGCTGAATGTCGCAGACGGGCACAGTGTATTTGAATGTCTTCTTTATGTGCTTGAGTGACTCTTCGATGTACTTATCGAAGAGGGTCTGAAGATCCTTTTTGCGCTCGTTTTCATACTTTTAAATGCCAATCCAGGACTTGGCATAGGCTTTCCACTGGTAGCCACTCGAGTCAGAAATGTAGAGGATACCGGCACGGGAGACGGTAGCGGGAGTAGCGAACTTCAAGTTTCTGATTTCGAAAATCAGCTTCATATGAGGCTTCAGCACGATACGCTCGTTCGATGCCAAAGTCAGAATTTTATTGTCATCCATGACAGAGTTCATCGATTCGATCCAGTTAGCATCGAGATCACCGTCCAGAATAATAATCTTGGGGTTAGTGTCGGGCTCCTCAGAGAGAGAGCGCAGCTTGTTGGACATGAGACCGTCTTTCCAGTCACGAGTCTTGGGGTCGCACACACCATACAACTCGTTTGTGCTGACGACCTTGGGGTTCAAGTCAACTAAAGTGGTCTTTCTTCCACTGAGGTTTTGGGCTTTGGCAAGGGTCTTCCAGGTAGATGACTTACCGGCACCGGGGGGTCCCATCGTGAACACACAGTGACGAATGACGAGGAGCTCACCGAGTTCCACAACCTTACGGATGAAGTTCTCATCAGCAAGCATCTTCTGCTCTTCAGTAGCCTTTACTATGATGCCTTCGAAGTCCATGTCTCTCTTACGAGGCACCTCAATGCCGGGGAAGAGATCACCGAGCAGACCGAAGAAGATATCCCAGTCCTCAGCAACAATCTTGGGGGTGTTGAAATCTCTCAGTGCTCTGAGAAGAATGGCCAGTTCGAGCTGGTTGGGCTCTGCACGTTTGAAAGCACCGGCGACGACAAGCACAGATTTGATGGCACGAAGACCCCAATCGTAGTGAGCAGCCTTGGAAAGCAGATCACGACAGAGGAAGTAGAGGGTAGTGAACTTCTTGGCCAAAATCTTAGCCTCGACGAAACCCTCAGACATGAGCATATTCTCGCAAATAAGTTCGAGATCGGGCACAACGACAGTAATGGGTCTGAAAAGAGCCTTGAGACCCTCTGGCAACTCAGAGCGACCAAGGTAACCGGGGTTCATGGTGATGAAGGCACCGCAAGTTGGGTCGAGATCCATCTCGTCACCCTCAAGCTTGAAGCGGGATCTTCCACCCTTAATAGCGTCAGTAACCGACTTGAACTACACAGAGCAGACAGAGAGCACTTCGGGCACCAGTCTGTTAAACTCGTCAAAGCAGCCCCAGGAGCCTGATGCGGCCAGACCCTTGAAGATACCAGCCATGGTCTTGTAGTCCATTTGATCGGAGCAGTTAAAGACGTAAATTGCCTTGGCAAGAGCAGAGGAGAGATCCTTGGTGGTCTCGGTCTTACCGGTACCAGCGGGACCAGCAGGGGCGCAACCCATGCACAAGTGGAGCGCCTGGGTAGCCGTCACGTAAATTCTGTCCGTGAGGGGTGTAATGACCAGACGTGGGCCGTTACCCAAGTACTCGTACCCGTATTTGAATGAGGCATCGGCGATTCTGAGGATGAAGTCTTGCTTATCCTCTAGCCAATAGACCTTCAGCTGTGACTGCCACTAAAATTCATCAGCATTCATTACTTTTTCGAGGTAGAGATTCTCAATGATATCACGAGAGTGAGCATCCATGGTAATCATGCAGCCGATCTTTTGGCGCATAGGCTTCGACAGATCGCCCTGAACCATCTTAATGAGGTCTGAAAGCATTTTAACCTGATTAACGTGCGCTTCTTTCATAGCCATAGGGTTGGATTTGACCTTTCCGAAGGCTGTTTCGACGTCTTTGGTCCAGGTCAACATGTTGATGAGTAAAGTGGTCTGGGCAGGGTCCATCGTCAACCATTTCTCTTTACCAAGTGAAGCCAATCTCTTGAGCGAGGCTCCGGCGATATCTCTAAGAGAGGATTTCATTGAGTCAATAACCTGTTGCATGTAGTTTTCTACCTTTCCGAGAAGTTTGAGGGGACTTGTGAACTCAATATACTCAATACCGACGTTGGTGTGCATACCGACAGCGATAGGTCTTTAGTCGCCAGAGTCCTTAAGTTCGAGGTTCTCGATGGCCTGGAAGATCTTGCTCATGAATCTCATAATCTTCTGGGGCATGTTACCGTTGGAAAGAATATCGAGTAAGTCCGAGGAGGATGTGAAGTAGAATCTGGGGAAGCACTTTTTCTTCTCCTCCATAAATTTGTTGAGGGCCTTTTCACAAACCTGCAGCTAGGCGAGCACGTTCTCGAAGCTCTTAAGAACCCAGTCTTGGTCACAGAAAAGCGTGCAGTACTGCTTTTTGTAGGCGTCAGCTAGAATGCGCTTAACCTCCTAGTCGATGAACACGAACTGTTTGGCTTATTCGGGCAACTCCTTCTTCACCTCATCAGAGCCCAAGAACAAGTTTTCCAAGTAAGCCCAGTTGCGCTGGACTTCAGCGGAGACAGTAAGGATCTCAGTGATGTTTGAGAGAGATTTAGTCCACTTCTCAACTTCGGTCTCGAAAGTGGCGATGTATCTGGATGACTGCATAGAGGAAGCCTGATTAGTGTTCTCCTCAAGTAGGTCGAAGTTCTCATCCGCAAGTCTGATCATGAAGACAGGGGTGTCCTTGTGCTGAGTGAACTCGAACTTAATGTCCTTCCAGGTCTCCTCCAGCTTGGCGAGCGTCTTCTCCATCTTGGCCTCTTACTTGGCCTGGTCAGTTATTTCTTCAACGTCTTCTTTGTAGTCGCCAAGATTCAAGTTGTAGACGTCTTAGAGAAGAAGCTTGTCGTCGACCACAAAGTTTGACTTTACTTTGGCACGAATGGCATTCCAGTGGCGATCACGCATAGCTGGATCACGCAGCTCAGCAATCAGGGGCAGGAAGATGAGCCACTTCTTAATCTCGTCAAGGATGCCAGAGAAAGCGTTAGCTCTCTTGTCAACCTTCATGTCTTTCAGGGTTTTCATTAACTTCTTGACCTCGTCCTCCATTTCGTAGGGTTCGGTCTTTTCCCAAGTGTTGTTCTGGTAACCTATGAAGATTTGTTGGCAGACACTGATGTGGTCCCATAGCATTTTCATGTTACCACACTCGGTTCTGATGCCCTCGGCTTGCTTGTTGCAGCCTTCGATCAGGTTGGGATTACCAAACTTCATAGCCGTGTAGCCGTAGTTTTCAATCTTAATCTCTAGATCCTTGATCTCAGAGTAGACGCCATCAAGTTTGACGAGAGCCTGTTCGCGGCCACAATCGTATTTGTAGAACTCGCGCTGTCTCAGCTGTTGAGCGAAGAGCTTCATCTCTTCCTCGAGCTTCTGGATCTAGTTGTTGTTCTTTTGGGTCTCAGAGCTAACAAGGGGAGCGACTTCCTTCTTGATGTCCTTCGCAAGCTTCTTCAGGTTATTCCAATCGTCAAAAAGCTTCTTGGTTTGCTTGATTTGTGACTCCTTGGCGTTACCCTTCACTGCTAGGAAGTTTAGGGTCTCCTCAAGCTGGTCCAGAGCGAGCAAGGTCTCGTCACTGCGCTCATTGACCTGATTCACAGCATCAACGACAGAGATAAGCTGCTTGATATCAGTTAGGTCCTTGTCCTTTGTGTTGGCGGACTGGGAAGACTCCTTCATCCAGCTCTATGACTGCTCGATGACACGGGTCACGTACTTGGGTAGAGTGGGGCCAGTCAAGTGGTTAGCCGTGGCAGGGGAGCTAGCCGAGAAGCTGGCAGAGTAGGGAGAGCCTCTCACGGGAACCATCTTGCCTTTGTCGTCCATGAAGAGCACGGTGATGTTTACGGAGCATTCGTGATCGACACTGTATTTGACAAAGTACTGGCCATCGTTGTGGTCATCGAGCTCGTAGGGCACTTCTTGACCGTTGTCAGCCTTTATGGTGATCTGAAATTGATCACGACCGGACTTGCGGTTTTGGCCTTCATCGTTACGGGCCTGAATTATGAATTCAACAGGCTCACCAACGGCCTGATCTTTTAGAAGACCTGGTCCGAAACAAAGCGACTTAAGAGCACGAGTGTTCAAGAAGTATGTGTAGTGGACAAACGTGGTGGTAAGTTCGTTTCCGAGGATGGAAAGCTACACTGTGCAGTCTTTGGGACCGAATTATTCGAAGTTGGGTGTGTTGCAGGTTACTTCTGTCTCAGATACGAAAGTACCGGTTGACTCAAGGGTCATCTTGCCAGAGGCATCAACTGGTGTTTTACCAACGGTGAAGTAGACCTTGATGGTTTGGTCTTTGAAGCCCACACCTTTGATGGTAACTGGGACACCACCGGTGAGCTGACCAAGTGGGGGGTCAATCTCAGTCACGGCATAGGAGGGACCAACGATCTTGTTCACAGAAAGAGCGTACAAGTCACTCAGCCAGCCATTGTTCCAACCACCGAAAACCAACAGGCGGGAGTTTGAGCTATCGTAACTGATGGCGGCATACTCACGTGGTGTTGGGATCTCAGTGCTCTCTGGCTTTATGTCGTGCCAAGACATGGAGCCGATGTCGAGACAGCATGAGGTGTTGACGTATTCTCCGAAGGTACGGGGCTGACCCTCGTTGAAGTTTGTTGACTCGCCACCGAATATGAAGTACTTCCAGGATGGAATAGCCTCAACCATAATAGCGCCATGGTTCCAGCGGGCAATATCGTTGTAGATATCGGGGTCGGACCACTCATTCGTGTTCATGTCGAAGACGATGAGGTTGTTGTACTGAGTTTCAGAGTTCCAGCCACCATACGAGTAAAGCTTGTTGTCGTATGCGAAAACTGAATGTCCACCACGACCCTCAGGAAGGGGAGTCTGGGTGATAACGGGCTCGTGCTTTGTCCATGTTTCAGTCTCAATATCAAAAGAGTGGATGTCGCTGAAAGCGATACGGGCGTAGTTAAGACCGCCGTGACCACCGTAAACCCAGATTTTTCCTTCGTAGTAGCAGGCACCAGCGTTGGCTCTCGGTGGGGGAGCCTTGATAACTGAGTCTTGGTTGTTAGAGGAAGCTTTATCTCCGAGGCAACGTGTCCAGGTGTAGTCAGAAACCTTGAGCCACCAGCAGTCGTTAAGTCTTTGTGTGGGGCTGGCGTGACCTCCATAAACGAAAATGCGGTCGTACTTGGGAGTTGCAATGGCAACGTGGTGAGCTCTGGCTGGGGGGATTTCTTCGCCTTGGGGCTTCTCTTTTTCCCAACGGCACTCCTCTGCAAGAATAAGTTAGTATAAGCGGGAAGAATTTAAATAAAAAAGATTGTGGACGTTATAAATTTATTGGAGATTCAAATTTAGAAAGCGGCGAAAGGAGTTAAGTTTGTGCAAGAACGTCAGGATTGCGACGGAGATGGAGGTTATTTGAGCGACGGCACTTACTCAAGTGGAGTTTCATGGAGTAGACGTCACCAGTGGGGTTAATTTTGTTGCCCAGGGCGGCATCTTCGATACCTCCGTAAACGATGAAGTTTCCTCGATCAACGAAGGTGAGGGTGTGCCCTGAGCGGGCTTTAGGGAGCGTTCCTTTCTGGGGTAAATTTTACCAAACTAATTCAGCCGGCTACACAAAGTTCGGTTAGATGTCAGAAGCTTTAAATGAACTAGGCCCACTCGGCTGAAAGCAGACTGAGGCTAGCACTTACCATTTGTCGATTGATCTAAGTTGTAATTAATTATAATTAAGAGTTGAAGCACGCCTTTTATAGGTCAATTTATTTAAAGCCTCCAATAAAACATTAATTTCAAACAAATTCAAATAAATTAATCAAATTTAATAATGGGGTTTTGGGGTTTTGGGG
>Ga0194118_10005760_pt1 | contig 12723 bp, 16 predicted proteins | sample TA2MahsurfametaG_2_FD_148662 | JGI IMG/M metagenome (GOLD analysis project Ga0194118, IMG submission 148662) | Freshwater microbial communities from Lake Tanganyika, Tanzania - TA2015013 Mahale N5 surface | ecosystem: Environmental > Aquatic > Freshwater > Lake | place: Tanzania: Lake...
TTATCGAACCCAATAAAAAAAGATTGCTGGAAATAGTTCGTTTCAGCAAATTATCTAGTGAAAAGGAGGATGATATTCCTAATTTAATGAAGTATGCATGGGACATCATATTGTCATCTAACCCAAGTACCAAAAATATATTCTTAAAAGGCAAGGGTTTTGATATACAACATAAATCTACTTATAAAAAATTAATTAGCAAGTTAAGCTCAGTTGATTTATCTGAATGCGAGTATGATGTATTGGGTAATGCTTACGAAGAAGTAATCCAAGATATAATGACTGGAAAAGTGTTGGGGCAATTCTTTACACAACCATTAATTAAAAAGATGATGGTAAAATTGATTGATCCGCAGATATATCCGGATGGAAAAATTGATACATGCGGCGATCCTACAATGGGAACAGGTGGATTCTTGATTACATATTTACAATATATTTTACAACAAGCAAATGCTAAGGGATATAAGCCAGATTGGAATTTTATAAAAACAGAAGGATTATATGGCAAAGAATTAGAACCAGATACATATCAGCTTGCAGTGTCAAATATGTTAATTTCGTCGGGTCATATGTTTGAACAGCTAGAGAGAGGAGATAGCATTCGCGAACCTATAACAAGAAAGTTTGATAATATCCTTGCAAATCCTCCGTTCGGAATTAAAGGCTTGAGATACGATGATTTTAAAAGCACGTTAAAGTCTGAATATGTTCCTATTAAGACAGATAATGCGGTTTCCTTGTTTATTCAAGCGATTATTTATATGTTAAAAATCGGTGGTAAGTGCGCGGTTGTTTTGCCAGACGGTCAAGATTTATTTTCAAAAACCAATGCCACATTGGTTGCCGTTAGAGAATATCTAATGAAAACTTGTGATTTAAAAGAAATTATTTATTTACCATCTGGCATATTCACATACACATCTATAAAAACGTGTGTGTTTTATTTTGTGAAAAAGAGGGAAGGGATGGATGTTTTGGAAACTGAAATTAAAATATCCAAAGCACAAAAAGAAACAGGTAGAGAATATAAATTTTCAAGAACACACCAAACAACAAAGGTGAAGTTTTATGATTACAATCCTTATGAAGATGTGAAAAATCTATTAGTTGAGGTTCCTATTGAAAAAATAGCAAATAATTCATATTCACTCAATTATGCGGAATATATTAAAGATGAAAATGAAGAAGAACGCTACGAGGAAGGTGTTGTTATAAAAACAATTGGAGAAATATTTAATTGTAAAATGGGTAAATTTAATTCAAATGATATGGATGGTAATGGTATTATACCATTTTATTCTTGTAAATCAAGTAATCCAGTTGGATTTCATAGTAGTTATTCATTTGATTACCCAGAATATTTGTTATTGGTATGTGCCGGTGGAAGTCAAAATAATATCATTGGTGAAAATGTTGGTATGGGAAAATGTTATTATGTTAAAGGTAAAACTGCATGTATGGCAAATGTTTGTTCATTAGTAGCTAAATCGCAAGAATATGATATCAAATATATAAATTATTATTTGAATATTAATAGATTAAATACAAACAAAAAAGCTCATTTTACTACAAATTTAGGTAGAATATCATTAGACGATATTAAATCCATAAAAATCCCTATTCCATCGCTTGAACGACAAGAAGAAATCGTCAAATATTTAGATTTTATATACGAAAAGGCCAACAAAACAAGCAATGAGAAAATTTCAGAATTGAAGCAACTGAATGTGTTTTGCTTGAACAATCAAAAAATATTTGGTGACAATCTTATGAAAGAACTAGGTGATGTGTGTAGCATTAATTATGGAACAAGAATAGTAAAAGAAAAAAATATATCTGGCGAATATCCTGTTTATGGAAGTGGAAGAGCCATGTTTTCAACAAATACATTCAATCGTGAAGGTTACAATATATTGATTGGAAGATTTGCATTATCTTTAGAGTGTGTTAGGTTTGTTAATGAAAAAATATTCTTAAACGATAGCGGCTTATCAGTAAAACCTAAAATAGATAGTCTATTGCATAAATATGTTGGATACTACCTATTATGTAATAAAGATATTATATATAATTGCGCGAGAGGGACTGCTCAAAAAAACTTAGAAATGGATATATTTAAATCTTTGAAAATCCCAATTCCCTCACTTGAACGCCAAAAAGAAATTGTTGATTATTGTGAATACAATGATTCTATTGTCAAAGAATTAGAAAAAGAGATTGAAAATAATAAAAAAATGGCACAACTATTTATTACAGGAATTCTAAAAGTGCAAGCGGAAGAATTTGAGACTGACTCAGTTTCGGAACCTATTGAAAACGAAATAGTACCCGTTCAAGAAGAAAATACAATCGTTGATAAGCCAAAAAAGATTGTGAAAAAGGCTAAGAAACCTAATGTCATTGTGGAAGAAGAAGACATGTAAATATATTTAAGTTTATTGTAAATAAAATTAAATAATAACTAAATTTTTTACATATTTTTTATGAAATCTTGCGGGTAGGGATCTCATTAGAAACAATGTAAATGGAATTCTCTGTAATAACAATATATTCCGCCCCACTCTTGTAAAACTTCACAACACTTGACGTGTATTCATCCTCAGACTTCACAAGAAGCTTTTCACCATTCTCCTTAGCTCCAATAAGAGCCTTCTTCTCAAGCGAATCCGTCCAATAATCAAGAAGGATAGGCTTATCTTCCACAAGGGCAAGCTTTGCGGCATGTTTTAGAGTAACATCCGACGGCAACTTATAATTGGTGTCGTTACCAACTGTTTTTTTTTGTTCAGACATTTTATATAATTTTAGAAAAATAGTCTTTAAATGGTTATTAATTTAAAGTATTTTAATTTAAATATAATAAAAATATTAAATAAAATGAAAAATTCAATAATAAGCGGAGATATGAATTATTCTTTAAGCAATAATGATAATTATTTAAAAGTTTGTCCAAATAAATACGACGCATCTAATAAACTAGCAGACATTCTTTCTGAATATATAAAAAATATTTTTGAAAATACAAAACAAAAACAATCTAAATATCATGATTTTATTATGATAAGAGGGTTGGAAACGATTATAAATGTTTATATATATTTATTGCAAAATACAAATAATTTAGATCTAGCCATTTATCATACGCATCGTTCTTTTTTATTTTACTTGGAATTTGTTGAACAAATCACAGATGAACAGCATTTATTTCTTCAATTAACTTCGCGCGATGCAACTATGTATGTTTATAAAAAGACTATATTTGAATTGAAGAGAGAAATATTAAAAGACCACATATCAGAAATAAATGATGATTTTAGTTATCTAAATAATATTTCGCAATTTTTCAAACTGCTAGGGTCTTTGATAATAAATCAAATGAGTGAAAAAAGAATAGACATAGAAAAAATGAAAACAATATTTCATAAATTTAAAAAAAATAATTATTCACTAGAAAATATAAATCAATTCGTAAATTCTTTATCAAAATTAGAAAATAGTTATCATTTATTAGATGATTTCATTAAAATTTTACATTCACTTTCCTAAAAGAACGATTTGTTAAATGTCACTGTCCATTAATATATGTTTTCTCCTAATCTTTTTCTTCTTAGCATTTTTCTCTTTTATTTCATCATCGCTTAACGCATGTTTAGGGATTTTTTGATATATATCCTTGTATTCCACGGTAAGTATATTTTTCAAATATTGATATATATTCATTAAAACATCTTCGTCGCAGCGACCAACTATCAGAACGCTCCCCGTGCGAAATATCATAAAAGATAGTTGCTTTATATTTTTGGACTTTTCCTTGATTTCACTTTGTATTTGCAAACAAGTTTCTACACTGCTTTCCGGATTATAGTAAAATTTACATTGAATGCCTGGATAAGAACAAGGATCATATATGGCCTGAATGTTATATTTCGTTTTGAGAATAGTATATAATGCTTGACGATTTATGAAAAAGCCACAATTAAAATTAGAATTAATCAAAACAGTTTCTTCCGAATTTTCTTTGTAAGCTAATTTGCATGATACATGAGGCTGAATAGTTTCAATTATTAAATTTAATATAGTATTGAATGTATTTTCATTTTGAATTCCCGGAATTTCTAATTTACCCGTATTGAATACCTTCACATGGAACTCCTTATAGGTTTCCTCTATTTTCAAACGCAAAATAATTACAAAACAATTATAGAATGCACTTTTTTGCTTACATCTATAACTCATAATATCTTTTCTAGATATGCCAATGCTAACCTTGCGTATATCCTTGAATTTAATGCGACCGCTAGGATTATTTATACTTGTAATAATATGTTCCGTAAAATGCAACTCGTCTTTTAGTTTCTCCTGAATAAAATTTAATTCTTCTATATTCATTGAATTAAATTTCATTTGTTTTTTAATTACACCGTTTTTGGGGGTGCAATAATTCATTACTGGAATTTTCCAGAATACATCCTTCAATTCAATCATACTATTTAAATATGCAATTTTTGTCCTAGTTGAAATATAAATATCTGTGGGTTTTGGTGTCTCACTTGAAAAATCGTTTGATATATCCGCTGTAACAAATTCATCTTCTTCAAAACATTCTGCTATATTGTCTTCAATTTCTTCCGACAGATCATCGTCACAATATGAACCACTATTGAAATTATCCCACTCTTCGTCAATCGTTGTCGCCATGTTTCTATTTTTCACTTTGTCTTTAAATTCTTTATATTATTTTTATTTCAATTATTTTCTTTATTATATAATATAAAGATGTTAAGGAATTCGCGCGTCATCTATGAAAGAAGCAATATTATACCCATTATTACAGAATTTACTACAACAATGAAAGAAGAATTTAGTCCAAAAGCCAAAGGAGAATATAGTCTAAAAGAGAATTTTTTTGATCCAAGTAAAAGCTCTCCGCCAAATGATTTCATAATAAAATTGAATTCAAGAATTAATCGTTATAATTCTTTTCAAACTTTTTATGAAAGTATAAAAGATGACAAACGCGACAAAGCATAATGGACATATATAGAATTGCTTAAATTTGTAGAGTGGGTTACATTTTCAACAAAATTTAGAAAATCAGAATTAACTATTTCTTGTTTATTACGAATAATATAATTGATAAATGATTTAATTATATTTTTTTTATCCATATTATATTTTACACTTATTTTATAAATAATATTTTCAATACTATCAACCGTTGTTTCCTTGTTTTTAAATTTGCAAATTAAATCTTCCCACACTTCATTTTCAATAATAGAAAATTTATAAATACCATCATCATTTATTTTTAATACATCTTGATTGGATTGTATAAAATTAATCATACTTCTAATGTCAGATTTGAATAATTGTTGAATACAATCAAGGGATTTATCTGATAGATGAAGGTTTTCACAAGTGGAAATATTCTTTAAAAATTGAATAATTTCGTTTTTTGGTAATTGATTGAACCGCAAACGAATAAACTCATTTTGCAGTCCTTCTTCAATTCTACTTATATAATTACATATTAGGCAAAAACGAACCGAACCTGTGTAATTTTGCAAAAGATATCTAAGTGCTTGCTGCGCATTTTTTGTCATATAATCTACTTCATCTAATATAACAAATTTCATTCCATTGTTGAAAAGAGGCTTTGAATTTACAAAATAGCTAATTTGATTTCTTATAATGTCAATTCCTCTCTCATCTGATGCATTTAAATGGATAACTAAATCTTTGTTTTTATTATTCATCTTTTCTTGATAAGCATTAATAAGATTTATAATTGTTGTCGTTTTGCCGGTTCCAGGTGGGCCGTAAAAAAGCAAATTAGGAAAATAAGAGGTATCTATTATATTTTTTAGAATTTTCTTATTGAATGGATCTAGTACAATGTCTTCTAGATTTTTAGGACGATATAGTTCTACAAGAGGTATTCCGCTCGTGCTCATAAAATATATATTAGATTTATGTTTAATATATATTTTATTTATTTATAAAATTTATTTATTTATAAAATTAAAAAACAACCAATTAAAAACAATTTATGTAAGTTTATTACAAAAATGCACAGGTCTTATCTTGAATTAGTGATTGGTCCAATGTTTTCAGGTAAAACGACACATCTACTAGAGGTTTATAAAAAATGCAACTTTTGCAACATCAAGACATTGGTTATAAATCATTCCTTTGATAATAGATATCATGAGACAATGTTATCAAATCACGATAAGATGATGATACCTTGTGTTCAAACAACCAATTTGTCTAGCATATGGGATCCAGATAATTTGGTAGATGTTGATGTTATTTTAATAAATGAAGGACAATTTTTTTCTGATCTATATGATATTGTTTTAGAAATGTTAAAACATAATAAAAAAATTTATATTGCAGGATTAGATGGCGATTTTGAGAGAAAGAAATTCGGTCAAATATTAGATTTAATTCCTCTTTGCGATAAAGTAACTAAGCTGTCTTCCCTTTGTTCTAAATGTAGAGACGGAACTCCTGGTATATTTTCAATGCGTTTAACGAGCGAAAAAGCGCAAACAGTTGTAGGGTCAGATAATTATATTCCTGTATGCCGAAAATGTTATGTGTCTAATTCTTAAACTTGATCTAAGATAAAATATATTTGAAAACAATTTAAATTGAGAATAATATAATGTATTATCTATGGGAAGAATTAAAAAGAGTGAGGTTGAAATTAATGATGAAGTCCCAACGCCAGAGGTAAAGGCAAAAAGGGGTAGAAAACCTAAAAAGGTTATTGAAGATCAGACGCAAAATATTAGTTGTACGATACAAGAAACTCAAGAAAATGACATAGTTGATTCTAATATAACGATTTCAAATGACAATGAGAATGAAGAAAACAAAGATAAACCTGTTGGGAAAAAACGCGGACGAAAGCCCAAAGGTGGAAAGATCGTTCAACAATCAACGGTTGTTACAATTAATAAAGAGATTAGGCCTAGTGTTATTCTTCATCTTAAATGTTCATTAAAAGATCTACTTCATAATACAACAAGTTCAAATATAGCCTCTTATAATTTTTCATCACATAATTCAGATTTACTTTATGATATAGTTGGGGAAGATGATACTATTGGAAATAACAATCAGTCTCAAAATAATTTTAATGAACAAACCTATTATAATGTGGATGAAACCGAATATTTTGATGACCCTTCTTCTCAAAAGGAAATGCATAAAGACAATGATGTTAAAGAAATATGGAAAAAATTAAAGGTTCTTGAACATAATTTACATATTAATAATGTAAGTGACAAAAAATCAGCTTGTTTTTGGTGCACTTATGATTTTGATAATCCTCCTGTTTATATACCTAAATTTCATATTAAGGATACATATCATGTTTATGGATGTTTTTGTAGTCCAGAATGTGCAACGGCTCATTTGATGGAAGAAAACATTGATAGTTCTACAAAATTTGAAAGATATTATTTAATTAACCATATTTATTCTAAGATATATGACTATAAGAGAAACATTAAACCTGCACCAAATCCATATTACATGCTTGATAAATTTTATGGAAATTTAAATATTCAAGAGTATAGGTCGCTTTTGAGAAATGAGAGATTATTTTTAATAGTGGATAAACCGCTAACGCGAATTATGCCCGAACTTCATGAAGACAATGACGATTTTATCATTAATAATAAAATTATTCCTTCCAATGCATATCAAATTAAAAAGAAAATGCAAAAAAGGAATTTAGACAAAACTTCTATATTGCATGAAAAATTTGGTGCGGGAAATAATTCTCATCTATAATTTTTACTATTTTGATACATTATTTTATTAAAATAGTATATGAGTGAATTTAAAGAAATAGATGATTATGAAGACAATGTAACATATAATGATAATGACGATTTTGATTTATGGAATATTGATTCTGTAATAAAGCATATCCAGTCTAACAAATTAGGATTTTTGTTACTTTTGTTTGTATTTGTAATAATATATATCATTGATTACATTAATCGCATAAATTCTTCTATATTTGGAATTTCTAATCCAATGCCTATACCAGGAATGCAAAATACTTTGCCTATGCAACTACCAAAAATGGTTAAAAGGAAACAGAAAAAATAATAATTAAATTATTTTTTTAGCTTCGCCTCGTTCAACACGTTCCTGGTAACTTTGCATATCTTTATCTAATTTATGTCTTAATTGGGCATAAATTTGTTGATTGATAGATCGCGACTTTTCTGGTGCTTTTTTTTCAGTAACGCCCAAATAAGCGCGTATTACTTTTAAAGCATCATAATTATTCTCTCTAAGTTTCTCTCTTGCAACCTCTTTGGTATAGTCTGTTTGTCTCAAAATAACTTCACAGAGTTCTTGTTCTTTTTCTTCAGTTATAGACATTTCTATATGAATTAGATAAATTATTTTTTAAATCATATTAAACGAATTGTTATATGTATATATATTCTCATGAATACTAGCGAAAATACATTCGATACCCAAAACTTGATTAAATCTATTAATGCTGTTTTGCAGGAAGAATTGACAAAAATGTTTTCTGCATTCCTTGATAAATATAAAAAATACGAAGAAACCTATATGGCTGTAATGAGCTTGCCTTGTATTAATAATCAACAAGGCTACAAAGCGTCTGAAATTGAAACTGAAATTAGCGATCGTCTGAAGAATTTGGAAAATAGAATTTCCAAATTAGTGGATAAAGTTGAGACCTATTCTGCGTCCGTGGATGATGTTGTAAATGAACTTCGCAAAATGAAAGAGGAACGTATTGTAGAAAAGGAAAATATTCATTTAGAAATAGAGGAAAAAAATGAGGAACAAGAAGACAAAGACGATGAACAAGAAGAGGAACTAGAAGAGGAAGAAGAAGAGGAAGAAGAGGAAGAAGAAGAAGAAGAGGAAGACGAAGAGGAAGGTGATACAGAAGAAGAAATTGAAAAAGAGGTTGTTGCGGTAGGAAGCAAGAAAGATGAAGACATCGCAGATGAGAAGGAAGAAGATGACGAAGAAGAAGAGGAAGAAGCTAGCGTTGAAACAGAAACCAAAGAAGAGGAAGAAGAGGAAGAGGAATTATTTGAAATTGAAATTGATGATGTTACTTATTGCACAAATGATGAAAACAACGGATTTATTTATGATTACAAGAATGAAGAAGTCGGAGATAAAATTGGATATTTTAAAGAAGGCGAGCCTTTCTTCTATGCAGATGAAAAATAAAATATGAATATAATATAATTAGGAATAATGAATTTATGCCCACCAGCAATTATTTATATTATATTCTCCTTTATTCAAATACTTTTTGATTTAACGTATGGAATGATAAATACTGCCATTATGAAAACCATTGTAGCGATTATTATAACCTTTTTATTAAATTGGTTATGTCAAAAAGAGTTAAGCATTGTGTCATGGGTCATTGTATTTGTTCCTTTCATGTTAATGACGGCGATAGTGGCATTTCTTCTTTATATTTTTGGGTTAAATGCTACAACAGGCCAATTAAATACTACGTGCAAAACAATTTCTCAGGAAAATTTACCAAAACCAGTGAAAATAGACACTAATGGAAATATTATTATTTATGACCCTGAATATAACGAATCCATATCACCAGTACATTATAAGTATCCTAATATTATTGTACCGAATCCTTATTTAAATGACAAATTGCCAAAACCTGTAGCAAATAAAGGTTTTATACCTCCTCCTCTTTGGTATTCTAGTAGCCCTGCTTTTTCATAAAACTAAAATATTTAAAAAATTTGTATTTTTTTAAATATTTAATAAATATAAATGGTAACCGCTACTTCTACTGCTACTGCTACCGATAACTCCACTGCTACGGCCATTGCAAATGTGAATCAAAAAAAATGTTGCCCTTGTCCATATCCTCCAATACCCCCTCCTCCTCCAGATCCTTTACTTGAAGTTCCGAATTATCCAATTACTGGTTTAGGATTAAGTTATAGAAATATAGCAGAACAATTAAATGTTTTTAAGAATGAATTGTTATCTTATCCATTGACACAAGAATATGTAGCAAATCCTACAGGAATGACTAATGCAAAAATTAACCAATTAAATATCTTATGGACTGTTCTTGCTAACAAACTTGTTAATGATCTAAATGGGGTTCCAGAGGGATATGTAAAGGGTATTTTAATTTGCGGAAATGATGGAAGCACTATAATTGATGTTTCCACATTTATGCCAGCAAAAAATTTATTAAATTACAGCATAGTTGAAATGAATATATTTACGAATTTTAAATTTGTAGAAAATCCATCAGAGGCCCAATATAATATGAATATTAATGAGGAATCAGATACTTTTAATCCTGAACAAACCAATTTTTCAAATGTAATTTTTAATGGAGATTCACAATGTAACAGATTTTTCTATTTGAAATGCGGTTCTACGACACCTCCTGTAACAGATCCAAATAATTTAACACCTGAAAAAACAGTTGCAATAACCTTTGAAGAAGAACCCAATCATGCTACAAGAAAAGAAATTATTCAAGCTGTAACTTCTACTTATGGTTGGGCAGGTAGATATTGCCAAACATCATTAAACTCTAGTTTTTACGTAGCAACTAAGCTTCAAGCAGCGGATGATTTTGTAGTGTTTATTCGTTTGTCTTATTTTGGTATAAAGAACCTACCGGGTTTTAGCATCTCTAGTGCAAGACCAAGAGCCTAAAATAGTAACTATTTTTAAATTTGTAAAAATAATCTATAAAAATAATAATATTTTTATTTGCAAAAATATAAATATTAGAATAGTATATAATAAATGAATTGTGTTTCAGTAACAGCTATTGCAAGCAATAAATCAACTGCTTATGTAAATATAAACTATGATTGTGATAAGTGTCCTTGTCCTTGTCCTTGTCCTCCACAAATTAGAACACCTACAATATTATTGAGTGATGCTAACATTTTTAATGATAATAAACAATATGATATAGAGAGTGAAAATAAAATAGAAACAGATAATATTCCTTTGACAAATTTACAAACATAAAATGAGTACATGATATTTATAAAATTACAATTGTAAAACAATTTAAATATAATATACCAAAAATTATTATGGATTTATTATTGCAAATGGATAGAATTCTAGTTTCATTATCATCTGCATTTGCTACATTAGTATGTAATATTTCTTATAATATAATCTATTACTTTAGCGTAGGGCAAATTAAGATTCGGAAACTGAAAAGACAAATTGTGACACTTTTAAATACATATTCATCTCAAACCGCAAAACCATGTTATAATGATGACATTGAATTTATTTTGGATGGTAAAGTAATTCATCGGTCTTCCAAAGAAATGTTGGCAGAAATTTATGATGAAACTATGAAATATCCAGAACATTATGATTTTATTATATATACTGAACGTGATCCAGATAATGATGAAACAAGTGCAAACAAAAAAATTATTAGAGATCACACAAAAATTAATTGCGATCTAGTATGTGAAAAATCAAATATGAAATTCTTGCTATGTGAGTTTGAGATTGGAGAGAAAAAAATCAAAATTGATTTTAAGAATGAATTTAGCAATTATTACATTAATGGAAATACATTTGATATTAAGTTTTTTATTTATTTCCTACAAAAATATTATAGCGAACACTTAGATGATGCCGATTTAGAAAAAATTCATAACTTTAGAATAAATGTATTGGATCATAATGTAAGCAATGAACTAATTACAAAGGATGATCTGGTAAAAATAAATAATAGTGATTATGAAAAAATGAAGATTTCATAAAATAATAGTATTATTTAAAACAATTTAAAAAAAAATGAAACATAATATATATTAAATGGTATCCCAGCAAACAACAATGGAATCTTTGACCAGCAACACTGAAGACTTTCATAAATTGTCCGACAAATGGACACTATGGGCTCATTTACCTCATAACACTGATTGGAGCATCAATAGTTATATTAAAATCTATACATTCAAGACAGTAGAAGAAACGGCTACTGTAATTGAAACGCTTCCGGCTATTTTAGTAGAAAATTGCATGTTGTTTTTGATGAGAGAAGGAATTAAGCCTACATGGGAGGATCCCAAGAATAGGAATGGCGGTTGTTTTTCATATAAAGTTTCAAATAAGAATGTTTATAGAGCTTGGAAAGATTTGTGTTATGTTGTTGTTGGTGATACCATTAGTAAAAATATATCATTTGTAAATAATCTTACTGGAATTACGATTTCACCGAAGAAGAATTTCTGTGTCATCAAGATTTGGATGGCGGATTGCAAAAATCAAAATCCCGAAGTAGTTACGAGTGAATTGAAGTATATTAGTCCGCAGGGTTGCATATTTAAGAAGCACACCCCCGAATATTAGATATGAAAATATGTGGTGCAAAAATTATATAAAGGAATAGACGTTATATAATTTATTACAAAATGGAAACAATTCATTCTTTTCCTATTTATTCACATGTGTCAAATGATTTTTTTAATTTTTATTATAAAATTGTTTCTTCTACTATTTTTACACCTTTTTACATTTCAAACGCCGATTTTTATATTAATTTGTTTTTACACCTTTTAACATTTCAAACGCCGATTTTTATATAGTGAAAATTATATAAAAATAATTTATTGTATTACCTTAATGAATAACGAAGAACTCATTAAGGAAATTCTATTG
>Ga0194118_10005761_pt1 | contig 12718 bp, 15 predicted proteins | sample TA2MahsurfametaG_2_FD_148662 | JGI IMG/M metagenome (GOLD analysis project Ga0194118, IMG submission 148662) | Freshwater microbial communities from Lake Tanganyika, Tanzania - TA2015013 Mahale N5 surface | ecosystem: Environmental > Aquatic > Freshwater > Lake | place: Tanzania: Lake...
AAACTGAAATTTTTCAGCAAATAAGCGTTCCAGGTATCGATAGTTTTGGAGTAAAATTTTCGTTTTTACGATATTCTCGCAGTCGAGGCTCGAGTTATCTTGTTGAGCTAACCAAACCTCTTTTTTCGATCATTTTTTTGCATTTTGTCGATAAACATCGAGTTATTGATTACTTACCTTGTCGAGTTCAATTTAATACTAAGCTTGAAAATTTGCAACCTTGGCATAAATTTTATCTTCCCAGAATAGAAAGGCAGGTAGAGATACATAAAAACAAAAAAACGAAATTTTACCCAAGTAAGCGTGACTCAAAATCGACTAACCCTAAGTGAAAATTTTCATTTTTTAAACCCAGATTAAAAAGGAAACTCCGTTCTATCGATTTTGACGCACTTATCAAATTTTCGAGGAGGAGAATAGGCGTTAAAATCACTGCAATCGTAAATATCTGTCACCCTCCCCTGCTCTTCCTTAAAGACCAATTCCATGAAAAGGCCTGACTTGTTTCCGACAAACGCGTAACCTGGGCAACCAGAACTATCACAAATAACAGAGCTACACTTTCCGGGATATAGGAAAAGATGTTCGTCGCCAGCAGCGAGAAACTCATCAAAGGCATTGCCTAGCTTTTGAATAAAAAGGGGCTTTTCAAGATCAGAATAAGTTTTATCTGAGTCAAGAAGTTCGCTTACCATATCCACATCTAACTTTTGGAAAAAGTGCAGAACTGCCTCTGCCTGAGTTTCTAATTTCATAGGCCCTTGAAATTTTTTTACCCTAAAAATTAATTAAACTTCAAGAGCAGCATTTTTCAAAACAGTTAGATTCTTCTTTAATGAGTTCAACTTTAGATATTGTCAAAATTTTTGACACAAAATCATCCTTTTCTTGCTGGGTCAGTGCAATTTGGTTGGAGCCAATGCGGTAAAGCGCCCTGATTGCGCCAAGAGATGTCAATTTCTGGGTGGAGTTGCTGGCAAAACCTGATTTAGAGAATTTTTTTTCCTCATTAGCAGAATTTACTCTTCGATAAAAAGCCTCATCAAATTCAGCCACTACTTTTTTGCTAGCCACTTTGTGGTGTTTTCTACAAAACCCAAACGGACGGCAAGACTCACATAAAAAAGGGTTTTCCATATTTTTTACATTTGAAGATATCCTCAACTAAAATGATTTTCAATAAGATGGCGAGCTAGTTTTATGCCTTTTTTTTCGGCATTTTCACCTTGAATAATGTAGTAGTCAGCAAGATTACTACCGATGGAATCGGTAAAAGCCTTCTTAATACGACTGATCTTAATACTCATTTGGTCTTTTAGAATATTAGTTACCACTTTAATTCTGTCTTCGAGAACACCCCTGTTGCCCCTTGTTGAGATAAGACTGTAAATATCTAATAGCTCCCCCCGGTGATCGGATAGTGAACTTAAATAAATACCCTCTGGATATCTAAGAAATAATATGTACAAAGCCTTTTCCATCGTGGGCATCCTAATTTCTATATTTCCATAATCAGGCAAGTACATTCGCCCTCCTCTTCTAATCACAAGCTTGCTGGGTGGGCTATTTTGCCTGAAATTTTGTGCAAAAAGCATCTTTACCCGCAATGATTCTAAGATAGATAGGGCATGATGAATTTCCGGCATGGATAAATTTTTTTGAACTTTCTCCATACATGCAGAACAAATATCAGCCGTTCGCATCTTTAGGATGATATCGCTTTTTTTCATACATAGGTCACTCACGCACCCGATAGGACGTTCGTGTGTAAGTGCCCTCACCTCTTCAAAGTCCTTAAAAATATTTTTTTGAAGCGCTAAAGCCATTACCTCAAAGGCAATAGGCAAGGCCGGGTCACAATCGATAAAATGCTCCCACTCATCTGTATGAACAAAACCGTTATACGGATTACTGTCATCTAAGGTGGCAAACCAATTTTTTTGATTGGCGATCGGGGTAAGCAGAATTAAAAACTCCTTTTCAGGAATAGCCTTTCGTTGGCGAAACAGACGGATTTGAGAGAAAAAGTCCCTCCACCGTGCGGCTAAACGTAGGTGAGGGAAACTCCAGGTCCTTCGTTCTGAAGACATAGAATAAACTGGCCTTTCAGAAAAAGTCGGATATGTAAATTCTTGCTTCTCAAATTTCTCTTTGTTCTCGATCTCCTGCTGCTCCCGCATATCATCCGGGATCAATATTTCTCCACCACCGCTTGCATGAAACTTGTTGACGCCGGGTACTGCCTGCAACAGGCTCAGTACCCGGACGTACAAGTCATGGTCTAGGGAATTATCAGGTATAAGGTGAATTTTCATATACTCAGTCGTCGGGATATTATATCATCAATCAAAAAGATCTGACAAGTCCTTTCCTGATTGCTTTTTTGAAAAATAACCTCGCATGGAAGTGGACAGCTTATCCCATACCTCCCCTTTCATAGCCTGTTTTTCAAAAGAGTAGCTGTTTTGCGCCTTGATCGACATTTGCCTAGCCACATCCACTGCATCCAACGTAGCCCCAATAAAACTAAATGTCCATTTTCCGGTAGCCTCCAGCCGCTGTATCATGGCACGGACTTGTTCTAAATTAAACATTCTGGAGGAGTTCTCATAGCCATCAGTGAGCACCACCACCACAAAAGTGGCAGGCAGCGCGGATTGTGTACCCTCCCTCTCGCCCAACAGAGTGGCCGTCTGACCTATCGCATCCAAAAGGGCTGTAGAACCGTTAGGCACGTAATTACTCTTAGACAGATAAGACATCTTTGCCACCGCCTCACCCATACTGATATGATCGACTGTGTCATTAAAAAGGGTCAGTCCGACCTTGATCTCCTGCTCCGGGAACTCTGACTCCATTCCCCTGATGCGGTTAAGTTGTTCATTGAATCCATTGATGGTGGCTTCTACACAATCACACATGGAGCCACTTCTGTCGACGATCAAATGATAAATACTACGTTGCGTTTTCATGTTAAATTGATTTTTAAATAATTAATTAGTTGGAATTACAGAAGCATAAATCTTGCTTGGATACTGCCCAAAGACGTACTCGGTAACCGGACAGAGCCAAAGCTGATGGCGGTAAGGCTTACCATGAAGTGTTGTTACATTGTAATAGGCTCCATAGTCAACGGGAGCATGTCCAATTAAGGCCAGCAACTGTGGATTATGGCCCTTTTTGGTTTTGTCCATACAGGTCTGCCAGCCTGGATAAGGACCGGTAGAAATTTGCAGGGTCACTCTTGGGAGTCCGCTACATAAAAGATCAAGAAAGGTGTCGGCTCCGTCAACCATCATTAGGTTGGCACGGGTACCAAGACCCTGATCGAGAAACTCGGGTAGATCGGCATACCAGATTCCACTGTCTTTAATGAAAGAAAGGACCTGGGAGTTAATGTTCGAAACGGGGCGGGTGGTGTTGTACGTTAGCATAGGCTGTGTTGTTTAGGACACGAAGGTCACACAGCTATGAAATTTTTGAGGTTTGTGAAAGGTTGCAGAGTTAGCACACAACTAATTGAGAATAAACTAATAAAAACAAGTAAAGCTAGGCCAAAGATAAAATGGAATTACCTACTAACATAATTAGTGGTATAATTGAAAAAGGAAAAAATAAAGTAAAATTAAAAGAAATTAGTTACTTCATAATTTAAAATATGAAACAAGTACAAATCATATCCGTACTAATTCTTCTATCAATAACACTGGTAGGATGTAAGCAAATAATTGAAGGATTCCTTCTCATGTCCGTTATCATCGGGGTTCCAATAATGTTTCTAATGTTTTTAGGCGGAGTATATTCAAATATCAAACACAAAGGAAAATATTCTTCAATTGATGGAAACCTGTCAGAGAATTTAATTGGTCTAATAGTATTAACTTTATTTATAATTGCTATAGCCAAAGGATGTAGTGAGTAAAAAGATATAAAACAAGTAGAGCATCTATAATTAAACAGGAAAACCGATTTCAAAGGAACTAATACCTAAATAAACCATATTTAATAATACAATAAATAGCGCGGAATCCATCTTTCCACTTAATTTTTTTTCCTTCTGCGTATGTTCTTCCATAATATGAAATTCCTACTTCATATATCTTTATACCAGGAATTCTAGATATTCTTGCAGTCACTTCTGGTTCGAAACCAAATCTTTTTTCCTTAAGATTCAAATTTTTTAAAATATCAGAATTAAATACTTTATAGCAAGCCTCCATATCTGTCAAATTAAGATTAGTAAATACATTTGACAAAAAAGTGAGAAATTTATTTCCAATTGAATGCCAAAAAAATAATATTCTGTGTGGCTTACCTCCAACAAATCGAGAACCGAAAACCGCATCAGCATGTCCCTTTAAAATTGGATAAAGTAATAAATTATACTCATCCGGATCATACTCAAGATCTGCATCTTGTATAATTAAATATTCACCTCGAGCAATACCAATTCCGGAATGAATAGCAGCGCCTTTGCCCAGATTAGAAGAATGTGAAATAAGCCGAATATTTGAATTTCGATTTCTGTACAAATAATTATTTATAATATTAAAAGTATCGTCAAATGAACCGTCATTGATTACAATGATATCTTTTTCAATATTATCCAATAATTTAACAGCAATTACCCTATCTAAGATTTTCTCAATTGTATGACCTTCATTAAAAACTGGTATAATTATTGAAAGAACTTTCATTTAGATATTATTTTTTGATATCTTTTAGCATTAATGCACCCCAACTTATGAAGCCTATATTCAAAAGAAACAAGCAAACAACCGAGCCCATATTTAATACTTCTTTTGAAATTTATCGAAGAGGCATCTTTAAAATACTTTGTTGGACAAGTAACTTCCCCAACTTCAAAACCAGCCATAAATATTTGCATAATCATTTGATTATCAAAAACAAAATCATTTGAGTTATATTCAAAATTTAATACCTTAAGAACACTAGTTGAAAATGCTCTATAACCTGAATGATACTCGGACAGTTTTTCGCCAATAATAAGATTTTGAGCGAATGTTAATAAACGATTAAAAAAATATTTATAAAAAGGCATACCGCCCTTTAACGCACCTTTTCCTAAAATTCTTGAACCCAACACAACTGGGTAAATATCATTAGCGATAATGTATGAGAATGACTCAATTAGTTTTGGCGTATACTGATAATCAGGGTGCAGCATAATAACAATATCTGCATTAAGTTCGAGCGCTTTTCTGTAGCATGTTTTTTGATTTGCACCATAACCAAGATTAGAATCATGCTTATAAATATGCTTAAGGCCAAATGACTTAGCTATTTCTATAGTCCTATCAGAGCTACAATCATCAACAAGAATAATATCATCGATAATATCAAAAGGTATCTCATGTAATGTAGCCAAAAGAGTTTTCTCAGCATTAAAGGCTGGCAAAACAATGACTATTTTTTTGTTTTTAATCACTTCAAATTAAGGTATAGGCCAAAGTGGACCATGTAAATGATTAACGGAAATATTCAAAAATAAAAGAATACTAACAACTAGCAGTAATCCGTAAGCAATATTAAGGATACAAACTAAATAACCAATTTTTTTTGAAACTGCATCATTTTTAATGCAGGTTCCAAAAATAATAAGAAAAAGAATAATACCAGGAAGCATAAACATAGACTTCATACTTGAAAAAAAAGGAAACCTCAGTGTCTGGATCAAGGGTACAAGCCAGAATAATAACGTCAAAATGAAAGTCAATGCTTTTGGAGAAAATGAGTGAAACTGTAAATCAATTTTCTTACTTCGAACAAGATATGTAAATTTTACAACGGAAAATATAATGTATGAAAACCATATTAACCCAAGTGAATATCCGGAAATTGCAACGATTGATGCAAACGGAATTTGAGGGCTAATAAATCTCCACTCGTAATCATAGAACGTTTTTGCGAAAATTTCAGTAAAGAAAGAAGCAGATGTGAAATTAGAAATAAATGGATGTTGAAATAATTCTATAATTCGAAATGTAAAAAATTCAATTTTTTCTAACGAACCTGGAAATTGCTGTTTAGCATAATCAAAATGATCTTGATTGCTAATAAGCAATTGACCAGTTTGGGCATACTTCCACAATTCATCGGTAATCGAGAAAAGAATAGCAAATAAATAAAAAGGAATAGCCAAAAAATATTTTTTTACAATTAATTTTCTATAAATCAGTAAAACTGCAATAGGAAATAAATGAATTAGTAAGCCGTGTTGCTTTGTTAGGCTTCCTAAAGTTGCCGAAAGAATTAAGAAAATAAACCAAAACCTAAATTGAAAATTTGACTTTAATGCAGAAGTTGTTTTTAAAAAAAAGTAAAACGATAAAACAGAAAAAAAAACTAACATATAATCATTACCAATCATGGCAGATGTAAGTATATCAACTGGTAATGATACTATAAACGATAATGTAATAAATATTGAAGAAGTAGATAATTTAAGAAGAACTAAGATTTTGACAGCGATAATAATCACAAGAAAAGAAAGAAATGGATTGATAAATTGTACGATTTTCCAAGAAACGCTTTTATTGCATCCTAAATTTTCAGAAACATTAAATACCAAAGAAGCAACGTAATAGTAAAGTGGGGGCTGATAACATTCCCAACAATTAAACGGAGTCGGTCTTTTATAATCTTCTGAATAAATATTTATAACCTCCAGGTGATCATCATATGAATTATTTACAGGACTTGCCCAAAATACAGCAAGCCTAAAAAAGACTCCAAAGCAGATGATTATAAAAATCAAATATCTATCTAAATAAATGCTTGGCATATCTAAAAAGTAAAAAAGAACCGAAAAGCGTAAAAATTAAAAAAATAAAAGAGATAAGCAATCTAACAATCGTAAATTTATAATGTAAATTTCTTATCCACCAGAAATTAATAGAATTCTTCTCAATTGAAGAATTTAAAACATCTAAATTTGAAGCAGTTCTTGTTTCCCTTTTCCATGGTGAATTAGGAAAATAATTATATAACTTTCCGATGTTTTTAGGCAAGATTTCGGCAAATTGTTTCGCTTGAACATAATGTGGTTCCTTATCTATACTCATAACATAGCTGACATCAGATAGCCCTTTATAAGCTATATATTCTTTTAACACATCCCTTTTATAATTAACAGATAGAAGCTCGATTTGCAACAAAAAGGTCAGAAATAGCAAAAAATAAGCTACCCTTTGTTTGTAAAAATAAATTATTGGAAAATAGAGAAAAGGAATGATAGGCAAGATATAACGTGGTCCAAAAGACCAAATACTACCATGCCATGCAAAATTTAAAGAGAAAACACATAAATATGAAGCAACTATAATAAGCGCAGAAACAGATATTAATCGGTGATTTTTCCAAAATGGCTTGATGAAATAAAAAGAAATTAAAATAGATATGGAAAAAAATAAAATGCCTTTACCTGGTGAAAATATCAGACCAAACAAACCCTCGGGTAAACGATGTAGAGACCAAAAATCAAAATTATTTGAATGAGCTAGAGACCATGCTAAAGAATAGCCAGACTCAAAAAAACTACCAAAACGAAAATAATTATAAAATAAAACAAAAAGAATTCCAGGTATAATTCCAAAGATGAATTTCATCCTAGAAATTGTATCTTTTTGTAAAAATAAAAGTCCCGGAAAAGCTATAATTGAAGTGCTTCTAAAAATTAAGCCAAATGACAAAATTAAAGCTGATAAAAAACTGCTATACCTATAGTTACGCTTAAGTGAAATGAACGTACTGGCAAGAATAAAAAACATTTCAAAATGGTGCTCATAAGTGCTTTGCGCAAATACAAAGGAATAAGATGTCAAACCAAAAAATAAACTGACTAAAAGTGATTGTCTGTAATCAGCACCAAGAAGTAGTGCAATCTTAAATAAAAAAAATGCACAAAGCGCGTGAATTATAAAATTAAGAAAAGAGACAATAAATGCCGCATTGTAATAAGCGTCAACGTCATTTGAAGAAATAAGATTTGCAAAATAATATAAAGGAATAAATATTATTGTTTGTCCAGGATTATAAACCATATAACGATTGCCATGCTTGTTGATGGCAATGTTACCATGCCCAATTTCACCAACATCATTAGGTAACCCAAACTTTTTATCCTTTAAAATAATTCTTGCCTGAGTTAAACGAAGATGTGTATCAGGGTTCTCTACCTGACCGGAAGAGAATAAAAGACTTAAGATAAGTCCAAACATCAAAAAAAATGAAAATATTCGCATAAAACTATCTATATAGGAAAACCCCTACAAATGGAACGAGATGCAATTCTTTTTGTAAGTCATTATGAAACTTATTTTCAAAATTGGACAAGCCTAACATTTCATCGACATATACTGGAGATGAGTAAGAATTTATTTGTGCTTTCTCAGCAGATACTAACACGAAATTTCTTTGAAGATAGTAGGCAAGCCCAACCAATAAAGGGCCTTTAGGCTCAATAACTATCATATTCTTCTTCGGATCGAAATCGCGATCTATATAGGTAGCAACTTCCCGGAACATTTGCTTTGGAGCACGTTCAAGTCTAAGTACTTGGAATAAACTTGCAGCGGCGAATATTGAATATGAGAAAAAAAGGGCTAATGATTGAAACCTATATATTTCATCAAAAAGCTTATATATACCCCAATAAATAAAAAGCAACAAAAACATATAATACCGCGAAACTAAAATTGAATGATGTCCAGTAATCTGATCGAATAAATAGATTTGAATTCCATAAAATAAAAAAGTAAAAAGTAAATAGCAAGCAGCCTTTCGCCGCGCCTTAAAAAGATACATAAGAAGAAAAATGAAAATGAATATTATACCAATTAACTCATATTTTTTTAGGTCTGCAGAAGGAGAAATTAACAACTGAGCTATTCCATTCAAATAGCCTTGAATTGACTCTCCAAAAGAAATGATTCCATCAGTCCAATGTACATCATGAAGAATTAATTGTTGTCTTAAAACAATACACCAGGGTATAAAAAAAGCAAAAGCGATTAAGTTATACAGTAAAGTTCGCTTAAACCCAAATTTAAATAATTCAAGAAGACCTAAAGATGATAAAAAGAACAATCCATAATAATGCGTATACAACAAACAAATTGATGAGATACAAAAAAATAAAAAAGAACGTGACATTAATTTTCGTTCTTTTTGATAATCGAACCAATAAGTAAAGCAAATGCAAGCAAATAAAAAAGATAAAGCATACATTCTAGCCTCAGTAAAAAAATAAAACAAGAACGGATTAAAAACAAGCATAAAAAGTACACCCCATGATGTGTACCAGTGTTTAGCCTTTCGTCTGAAAAAGGTAAAAAGAACTATAAAAGAAAGTATACCACATGATAAAGAAAAACTACGAAGTGCGAGTTCTGAGCATCCAAAAACATAAGACCAAGCTTTGAGTAAAAGAAAATATAAAGGCGGGTGCCCTTCGTGCAAAATCTGTGTTTTAAGATTAGCATAAAAATGATCTGCAGCTAATAGTCTTTTAAAATGATTAACCTCGTAGATGCCGTCCTGATTCTTCCAGACACCTCCGCTAAACACATAAATACTTACCCCTTTTAAAAAGGTAAGTGTATAAATCTCATCATGCCAAAATCCTTGCTTTTTAGAAAAATCAATCCCAACAAAAAAATAGGTAATTAAAACAGCCGAAAGAGCAACTTTACTAAAAGAAGACATAATTCTATAATTTTAGTAAAGTTGAAATATAAAGTCTAAAATTTTCTATTAATCTGAGTTTTGAAACACCTGCAGTTCGTTGTGACCAAGAAATAGGAATAACAGCAATTTTTAAATTACTTTTAAAGGATTTTACACTCATTTCTAGGCCTATGCTAAATCCAGTTGACTCAATTGGCGCTATTATTTCAATAGCGCGCCTGTGATACACCTTAAAAATGTTTGTAAAATCATTATACTTAAAATTAAAAATATATTTTACAACAGTATTAAAAATTCGATTTAAAATTAATTTTACCAATGGATATTCTTTTACTTGACCTGCTTTTAAAAATCGGGATCCAAAAACACAATCATACCCCTCAAAACAAATTTTTTGATATGAAAACAGAATATCCTCTGGCGCATCAGAACCATCAGCCATGCAAATTGCAGCAATATCACCTTGCCACTTTGATAAACCATAACGTATTGCATTCCCAACCCCTCCGCCCCATTCATTGGAAACGTAGTTGAAATTATTATAAGATAAAGCTAAATTTCCTAATAAGTCAATTGTTCCGTCATCAGAGTAGTCATCAATTACAAAAAAATTAAAAGAAACTTGATTTTTTAATTTCTCATTAATTTTTTCAATTGTTTCGGTCAACGTAAGCACCTCGTTTTTAGCAGGTATAATTACACATAGTTCCATTTAATTATAAATATTTGAATTTCCTTTTTTCCAGAGATCAAACTCAGCTTTTGGATAACCATCCTTAGTTAACAGTCCGATTTTATCAGACCAAACACTATCTTCAACTGAATCTATCATAGAAGCCCAGATAACAAACTTAAGATTCAAGTCATTTGCCTTTTGAAAAATCGTTTTAACATACTTCAAACGCTGCTCATCGCTATAAAAATTACTACTTATACCAGTTTCTGAAATGCCTAAAGGGATCGAGTACTTATTACTAATACTATCAATGTATTTTGAAGAGAATAAAATATCTACTTGATAATCATTAGAAACCATATTTGGGTATGTAGATATTCCTAAGTAATCAATATCGCCTAAAAGGTTATCCAATGTGGCGAATGTATTAGACTGGTTCCAACCTAGATGATGACCATAAAGAAGTTCAAGCTGATACGATAGGCCAACTTTTAAACCACTTTTAGAACTTTTTAATTCTTTTTTTAGCTCTCGAAATAAAGAAGCGAAAGCTCTAAATCCGTCAGGTGAAGTTAACGCATAATAATTCACTTCAACTCCTAAGTTTAGATAATCAGGATTATATGTAAGCAACAATCTTAACATATCTTTTTTGAACAATTCTTGAACATCCTTGTCCGCAAAACTCCAATTACCAAGAACACCTGATCGTTCTGTATTTTGCCAGTCGACAGCAATCATAAAGCTCTTACCATGATTTTTAGCTAAGGAAAAATACCAAGCAGTATTTTCGAAAAAGCTGCTATCACCAGGACTCCAGGCAATCTGTGCTATAATAATAGATGAATTTTCTATATTATTCTGGACAGCCTTTTTTATGACACTATCTTCAAGCTGTCTATTTACCCAAAGTAGGCTACCTCCCTCTTTAAAATACCAGTTATCTGCAACTGAACAAGAAAAAAATAGAGAACCCAAAAACATTAAAATCAGAAATCCGTATTTCCTTAGCATTATTAGTTATAATTAGGCATTTTTACTGATTTCAGTTATTATCTCTTCTAAACTAATTTTTACAGCCCAATTAGGATATTGAGAAACAAACTTGCTATTATCTGTGATCCACCAAATATGATCGCCAACTCTAGGGCTATCGACAAGTTTAAAGTCAACATGTCTATCTAAAATGGTCCCCACTAGTTCTATTGCTTCTAATACAGAGCAGCTATTGGCTCGACCTCCACCTAAATTATAAACTTCTCCTGCGTGTGGATGCAAATAAAATTCATAAAATGCTCTTACTAAATCATGGGCATGTATATTATCTCTGACTTGCTTTCCTTTGTATCCAAAGACATTATAGGTGGTCTTACACTTCACTAAATAGGAAAGAAAACCATGCAATTCAACCCCTGAATGGGGACCCCCAGTAATACAATTGGGCCGAAATACTCCTACATTTAAACCATAATATCTTGCATACTCTTGGCACATTACATCTGCAGCTAATTTACCTGCACCGTATGGAGAATGCAGAGATTGATCTACAAATAAGTCTTCTTTAAGTCCATTATAATAAGTATGATTTAGGGGAAGATCAAAACGTGTGCTAGTTTCCTCGTACTTAAAGCTATTTAAACTATCGCCATACACCTTGCTTGAAGAACATTGTATAAAGACTGCCTTAGGACAGTAGTTTCTCATCGCTTCAAGTAAAATAACCGTGCCTAAAGCATTTATTTCAAAATCCTCAAAAGGAAACTTACCTGACCAATCATGACTAGGTTGAGCGGCAGCATTCACAATAAGCTTTATATGATGGCCATAATTTTCAAAAATCCTTCTAATACGCTCTTTATCTCGAATATCAACAGAATAATGCTCGTAGATAGGAACGCTAGCAACTAACCTCCCAATATTTTTTGCAACAGATCCTCCCCTACCAAAAAAATAACCTCGAGAGTCATTATCTACACCGATTATTTTATCAAACTTCTGTGAAAAAAAATTTACGGATTCTACACCTACTAATCCGCCAGATCCAGTGATTAATGCAATTCCTGCTTCTCTCATGCTATCAATTTTTCTAAACTTTATTTTTTAGTTTTATACTACCAACTGCAAAAAATTTGTGTGCCCACGTTTTAGTAACTAAGTATATCTTCTTTTATTAAATAGTTTTTATTCGATTATCCTCTCCCCCTCTATACCAATACTCTGCCAGCATACTCACCATCTCGGCTCTACCCTTACCAATATACTTCAAAAATGACGATTCTGATTTATGTCCGGTAGCGGCCATGATGATCGGAGTGGGAATTTTTCCAAAGTGAT
>Ga0194118_10005773_pt1 | contig 12693 bp, 5 predicted proteins | sample TA2MahsurfametaG_2_FD_148662 | JGI IMG/M metagenome (GOLD analysis project Ga0194118, IMG submission 148662) | Freshwater microbial communities from Lake Tanganyika, Tanzania - TA2015013 Mahale N5 surface | ecosystem: Environmental > Aquatic > Freshwater > Lake | place: Tanzania: Lake Tanganyika...
TGAGATGCCTTTAGCGAGATTAGAAAATTTTCTTAAAAATATTAATGGTAATACTCTTTATGTTGATCCAAATGAAATAGATTCAACAGATTCTATTGAAAATAAGGGTAATTCAAGAACTAGACCATTTAAGACAATTCAAAGAGCTCTGCTTGAGGCAGCAAGATTTTCTTATGTTGCTGGCCAAAATAACGACTTATTTGACCAGACGACAATCTTAATTTCTCCAGGAACTCACCATATTGATAATAGACCTGGATATTATTGGGATGGATCAAACTTTAGAGATGTTAATAATAGTGTTGTATCAATTACTGAGTTAAGTGTTGCATCAAACATGGACTTAGAAAGTCCATTAAACACTCTTTACATCTATAACAGTGTTGAAGGTGGTATAATTATTCCAAAAGGTGTATCAATTGTAGCATCTGATTTAAGAAAAACAAAGATAAGACCAAAATTTGTCCCAGATCCTGCCAACGACAATATTGCAAGATCTGCTATTTTTAGATTGACTGGTGCATCTTATATTTTTGGATTTTCTATTTTTGATGGTAATCCTACTGGGGGAGTTTATAATACTTATACAAATGCAACAGTTAATCCTACATATTCTCACCACAAACTAACTGTATTTGAATATGCAGATGGTAAAAATATTGTAGAAAATTCTATATTAACTGATCTTGACAATTATTATCTTAAAGTTAGTTATGGATATGGAAACTTTTCTGGTCGTGCAATTCCAAACACTTTAACTGACTTACAAAAGAACCCAGAAGAAAATAAAATTGTTGGAGATCTTGGGCAAGGACCCTTAACCATTTCTGATGTAATATCTGGTGATGGGTCTACAGCAACCACAACAATTACTGTTACTACTACAGATTCTCATAAATTATCTCCATTTACTCCAATTGAAATTTCAGGTGTTGCTTCTAGTAACAGCATTGCAGTTCAACAGCAATTTAATGGTAATTTTGTAGTATCTCAAATCGTTAGCCCATTTAAATTTACATATTTACTTTCTGCTGCACCAAGTGCTGCAGCACCAAGTGTTGATGGAGCAACTGTAAAAATACAATCAGATACAGTCTCTAGTTCTTCTCCATATGTATTTAACTGCAGTTTAAAATCTGTTTATGGGATGAATGGTCTTCATGCAGATGGATCAAAAGCAACAGGATTTAAGAGTATTGTTACTGCTCAGTTTACTGGTATTTCGCTGCAACGTGATGATAGAGCATTTGTAAAATATAATGATACAACAGGGACATACCAAACTCAAAATGATTTAGGAACTACAACTGTTTTACATCAAAATTCTAATGCAATTCATAGACCAACTTGGGAAAGTTTTCATATTAAGGCATCTAATGATTCCTTTATCCAATGCGTTTCTATTTTTGCTATTGGATATGCAAAACAATTTGTGGCAGCATCTGGTGGAGACCAAAGTATTACAAATTCTAACAGTAATTTTGGTGCTATTGCATTACATTCAACAGGATTTAAGGATTATCACCTGGCAAAAGATAATCATGCATTTGTAACACATATTATACCACCAAAAGATATTAGTGAATTTGAAAGTGATATTAATTGTTATGTAATTAATACTGGATTAACTACTACTGTCAATAATCCAACTAGAGTATATTTAAATAACTATACAGATCAATTTACTCCCCCAAATCAGAAAGTAAGAGGATATACTATTGGAGCAAGAAATGGTGATTTTATTAGTTATCCAACATATTCTGGAATCGCTACAATTAGTCCAAATTATGAGGAAACTTATAATATTGATAGTATTGCCAGCGATACTATTACGGTAGAAGGAACATTATCAGGAATATCTACTGGACGAGCAGTAAGAGTAATTGCAAATAATGCAGTTCTTCCAGATGGATTGGAAAGTAATAGAGTTTATTATGTTTCTCCAAACTCTTTAACTTCAACAACTATAAAATTAAGAGAAAGTCTTTCTAGTAAAAATGACCTTGATATTAAAAATGATATTGGAATTTCTTTAGAAGATAATTTAAAATTAGTCTTTAGAGTATCTGATTGTCTTCCAGGAACTGAAGGAAGTCCTATTCAATATGACTCAACTGAAAAAAATTGGTATTTGTCTATTTCATCAAATAGTGCCTTTATTAATAGTTTAATTGGTGAAAATAACCCAATTTTTATAATTAAGAGAAAAATTGATTTAAGAACTAATGATGATAAAGTCTATAGAGCTAGATTGATAATTCCTAAAGAATCATCAAGAGCATCAGATCTATCACCAGGATTTATTCTTCAAAAGTCATCATCTCCAGTAGATGGTATTTTTTCACAACCAAATAATATTAGTTTAACTTCTGGTGATAGTGAACCTATAGAAATTGTTAGAAATAATGGAATTATTGTTGATGCTTGGACTACTACGTCTGGAGTAACTACTACTGCTAATATTGTCACAAGTCGTCCACATAGATTAAAAGTTGGGAATAAGGTTAATATCTATGATCTTAAGAGTTCAAATGAACCCTCACCTGTAGGATTGGGAACAGGTACAGGATTTAATGGATCATTTGAAGTTTCACAAGTTGTAGATAATTTACAATTTAGATTTGTTGTAAATAGAAATCCTGGAGGAATATCTACTACAATATCATCTTCTGTTGCAAGTTGGATGAATTTTAGAGATTGTGCTTCCTCAACTTATAGAATTCCTCCATATACAATTAATTCTGCAAATAGGGATAATCTTCCTTACTTTACTTGTGAAGAATCAAATGTTGATTTCCAAGTTTATAAAATTAAAACCATACAAAAGTATGCACAAAATAATAGTGATGGAATTTATCATGTCTATCTAAACTCATTTAAAAATACTCCTACAGTATCTCCATTTAATACAAAACAAAATAGGTTATCACAAAATCTTGACAATTTATATCCACAATTAGATGTAGATAATGCTGCATCTGATGTAGAATCAACTATTTCTGTTGCATCAAGAAAAAGAATTGGTAAAGTTGAAGTCAATAATCCAAGATTTAGCACAACAAAAGAAACTATTATTGAATATCTTAAAGATTTTGGTGATGGTTTAGAAGTTTCTTCAATTTCTAAAGCAGGAAGCACTTGTACAGTAACCACAACTCTTAATCATAATATTAATGGTATTAGACAACTTTCGATAACAACTGCTGGCAGTGGATTTGTAAATGGAACTTATTATGATATCCCTCTTTGTACATCTACAGGATCTGGAAGTGGGGCAACTGCAAATATAACTGTCTCTGGTGGTGTTGTAACATTAGCAGTTATAGCACATCCAGGATCAGGATATATTGAAAATGGTACAGTAACAGTCAAAGGAATTCCTGGAAGTACAAATACTGTTGTTCTTACAATATTATCAACTACTACAGAAAATCTTGGTTGTGTTCAAGTTCTTGGGTCTGTATATCCAGAAAATAATGGTATATTTAAAATTGGTAGTATCACTGGTAATACAATTTCTTATGTTAATGCTTCAGGTATAGTGGAAGCATCAAGTATTGCTGTGGTCATACCTAATATTCCAGCATATGCTGTAAGTGCAGTTGGTGTATATGATTCAGAATATAATACATCTCAAGTTACAACCACAACAGCACATCCATTTTTAGTTGGAAATAAAGTTTTATTTGAAGGATTGACTACTGAATTCACTGTTGTTAGTGTAACTTCAACCACAGTATTTAAAGTTTCTGGAGATATTCCTCTTGTTGATTTGGGAGGTGGTGGTGGTGCTGTTACTTTGGGCCCTCCTCCAACAGTTTATAGTGCTGGATTAAATTCTCAAATAAAAGACACCAATGCTATTAATGAAAATGTAGGTTCAAGACATGTTTCTATTGTAGATGGATTTAAAGGAAGAATAGTTAATACAGGTGGATTATCTTCTACTGAAACTACATTTACAGCCAGACTTGCAAATACAACAACAAATAGTTCTTTAGGTTTAAATAAGGGGGATTTCCTTCAAATTGACGATGAAATTGTGCTGGTTGAGGCAATTTCAGGAACAACAGTTACTTGTACAAGAGGTGTTCTTGGAACAAAAGCAGATAGTCATTCAACCAACTCTGCATTTAGAAGAATTCTTGTCCAACCAGTAGAATTGAGAAGAAACTCAATCTTAAGAGCATCTGGACATACTTTTGAATATACTGGATTTGGTCCAGGAAATTACTCCACTAGTATGCCTACCAATCAAGATAGAGTTCTTTCTAATGATGAAGTTTTAATTTCACAGGCATTATCAACTCAAGGTGGATTGGTAGTTTATACTGGAATGAATAGTAATGGTGAATTCTTTATTGGACGTAAGAAGTATGATGCAACAACTGGTGATGAGTTGGACATTGTTATCCCTCCAGATGAAGAAACTAATTTCTTTGACAATTTAATAGTCAATAGATTAACTGTTAATACTAGCATAGATGCTTCAACAGCATCTTCAAAATTGGGAGATTTGCATGTAATAGGAATTTCTACCATCAATGTATCCAGTTCTTCTCCTGCATTGAAAATTACTCAAAGAGGAAGTGGTCCTGCTATAAGGGTTGACGACAAAGAAAATGATAAAAATCCTTTTGTTATTACTGGCACTGGTAAAGTCGGGATTGGAACCACAATTCCAGGAGCAAAATTAAGAATAGTTGAAATAGGAAATGCTGCTGCTTTTAGAGTTGATGATAATAGTAACGACTCAACTCCATTTATAATTAATTCAAGTGGTAAAACTGGTATAGGAACAACAAACCCATGGACAAGATTGCAGGTTGTTGGTGTTACAAGTTCAACTACTTTCTATGGAAATGGAGTTATTCCTGTTGGTGGAATTATTATGTGGTCTGGAACAATTGCAGAACTTTCTACAAATCCAGCATTAAGTAATTGGAGATTGTGTAATGGAACTAATGGAACACCAGATTTAAGAAATCGTTTTATTGTTGGTGCTCACAGTGGTGATGGAGATGGTTCGACACCAACTTCAGGTCCAGGATTTAGTACTACTGGAGTATTAAATGCTAATTATACTCCTGGTAATAGGGGTGGATCAACTTCCGTTAAACTAACAATTGCAGAAATGCCTGCACACACTCACAGATTCTCCCAAGTCAATGAGGGTGTTCAGAGTGGCGGAGCGACAGTTATGGATGGACTGAGTTCTGGAGATAATTTTTCTCCAGAAACAGTTGGTGGAAATCATCATCACGAAAATAGACCTCCATACTATGCACTTGCATTCATTATGAGAGTTTCATAAATAATCTTATAAACAGGGGGATAGTGGAACCCAATGTCTTCACAAGATACCTTTTTTAAAGTCAAAACTGGATTAAGTGTAGGGACAGATACTCTTTATGCAGATGTTGCTAGTGGAGAAGTCTCTATTGGAAAAACAGAGGCACAATACCCATTAGATGTTGCTGGAACAATAAGAGCAGAGACAAATGTTCTTGTAGATAATAGGGTTGGAGTTGGTACAACAAGTCCATTAGAAAGATTAGATGTAAGAGGAAAAGGTATATTTTCTAATAATGTTGGCATAGGAACAACACTTCCAGTTCAATTACTTCAAGTCAATTCAGAAAACACTAATCCAGTTGTTGTAACTGGTTTAGGATCATTTGGCGTTAATGTTGCTTATCCAACTCAAAGATTTCAAGTGGTTGGATCAGCATCCACAGAAGTGGTTGTAGTTAGTGGAGTAGGATCTGTTGGTATAGGAACATTAAATCCAACAACAGATTTTCATTTTGTTTCAAGAGGTAATCAAAAAAACTTAGTTATAACAGAATTTGGAAACTTAGGAGTTAATACAATATCACCTTTATATGATATTGATATTATAGGTGATTTGAGAGTAACTGGATTAGCTACAATTAATCAATCCTATACTGGAATTGCTACTATAGGTATTGCTTCTATTTCTGAAGAAAGAGTAGAAACTTCTAGAATTACTTTTGCTACTATTGAGAATGAGGTTGTAGGAATATCTACCATAGGTATTGCCTCTATTACTCAAGCTTACATTGGGTTAGCTACAATTTCTCAATCCTTTACTGGAATTGCTACTATAGGTATTGCTTCTATTTCTGAAGAAAGAGTAGGAATATCTACAATTGATCTTGCAGTTATTGAAAATGAAACAGTAGGAATATCTACGATCTCAAATCTTTTTGTAACGGGAATAACTACAACAGCATTACTTGATGTTGGTATTGGTGGAACTATTGTAAAAGTAAGAAACTTTGCAATTAGCACTACAACCACATCAAGTGGAAGTGTAAAAACTATTAAACCTCTTGTTGGAATTGGAACAACTATTCCAACAAGCACTTTAGATGTTGCTGGTGATATTAGAATTAGGGGAGAAGTTTTAGATGCTAACAATAATGTAGGATATGCTTATTCAGTTTTAGCATCTGATGGAAATGGAAAAGCAGTTTGGAATCCTCCTGGAGCAAGAATTGGAAATGAATGGTTTGTCAATAAACTTGGAAGTAATCAAAATTATGGTAAGACTCCTGGAGATGCATTTTTGACCATCAAGAAAGCTTGTTCAGTAGCACAACCTGGAGATACAATCAGAGTATTTGCAGGTCTTTACACAGAAGATGGTCCTATTCAAGTTCCAGAAAGAGTTGCTATTGTTGGAGAAGATTTAAGAAGAGTTCTTGTCGCTACATCTGGTTTAACTGATTTATATCATGTAAGAAGAGGTTGCTATATTTCTCAACAATCCTTTGTTGGCACAAGTAATCCTGGAAAAGCCATGGTATCATTCCCAACACAGGGAAATGGATATGCAGATGGAACAGAAGAAGATTGGCAATCACCTTATGTTCAGAACTGTACAAACTTTGTTCCTAATAGTGTTGGAATGAGAATTGATGGCAGCAGAGCTGGTGGATTTAAATCTATGGTTCTGGATGCCTACACTCAATATAATCAAGGTGGTATTGGTGTTTCTATTACAAACTTTGGATATGCTCAGTTAGTTTCACTCTTTACTATTTGCTGTGATATTGCAGTTTTCTGTGATACTGGTGGTGTTTGCGATCTCAATAACTCAAACTCTTCTTTTGGTAATTTTGGACTTGTTTCTAATGGTTCAACACCACTTCAATATACTGGAACTGTCACAGTTGAGCCTACTGAAGATAATGTGGATAGTTTAGTTATTAACGTTGGCGTTGGTGCATCTCAAGAATTTAAGGACACTGTAGATTTATTAAGGTTAAATAAAGAATTCATTGCCACTGAATCTGTAGGATTTTTAACTGATTATTATGGACCAGATTTTGACTATGGTGGATCTCCTGTTGGTAGAGCAAAGTGCATTAGAGATGGTCAAATTATAATTGAATCCATTTGTTCTGACATTCTTACTCTTGGAAATGCTAATGCAATCAATGCTGGATTAGCATATAGGGATTCTTCTGATGGATCTTTGACGTATTTAAACGAGACATCTCCTCCCCCATCAGGATTTTCAACTGGTTATGTGCAAGAAGCTGAAGTATTAATTATTGGTAAAATTGCTGAAATATCTAATTCAGTAGCACAAAACTTAACTCTGCCTATAAGTTATCAAAGTGGAGTTGGATCTATTGCACAAATAAAAGATTTTTCCAAAACTTATTCTTCTTTAGTTTTACCTCTAATCAATGATAGAGCAGGTATTATAACAAGTATTGTTGGTATTGGAACAACAGCAACACCAGAATTAATTCTTCCTTCAGGTCAAAGACCTTATGATGGACAAATTGCATTCATAGGAACTCAATATTACTTCATCAATAGAATTGAAATTGATAACCCTGGATTTGGTTATAATTTAGACATTCCTGTAGAAGTTACAATTCAACTTCCTTCTGATTCAAATTTGTTTATTCCAGCAGAAGCATCAATTTTTGAAACAGATATTAATTCTGATGGTACTATAGGAAACATAAGCTTACTTGTTTCTGGTACTGGATATTCAGAAACGCCCCCTGTTGTAACTATAGCCCCTCCTCCAGCAACTGGACCTGGAATTGGAACAACTGCAACAGCAACTGCTGTAATGGAAAAGTTATTCTTTAATCCAACTGCTGCAACACAAGTTTCTGCTGGTGGAACTACAACAGTCACTTTTGATGAGTTCATCACTTATCCAGTAAGTGTTGGAACAACTGTTTATTTCTTCCAATCCAGTAAGATTATTGCAAGTTCTATTACTTTTGAATATATAGGAACAGGAACTACTATAACTAATGCTGTTCCATCAAAAGGAGCAGTTCCTATTGATGAAAATCAAATAGTTGCTACAAATGGAGGTAAAGTTCCATTTACTAGCACTGATCAAAGTGGTGATTTTAGAATTAGTGAAGGAATTACCATTAATCAAACCACTGGAACAATCAGTGGTCAAGCATTTAGTAAGAGCTTACAAGCAGAGGTCACACCTTTAATTCTTGCCCTTCAATAACAATCAATCATGGCTCAATTACCATTAAATCAATACAAAACATTTACAGGAGTAATTCCAGCTTCAAATTCTGGTATTTACACTACTAGAACTGGATATACAACTGTGGTTCTTTATGCACAGGTTGCTAATACTGGGACAGGAATTGGAACTGTAAGTTTTTATCATGAAAGAGATCTTAGAGCATCTAATGGTAGTATCTCTACAACAACTACAGAATTAATATATAATGTTCAAGTTCCTCCAAATGATGCTCTTGTTCTTTTAGATGGAAAATTAGTTTTAGAAAAAACTGCCACTAAAACTGACAGATTAAAAATATCTGGAATTTCTTCAACTAGTCCAAATCATATGAAATACACTGTCTCCATTTTAGAGACACTTAATCAATAATAAATATACTTATCAAGGGGGATAGTGGAACCCAATTATGGCAAGATACCTAAGTAGAAGAGTTACAAATACTCCATTATCAAGATTAACTTCAGATAGGTATCAATTTCTGGGGTTAAATCAGGCTGAGCCTAATTTGGGTAATCCAGAGACACAAGAATTACCAATTGGTTCTCAATATTTTGTAGTAGGCATTCCAGGATATTCTCAAAGATTTTGGCGCCCTGTTCCTCCAGGTCAGTTAGAACTTGGTATCACAGTTAGAGATGAAGGAAATATAATTGGTGGTGCTGCAGGCTTAGGATCTATTACTCAATTAAATTTTGTAGGTCCAGGTGTTTCTGTAACTGGCGTTGTAACTGATGGATTAGGAATTGCCACTATTACAGTTTTTGCTGCAAATAATGTTCTTGAACCTAGTGATTCTACTCCAAGATTTATTGGATTTACTACATCAAGATTAGGTGGAGTCACAACATCTTTTGATATTGCTCCTAATAGTTTAGTTTTTATTCCTAGCACGCAAAGGTTGGGGATAGGTAGCACAAATCCTAAATATGGATTGGATATTGGAGTTTCTACTGTAAGAATTGGTGGTGATCTTGCTGATAGTTATGGTAGTGTTGGTGCAGAAACTCAAGATTACTTTTTAAGGTCTCTTGGTCCAGGTCTTGGAGTTACTTGGTCTATTGCTTCTGGACAAAGAGGACCTCAAGGATTTCAAGGTCCTCAAGGAATGGGACCTCAAGGACCTCAAGGAGCTCAAGGTGATATAGGACCTCAAGGAGCACAAGGAGCACAAGGTGCTCAAGGTTCAAGAGGACCTCAAGGACCTCAAGGAGCTCAAGGTGCTCAAGGTCCTCAAGGTCCTCAAGGTTCTATTGGTCCTCAAGGTTCTATTGGTCCTCAAGGTTCTATTGGTCCTCAAGGTTCAAGAGGACCTCAAGGAGCACAAGGTCCTCAAGGGGCACAAGGTGCTCAAGGGGCACAAGGTGCTCAAGGAGAAGTAGGACCTCAAGGAGCACAAGGTGCCCAAGGTGCTCAAGGTGGAGGACCTCAAGGTGCTCAAGGTGCTCAAGGAGCACAAGGAGTACAAGGTGCTCAAGGAGCACAAGGACCTCAAGGAGCACAAGGTTCCACAGGGGCTCAAGGTGTAAGAGGACCTCAAGGTGCTCAAGGTGCCACAGGATTTACAGGTGCTCAAGGTGCTCAAGGTGTAAGAGGACCTCAAGGGGCACAAGGTGCTCAAGGGAATACAGGAGCACAAGGAGGTTCTGGAATTTCTGGACCTCAAGGTCCTCAAGGAGCACAAGGTCCTCAAGGAGCACAAGGTGCTCAAGGGGCACAAGGTGCTCAAGGAGGTTCTGGAATTTCTGGACCTCAAGGATCTCAAGGATTTCAAGGTTCTATTGGACCTCAAGGAGCACAAGGTGCTCAAGGTTCAGCAGGAACATCAGTTACTATTGTAGGATCTAAATCATTAACTGTTGGTATTGAAACTTATCAATTAAATGAAGATGTTAATATTTGGTATCCAGCAGTAAACGGTAATGGAGTTATTGATACTAATCTTGGTAATCTTTGGGTTGCCACTGTAGGTATTGCAACAACATCTTGGACTAATGTTGGAGAAGTTAGAGGTCCTAGAGGACCTCAAGGACCTCAAGGAGCACAAGGTGCTCAAGGTGCTTCAGGTGCTCAAGGTGCTATTGGACCTCAAGGAGCACAAGGAGCACAAGGTGCTTCAGGTGCAGCTAGCACTGTTGTAGGACCTCAAGGAGCACAAGGTGCCCAAGGTACAAGAGGACCTCAAGGAGCACAAGGAGCACAAGGTGCTTCAGGTGCAGCTAGCACTGTTGTAGGACCTCAAGGAGCACAAGGTGCTCAAGGAGCAGGAGGTCCTACAGGAGCACAAGGTGCTCAAGGAGCACAAGGAGCACAAGGTGCTCAAGGTGCAAGAGGTCCTCAAGGATTCCAAGGACCTCAAGGGCAAGGACCTCAAGGAGCAAGAGGTCCTCAAGGAGCACAAGGAGCACAAGGAACACAAGGTGCTGCAGGATCTGATAGCACTGTTCCAGGACCTAGAGGACCTCAAGGTGCTCAAGGTGCTCAAGGTTCTGCAGGAACTAATGGATCTAATGGGGCTCAAGGTGCAACAGGAGCACAAGGTGCAACAGGAGCACAAGGTGCAACAGGAAGTGCTGGTTCTATTACTAATAATACAACCACTGCAGCAAACTTCTACCCCATAATGACTCAATCAACATCAGGGGCTTTATCTGGTGTTACCGTATCATCTACTAAATTATTCTTTAGACCTTCTACTGGTCAAATTACTGCTGTTGATTTTAATTCAACCTCTGACCAAATTACAAAAACAAATGTAGAATCATTAACTAATTCAATTGAAATTTTAAATCAAATTAATCCTGTCAAGTTTAATTGGATTGATGGTGGATTGCAAAGTTATGGTGTAATTGCACAAGAACTTGAAACAATTCTTCCAGAATTGGTGAAAGAGGTTAATGGAATTAAATCAGTTGCTTATATTCCATTAATTGCACTTCTGATTGATGCAGTCAAAACGCTTCAAAAAGAAGTTGATGACTTAAAAAATAAATAATAATAAAGGAATAAATTAATGGCTGTTCCAGCAGTTAATCTAACAATAGATAAAGGAGTAACCTTCTCTACATCAATTAAAGTTAAGCAAGATGGTGCTCCCATTAATTTAACTGGATATACTTTGTCTGCAAAAATGAGAAAGCACTATAGTGCTTCAACATATTATGCATTTACTACAGTATCTCCTTCTCCAAACTTTGGAATAATAAATATAGGAATGGCAAGTACAATTACTTCAACCATTCCTGTAGGTAGATATGTATATGATTTGATTATTACAGCATCAGGAACTACAACTAAAGTTGTTGAAGGAACTATCATAGTAAAAGGGACTGCATCCTAATGACTATCGAAGTAGAATTAAATACTCAATCTTCAATAGAGGTACTTACAAACGTGTCTGCAATTAGACTTCAAGATTTAATAGACTTTGACCCAACATCAACAAATGATAAGTATGTGTTAGTTTATGATGCAACTGCACAAAAATATAAAATGGTCAATCCTGATGAAGTGTTAAATTATGCTGCTGGAACTGAAACTATACAACCTGGATTGGTTGGATATGCAACTACTTTCATAGATAGATTGGATACAGACCTAGATGATAAAATTGATTTGGATGCAGGAAGTTTCTAGAAATACTAAATAGTAAAAACAACATAGATCGCCATGCCAGCACCAGTATTACAGGTTAAAAGAGGTGCTTTATCAAATCTGCCAGGTTTAAAAGCAGGTGAACCAGCCTTTACAACAGATTCATTTGATTTTTTTGTAGGTATTGATAGTACAACTAATAATAATAAGTTTGTAGGTTCTCATAGATATTGGACTAAAGAAACTTCATCAGTTGGTAGTTCCGTTAGGTTAGTTGAAGGAACAACTAATGGTTCAAATTATGTTGCATTAAAAGCACCAGACAATATTGCTTCTAATGTAACTTATACACTTCCAGGAACTCAAGGTGATGTATCATCAGTTCTAACTAATGATGGTAGTGGTAATTTAACCTGGGCAAGTGGATCTGCCAACCCAGTATTTACTGGTATTGCTACATTTAATACTACATTACTCGATATCAATAGTGATGTAGATATTTCTGGTATTACTACGATTAGTAATACAACAGACTCAACAACAAAAGATAATGG
>Ga0194118_10005779_pt1 | contig 12681 bp, 13 predicted proteins | sample TA2MahsurfametaG_2_FD_148662 | JGI IMG/M metagenome (GOLD analysis project Ga0194118, IMG submission 148662) | Freshwater microbial communities from Lake Tanganyika, Tanzania - TA2015013 Mahale N5 surface | ecosystem: Environmental > Aquatic > Freshwater > Lake | place: Tanzania: Lake...
TCATTGCTTCAAGTACTTTGGTATTAGGTAAAAGTATCTCTTCGATGAGGGCAAAATCGGGCATGAAAAGTGAAATGCTCGCTTGGTGCAAATAGCCTTGCTTTTTTCTTCTCTGAGCTGCTCCGACGATTTTTTTCTTTTCGATCATGATGTCGTATTTAGTGGGCTTTGCCATGCAAAAGGCCTTTGACGAGGGATCTAAAGGGGCGCTTTCTTCAGGCAAAAGGTCGAGATTGGGGCTTTGGTGCAAAAATCTCTCGATTGCCTTCATCACGATTTGGTTGATAAACACATAATTTTTGAGGGGGTCTGTGAAATAGCCGTGATGCTCGCTTGGAATCAAAACAGAAAAGGCTAGATCGCTAAAATGGAAGATCATTCCTCCCCCGGTAGGTCTTTTGGCTAGCTCGACGTCAAATTTTTCTGCTTTTTTGAGGTCAATATAATCGCTTGGGGATAGAAAATGTCCAAAGGTTGCAGATTTTTTTTCAAAGGTATAAAGATGTAGAATTGGATCGTCATTTGGTTCAAGCTCTTCAAGAAGAGTTTCGTCCAAATTCATGATATCTTTACTACTGCCGATCTTGCTATCAATAATTTTCATAATTTTTCTTGTAGATAGAGCCGTGATGATTTACAACAAAGAGTACTACCTCTACAATAATCGAAGGGGATTTTTTTATGTTCGATAAATTCACTAATCGTGCTAAACAAGTCATCAAACTGGCTAAGAGAGAAGCTCTTAAGCTGAATCACAATTACTTAGGAACAGAACACGTTCTTCTAGGCTTATTAAAACTTGGCCAAGGGATCGCTGTAAATGTTCTCAAAAACCTCAACATTGAATACGATACGATTCTTGCAGAAATCGAACTGATCGTGGGATTTGGTCCGGAAATGCAAGTCTATGGCGACCCTGCTTTGACAAGCAAGGTTAAAAAAGTATTTGAATATGCCAATGAAGAGGCTTTAGCTCTTAACCACAATTACGTTGGGACAGAACACCTACTATTGGCTTTAATCCGCCAGCAAGATGGCGTTGCAGCACAAATTTTAGAAAACTTGAATGTCAACCTCAAAGAAGTGCGCAAAGAAGTCTTAAAAGAGCTTGAAACATTCAATCTGCAGGTGCCTCCTGTAACTATTGGGCCAACTTCTATTCCAAAGCCAGGAGAAAGAGCGACTCCAAGTGCTACTGCAGCACCTGGTCAAGAGAAAATGCATGCTCTTAAATCTTATGGTCATGACCTTACCGAAATGGCAAGAGAAGGGCTTTTAGATCCTGTAATTGGAAGAAAAAAAGAGGTAGAAAGACTCATTTTGATCCTCTGCCGCCGCCGCAAAAACAATCCGGTGCTGATCGGAGAAGCAGGCGTTGGTAAAACTGCCATTGTCGAAGGGCTCGCTCACGCGATTGTTAAAGGGGAAGTTCCAGACAGTCTTGCAAAGAAAAAACTGATTTCTCTCGATCTTACACTCATGATTGCTGGTACTAAGTACCGCGGCCAGTTTGAAGAGAGAATCAAGGCTGTAATGGATGAGGTGAAAAAGCTTGGCAACATCTTGCTATTCATCGATGAAATGCACACTATTGTTGGCGCCGGTGCTGCTGAAGGGGCTATCGATGCTTCCAATATTTTAAAGCCGGCACTTTCTCGCGGTGAGATCCAATGTATTGGCGCTACAACGATGGATGAGTATAGAAAGCATATCGAAAAAGATGCAGCCCTTGAGCGGCGCTTCCAAAAAATCCAGGTCGTACCTCCTTCTAATGAAGAAGCTGCAGAAATTTTGATGGGCCTAAAGCCTAAGTATGAATCGCACCATAAATGCATCTATACTGATGAAGCAATTTATGGCGCTGTAACACTTTCTGATCGCTATGTTCCAGCAAGATTCTTGCCAGATAAAGCTATTGATATCATCGACGAAGCGGGCGCAAGAGCTAGAATTAGCGTAATGCATAAGCCTCAAGAACTTGCGCAGTTTGCCCAAGATATTGAAGAGCTTAGAGAAGCAAAAGAAGCGGCGATCAGTCGTCAAGAATATGAAAAAGCGGCAAAGCTTAGAGATAAAGAAAAACAGCTTCGAGAAAGATTGCAAAATCTTAAAGAAGAGTGGGAAAAGAATAAAGAAAAGCAGCAAGTGATTGTCGATATCGATGACATTGCCTTTATCATTTCTAAGCAAACAGGAATTCCTGTGACAAGGCTTACAGAAGCTGAAACTTCTAAAGTGCTCCACATGGAAGAAGAGCTCAAAAAAGAGATCATCGGCCAAGATGATGCTCTTAAAACCGTTGCCAGGGCAATTCGTAGATCAAGAGCTGATATCAAAGATCCTCGCCGTCCTATCGGGGCTTTCTTGTTCTTAGGGCCAACAGGGGTTGGAAAGACGTTACTTGCAAGAAAACTTGCTGTGCAGCTTTTTGGTGGTGAAGATGCTCTTATCCAAGTGGATATGTCTGAGTACATGGAAAAATTTGCAGTAAGTAGAATGACAGGATCTCCTCCTGGCTATGTTGGACACGATGAAGGTGGCCAGCTTACTGAAAGAGTTCGCCAGCGCCCCTACTCTGTTGTTCTTTTTGATGAAGTAGAAAAAGCGCACCCAGATGTGATGAACATCTTGCTGCAGATCCTTGAAGAAGGAAGACTGACCGATTCGATGGGAAGAAAGATCGATTTTCGCAATACGATCATCATCATGACATCGAATTTAGGATCTGATCTGATTCGTAGAACCACTGAGATGGGTTTTGGCTCAAAAGAAGATCAGCTTGATTTCCACGTAATGGAAGAAAAGATTGATAAAGCGGTGAAAAAGCACTTTAAGCCGGAGTTCATCAACCGCTTAGATGGCACAGTGATCTTTAGAGCGTTTGATAAAGCGCACCTAATGAGAGTGATCGATCTAGAGGCTCTAAAGCTGCAATCTCGTATTGAGCGCAAACACGTACGTTTCCTACTTGACCCAAGGGCTAAAGAGTACTTAGTCAATAAGGCCTATCAGCCGGAAATGGGTGCAAGACCGATACGTAGGATTGTTGAGCAAGAGCTTGAAGATCCATTAGCAGAAATGTTATTGAAAAACCACAACCTCACTGGGGAAATTTCAGTTACTTTGAACGAAACATCAGATGGTTTGGTTTTTACTAAGATAGGAGAACAAACTCCTGCTTTGACTGCAGCAAGCGCTAAAAAAGAGGAGTAGATGTCGAAAAGCAAATCGTTATATGAAAAATATATGGTTTTTGTGGGTATAGGAGGTCAGCTTCTTTACTACTGCCAAGCTTTTGATATCTTTACTACACGTTCAGCCGAGGATATTTCTCTTCTCGGCTTTTCTATCAACTTTTTTGCCCTAGTAAGCTGGCTTACTTACGGCATTATTTTGAGAAACAAAGTGCTCATCATAGCCAATTTATTTGGGTGCTTGGGCTCTATGCTTGTGCTAATAGGAACGTATCTATACAGCTAAAATTTTTTACTGAAAAAAGTGCAAAACCTGAATGAAGATTTGATGTCTCATTCAGGTTTTTTTTATACTAAGCAAACAGATGTGCTAATGGAAGATTCCCAGTTCTTGATATACGGGAGTAAATCTTGGCGATGGGGTTTTGTCTTTAAAAAATCAAGAGCTTGAGGATTGCTTGCCAAATGGGCAATTTTTGCAAGAAGGTTTAAATGTCTTCTTCCATCACAACTGAAGAGGAAAAAGAAGCTATGAACCGGCTGATTGTCCAAAGAACCCCATTCTACAGGCGTTTTTGGGAAAACGACAATCACTGCATCAAAAAGCCCTTTGAGAAGAAAATCTCTTGTGTGAGGAACGGCAATACCGTGACCTAAGCCTGTTGACATGAGTTTTTCTCTATCGCTAAGAAGCTCAGAGACTACCTCAGTATCTAGAGAGAGCTGCGGAGAAATTTGCTGCATGATCTGGTAGATAAACTCATCTTTAGTGGTAAAATCGACATCTTGGATCACATTGCCTTTGTGGATTGCGCGATAAAGGCCAAACTGATTCCACGCACCCATCTCAAAAAAGCGCTGTCCCCCTTGCGATGCGTTCATAACCCAATCTTCGATTTCTAAGCGATTGAATCGGGTCTGCCCCTGAAATTGATAACAAGGGATCAAGGAAGAGTCGACCCATCTTTCGACAGTCTGTTCAGACACATTGAGTAGCTCTGCTACTTCGATCAATTTTAAATCCATATCTGCTCCAAATGTTGATTAGATGCTCACGTCTAATACCAAGGCGACGTGAGCTAGGTATAGCAAGTTTCGAATAAATGCGCCAGCTCAGAAATGTCTTTGGCGCTCACCAACTGACTCCTTATTTCCGGAGTTCGAACTATTTCGGTAAGTAAAGAGAGCACTTTAAGATACAAATGGTCTTGCTGCTGCGGACCGATGATAAGTAAAACTATTCTTACGGGAATATCATCGATTGAAGCCCAAGGAATCGATCCCTCTTTTTGGATGCCGACCGCGATTTGAAAGCTATCTACCCCCTCCACTCTTGCGTGAGGAAGGGCTATGCCAAATCCGATGCCGGTCGAAACGATTTTTTCTCGATGCGCTACAGCGCTTAATACAGTCTCACGATTTGTGATGCTGTTTGTGCTGGCTAAAAGGTTGACAAGTGTCTCGATAGCATGTCTTGATGAGCTGCTTTCCAAAAAGGTCATATGCCGCTCATCAATCATTTCTAAGATATCGATTTCATCGAAGTCCTGTATGTCCAAAACCCATTCCCCCTCTTACGGTTTCTGAAAGCTCTTCTGTTACGACAAATTCAGCTGCCACAACAGGAGCTAAGACAATCTGTGCGATTCGCATGTTTGGCTCAATAACAAAGGGCTCATCACCTAAATTGATGAGTAAAACCTTGAGCTCTCCGCGATAATCACTATCGATTGTCCCGGGAGAGTTCAAAACGGTGATTTGGTTTTTAAAAGCAAGACCGCTTCTTGGCCTTACTTGGATTTCATATCCTTCCGGAATGGCAAAATGCAGTCCTGTAGGGACTACAACCATTTTTCCTGGAAGAAGGGTCATGTTTTCTTCTAGGTGGGCAAAAACGTCACCCCCTGCTGCCCCTTGCGAGGCGTACAAGGGTAGCTTCGCTCCCTTCTTGACTATCACTTCTACTCGTTGCATCTGTTTCCTTTTTGAGAAAGTCAATGAAAAATGCTACTTTGTTTTTTAGATCGCTACGCTTAACAACAAGATCAATCATCCCTTTTTCGAGTAAAAACTCCGATTTTTGAGCCCCTTCAGGAAGCTTATGCCCAATGGTTTGCTCAACAACTCTAGGTCCTGCAAATCCTATTAATGCTCCCGGCTCTGCTAAAAGAATATCTCCTAAAGAAGCAAAAGAAGCAGTAACACCCCCCGTAGTGGGGTTTGTCAAAATAGAAATATATGGGACACCTTTGTCTCGATATCTTGATAAAGCTGCCGAAGTTTTGGCCATCTGCATGAGAGAATAGATCGACTCTTGCATTCTCGCTCCACCTGAAGCAGAAACGATAATGAGAGGAAGCTGTTTTTCTGTTGCATGTTCAATCAAAAGTGTCAGTCTTTCCCCCACGACAGAGCCCATAGAGCCTCCCATAAAAGAGAAGTCCATCACTCCGAGAGCGACATCTAAACCTGCAATTTTTGCGCTTCCTACCATAACAGCTTCATCTCTTCCTGATTTGGCTGTCGCTTTTTTGATACGATCTACATATTTTTCTTCATCTTCAAAAGAAAGAGGATCTGCCGGCTTTAAATGACAAAACATTTCTTTAAACGATCCTTCATCTGCTAAAAGATCGATCCTTTGGTGAACGCTAATGCGGTAATGATAGCCACACTTAGGACAGCAATGTAATGTTTCTTTTAATTCATCTGCATGAATTGTCTCAGAACATCCATTGCACTTTACCCAGCCACTAAAACTATCTTTTTTAGTGGTTTGAACCTTGATTTTAGGAGTTGGCCTGCTAAATAAACGTAAAAAATCCATAACTCTTTTTATTTAATAAATGTGTGCACTATCTTTTATACCAAAATTAGGTAATAACTGTCACCCGTATAACTCATTAGCTAATGTCCAATTGATAATTTGATAGAAAGCATTAACGTAATCAACACGTTTATTTTGATATTTCAAATAATAAGCATGTTCCCAAACATCAATTCCAATAATAGGTTTACTTCCATCAATTCCCCCGGTTGCTGCTAAAAAAGGAACATCTTGATTGCCTGTAGAAATGATTTTAAGTTTGCCTTCAGCGGTTTTTACAAGCCAAGCCCAGCCTGAACCGAAACGAGATAGGGCTGCTTTGGTAAATTGTTCTTTGAAAGCTTCTATTGAACCAAATTCTGATTCGATGGCCTTTGCTAAAGCTCCTATAGGCTCTTTAGATCCTTTAGGATCGATGATTTTCCAAAAGAATGTGTGGTTGTAGTGCCCCCCGCCATTATTGCGTACGCTAGGTTTGTCAAAGTGGTGGGCAAGTAAAGTTTTTAAATCTGTATCGTGGATTTTGAATTCCTCTACAGCTTTGTTCAGTCCAGCAACGTAGGCTGCGTGGTGTTTTGTGTAATGGATTTCCATTGTCTTAGCATCGATATAAGGCTCTAGTGCATCGTATGCATAGGTAAGGGGTGGTAATGTAAAAACGTCTGCCATAACATCTCTTTGTTGACTGTTGATTTGTTTAACCGGTGCGCTAACTGTAGCTTGTATGAAATAAGGATCTTGCATATGACGAACTTCTATTGCATCTTTTTGCTTGTATCTATCATGAAAATTACAAGGGCAAACATGCTCTGAAGAAATAAAAGCGTCAATCATACGTAATACTCCTAGCAAACAGCTACTGCATCATACACTTGCTGCATTTTTTCTCGCAGCGCTTTTCTTGTGATTGGACCTAGAGCTGTCAAGTGCACTTCAGAAGGAACACGCTCAAATATTTCAAAAAATGCATCGACAGTTGAAGGGCTTGTAAACACGATTTCCCCCACATCTTCTAAATCAGGGAGTGTCTCTGGTTTATGAGAAATGGTGTCGTATAAAGAACAGATTTTGTGTTTGATCTGTTGTTCTACTAAATATTCTGAAAGTAGCGGTCTTGCAATCGATGAGCGAGGAAGGAGCATATTGGCGCCATCGAGATCCATCTCTGATAAAATATCGATAATGCCCTCTTGGCACTCGTTGCCTGCGACAAAATTTGCAGACATACCCTCTTTTTCAAGATAAAGTGCGGTGACATGTCCTACTGCTATAATGACTGTTTGGCGCAATTTTTCTCGATCAAGCCCAAATGCTTCAAGATACTCAAAAAAGATTTCCACCCCATTTTTGCTTGTAAAAATAATGTGGGAATATTCCTCTATTTTTGCAAAAACCTCTTTGATCTCCAAAGACTCTTTCGATCTCGGCACGATCTTGATCACAGGACAATGTAGAATCGGCCTTTCTTGCGGATAGTGACTAGGATTCAATCCTAAGTACAAAACCGACTTCTTATCCTTGCTTATGAACATAAGATACCTCTATTTGTTTGTAACTAGCTACCAACCCGTGTTCCAAACAAAAACTATCATTTAGGGATACTCTATTGGGCTACTTTAATACAAGCGAAAAGATCCTCGATTTTCTTATCCCCTCGCCTTGCAACAACAGCTAAGCGCCCTTGCAAAGGGGCTGTTTGATCTTGGATTTCTTCATAGTTAAGATGCAAAAGATCTAGCCGAATCAGCGCCGCTTTTGCCATCACAACGGCATCGAGCTGGCCTACAAAGAGCTTCTCTAGCCTTTGACCTATATTGCCTCTGATATCGACGATTTCTACATCAGAGCGAAGTTTGGAAATCGCTTCGATTCTTCTCAAAGAACATGCTCCAACTTTTGCCCCAGTTGGCAAAGTTGCAAATTTCATTCCATCTTTCATCACGATGACATCACATGCATCTACCCCTTTGGTGATAGCGACGATTTCTAAAAGAGGATGGAGTGGATTGGGAAGATCCTTGGCAGAGTGAATAGCAGCATCACATTTTGAGGAAAGTAAAAGCTCATCGATCTGTTTTGTGAAAAAATCGGTACTGCCCATCGTGCGAAGCGATGATTGAAGATCGATATCTCCTGTTGTGTCTACTTGAATTGTTTCAAACTCGATCTTAGGATGGAACTTTTGCATTTCCTCTAAGATCTCTTTTACTTGAGCTAAAGCTAAAGGGGATTTTCTGCTAGCCAATAAAACCACTGACAACCTCCTCGACAAGTTGAACCGGAATAATCTCAAGACCGCTAGTTAATCGTTGATCTATACCCTCAACATTCCTTTTTGGGCAAACAAAACGTTTAAATCCGATCAACTTTGCTTCTTTGATTCTCTGTTCAATGCGAGGAACGCTTCTGATTTCTCCTGAAAGTCCCACTTCTCCGACAAATACGATATCATCTTCTAATACGCGATTGCTGTATGAAGAACTGATAGCCATTAAAATACCTAAATCAATGGCAGGCTCTGTGATTTTTAACCCCCCGACAATAGAGCTAAAGACGTCGAGATTGCCAAATCTATAGCCCATTCTTTTTTCTAACACTGCCAATAAAAGAGCTAAACGGTTCTGATCGATACCGCTTGATTTTCTTGAAGAGGTAGAAAATGCTGATGAGGAAACTAGCGCTTGCACTTCTACTAAAAAGGCTCTTGATCCTTCCATTGTCGGGATGATCACTGAGCCTGGCACTTTTTGCGAGCGCTCTTCTAAAAACATTCTCGAGGGGTTTTCTACCTCTTCAAGTCCTGATTCTGTCATCTGGAATATGACTAAGTCATCTGTTGGACCAAAGCGGTTTTTTCTCATCCGCATCATCCTGAATCCTTGCCGCCTATCCCCTTCAAATTCAAGCACAGTGTCGACGATATGCTCTAAAACTCTCGGTCCTGCAAGCTCTCCTTGCTTAGTGACATGGCCGATGATAAAGGTGGTAATGCCGGCGCCTTTAGCAATGTGCATGCACTCTAGCGCAACGTCTCTTACCTGTGTAACAGATCCTGGGCATGAAGGGACGTCTGGTTTGTAGACAATTTGAATGGAGTCGACAATCAAAACATCAGGCTTTAATTCTTCAATTTGGGCTGCAATATTGGCAAAATTGGTTTCGCTGTAAAGATAGAGAAGATCTCCAACAACGCCTAGTCTTTTTGCTCTTAGCGATGTTTGCTTTTCTGACTCTTCGCCGCAGATATAGAGTACTTTTTTCCCTAAAAGGGCGAAGTGATTAGAAAGCTGGAGCATCAAGGTCGATTTTCCAATGCCTGGATCGCCCCCAATCAAATTGAGCGAGCCGAAGACAACACCTGATCCTAATAGCCGATCAAATTCATTGAATCCTGTAGAAAATCTTGGGAAATCCTCTACCGATATTTCATTGACCTTTTTAGGCTTTGTCGGCTTTGCGGGAGCATGGAACCTTTTTTCCGTTTCTTCTTCTACGATCTTTTCAAAAGTATTCCACTGCTGGCAAGCAATGCAGCTTCCTGACCATTTGATTTGCTGATGACCACATTCGTTACATACCCACGCAATTTTTTGCTTCATATGTTCCCCTGCTCTATTGCCTGCTGCGCTGCGGCTTGCTGCGCGGTTTTCTTTGTACATCCTGAACCTGAGCCCACCTCTTTACCGGCCACTTTTACTACCACATGGAAGGTTTTAGAATGGTCAGGGCCTTCTTCACTCATCACGACATACTCTGGCTGCACGTGATAGAGTCTTTGTACGATATCTTGTAGATCTGCTTTCCAGTTTGGGCAAGGTTTTTGCAAAATTTCGAGAACTTCTTGCTCAAAATGGCCCCAAAAAAACTCTTTTACCTTCTCAAGGCCTCCATCGATATAAATCGCGCCGATCATCGCTTCAAATGCATCAGATAAAATGGTCTCGCGCGCTTTTCCTTCATTCAATAGCTCCCCTTTTCCCATCAAAAGGTAGGGGCCAAGATCGAGCTTTTGCATATAGAGAGCGCATGCGGCTGAATCGACAAGGCTTGCTTTTTGCTGAGAGAGTTTACCTTCATTTTCATGCGGAAAATGTCGATACAAAAAATCACTTACCATAAAGCCTAAGATGGCGTCACCTAGAAATTCAAGTCTTTCGTTATGCTCTTCGGTCAGTTTTCGGTTCTCATTGACAAATGAGCGGTGGGTGAAAGCAAGCAAAAGCAAAGATGGGTCTATAAAGCTATAATTGAGGATTTTTTCAATCTCCTCGCGCCTTGTTAAGAAGGTTGTAAACATGGGGCTGAGTATAACTTTTCATTCGACTTCTTTCAAGCTAAATGGTACCATCGACTCCCTATGATCAACCCCCATCTTTTACAGTGCAAGCGTAGCTATCTGTTTTTTGAAATCGAACAAAGAGTTTCTTCTTTTCGTCAAAAACATCCTAGCGCGAATTTGATCAATCTCGGCATTGGAGATATTGCACTGCCTCTTGCTCCTTCGATTAAGGATGCGATTCAAAATGCTGTTTTACAAATGAGCCAAGAGGAAGGAAAAAAGGGGTATGGACCTGGCTGTGGATACCGTTTTTTAAGAGAAGCGATCGTCGATACCGAGTACAAGAAATACGACATCGACTATAAAGAAATTTTCATCTCCGATGGAATCAATAGCGATATTTGCCACGCAAGTGATCTTTTTAATAAAGATCTCACCGTTTTGATTGCAGACCCGGTCTATCCATTATACAAAATGACAGCAGCTATCGACGGATTTAAAAACGTCGTATCCTTTGATGGGATTACCTTGCTCCCCCCTGAAGAAAAAGGAGAGCTGATTTATCTTTGCTCGCCGAGCAATCCTGTAGGAGTCTCTCTTTCAAGAGAAGATTTGACAAAGTGGGTCCAGTACGCCAAAAAACATAAAGCCATCATTCTTTATGACGGCGCTTACGCAGACTTCATTCAAGACAGCGAAAAGCCCAAAAGCATCTACGAGATCCCGGGCGCTAAAGAAGTGGCTATAGAAATGCGCAGCTTTTCCAAATCTGCCGGCTTTACAGGCCTTCGCTGCGGATACTCTGTTGTTCCAAAAGAACTCGTGGTCGACGGCATAGAAATCAACCGTTTATGGGAGCTTAGGCAAGAGACGAAAACTAACGGGGTTTCTTATCCTATCCAAAAAGGGGCTGAAGCCTCTTTATCTGGACAAGGCTTAATGGAAACAAGAGCGCAGATCAAAGAGTACCAAGCAAGTGGAGCGATCATCCGCACATTTTTGGAAAAGCAAGGTGAAACATTCTTAGGCGGTCTTGACTGCCCATACATCTTCTGGAAAGTGAATAAACCCTCGTGGGACTTTTTCGATGAACTTTTAGAAAAAGCCAACATCATTGCGATACCTGGCTCAGGATTTGGCCAAGGCGGAGAACAGTACATGAGGCTTTCTACATTTTGCACACAAACACAAGCACAAGAGGCAATACAACGGTTATGCGCTTTGAAATAGCAGAATACCAAATCAACTACTTTTCAAGCTTTGGACACATCGAGTTCCAGCACATCCTCCCGATGGAGCACATCTTGAAGTGGAAAAACCTTGAAGAGAGAAAACTTCTTCTCCAAAAGCCTTTCTTGGCAAAAATTGTTGCCAGCTTGACCCGTACCCCAAAACTGCGCATGCTGTTTGAACAGACCTTTACGGCGACAAAAAACATCCCTAAGATATTCGATGAGCCTAGATCGCTTGAAGAGATCAGCTCTTTCCAAGATGTGATCGCAGGGGTGATATTCCCCACATTTTTGACAAAACAAGACCTTCCCCCAGCGCCATTTCCTCAAGAACTAGAAAATGTCTTATTCATCAAGCCCGACTTCAAACTCGACTTCAAACCTCTATTTGCTTCTCACCACTACACGCTGCTGACGTTTGGCTCACACCGTTCCATTTACATTTACAACGAAAACGATCCACACACACATGATTTAAAACATCGAGGCTATGTTTTTGGTGATGCATTGAGCCAAGAAGATTCGCCGATGTTCCATTTTAGCAGACTATGAGCCACGCCGTTTTACATGATATTTTGGAAAGACGTCTTGCGCAAAAGCGTTTTCGACACCTGCAGCCGTTCACTAGCCGCCCCTTGATTGATCCAGAGCTCAACTTTGCTCATCAAGATCTCTTTTTTCTCTCTGGCCACGATTACATCAAACGTAAAGCGATCGAAGCTGTAGGCAAATGGGGAAGCGGTTTTCACCACACAAGAATCCTTTTATCTCAGCTAGAAGCGCAAAGAAAAGTGGAAGAAAGGCTTGCTGCCTTACTCCATAAAAAGCACGTGTTTTTATTCAACTCTGCAGAATCGATGCATGAGAGCTTACTCAGCGCACTCAATCACCCCAAAATGGAGCTCTACATCGACAAGTACTTTCCTCTTGTCAAAGGGCAAAAAAAAGGCAATACCCATCTTTTTGATCATGACAAGGTTTTGCCAAAAACTGCGACAGGCAAAGCGATAGTGACTACTACGCTATCTTCATTGACTGGTGAATTTTGGAAAGAAAAACAGATTTTAGATAAAGCAAAAGAGCAAGATGTCGTTTTTTATGTTGATGACTCTCTAGCTTTTGGCATTTATGGACAATTAGGATTAGGCC
>Ga0194118_10005788_pt1 | contig 12662 bp, 7 predicted proteins | sample TA2MahsurfametaG_2_FD_148662 | JGI IMG/M metagenome (GOLD analysis project Ga0194118, IMG submission 148662) | Freshwater microbial communities from Lake Tanganyika, Tanzania - TA2015013 Mahale N5 surface | ecosystem: Environmental > Aquatic > Freshwater > Lake | place: Tanzania: Lake Tanganyika...
CTCGTCGAATTCAAGATCCGCAGGCAGAACTTCGATCAAAATCAAGTCGAGATTCAAAAGATCTATTCGCGGAGCATGGCGGATGCACTCGACTTCGCAACGAACGAACTCGAGGGAGACGGGTGGTACCTCGAGTCGATCACTCGCATCTGGGACGAAGGGTTCTTCGACGAACTGTCCAACGGGTCGACTCCCACCGGTGTCGACGACGACGGTTTCGTCACCCTGATGCGGCAACTGTTCGGCGACGAACAACCCGACGCCCCCGTGCAAGACTGAAGTCGGGCTCGCCCGACTCATCCCTCGACCGAAAGGTGCCCGTGCACTTCGACAGAATGATCGTGCTCGACTTCGAGACGACGGGGCTACGTCCCGGCTATCGACCGGTTGAAATCGCGTGGATCGAATTCGACGACACACTCACCGAAACAGACCAAGTCCAGGCCCTCGTCAATCCTGGTATTCCAATCGAACCCGCAGCACAACAGACGCATGGAATCACCTCGACAATGCTCCACGACAAGCCAACGCTTCCGGACTTTCTCTCTTCACGACACCCCGGCAAGTTCATCGATGAACACGTACTCGTTGTCGCCCACAACGCTGCATACGACGTCCCGATGTTTGCGCCGTACTGCAAAGCAGTCACATCACTCTGTACGATGCGACTCAGCCAGTCGCTCTACCCTCACGCGCCGGATCACAGACTCGAAACGATGGCCGACGTGCTGCGAGTCGACGTCGAACCGAACCACCGCGCACTCGCCGATGCAGGTGCCTGCTTCTCGGTTCTTCGGGCGATCGCAACTGCGCACAATCTGAACCTCTCGGACCTGATCGCCGCATCGAATCGGCTCGGTATGGACAGCGTGATGCCCTTCGGCAAACACAAAGGAACGCCACTGCGGGATCTACCCCCGAGCTACGTGAATTGGTGCATCGAAAACCTCGCCCACGACAATTGGGTCCGCCAAGCCCTGCTCTCCGAGTAACCACCCTCTTCCATGCGTATCGCCACTTGGAACCTCAACACCTGGATCAACCGGAAGAACGGCATCACCAACGACCATCTCTGGGCGTGGGCGGATGAGAACCTCGCTGCAGACGTCGTCGTCTTCACCGAGGCGGCCACCCCCGCACCGCAATCCGTTCGGAGCAGCGGCTGGTCAGTCGTCCACCGACCGGGAGGCTTTCCCAATAGAAGCAATTGGGGCACGTTGATCGCGTCCCGCCACCTGCGCATCGACCTTCTGACCTCGGTCGGCGGTTCCCACCGGCTCGACACCGCTTTCCCCGGATCGCTCACCGCCGCGACCCTCTCGAACGGTACCAATCCACCGCTCTGCATCGTCGGGCTGTATCTGCCTTATCGGAAGAACGCATCCAAGGAATTCGTCGGCCATCCCACGAGCGATCTCGTCGCTCTCAAAGACGACTTCGCGGCTCTCGTGGAAGAGTTCGGGTCGAACATGATCGTCGCGGGAGATCTCAATTTCCCGTATGACGGAGTCCCACAGCCCCTGACGCGCATGGGTTTCGTCGATCCATTCCACGAGGCGGAACCCGTTACTTTTCGGCAGGACTGGAATGACGATGGTCTCTTCACGATGGACTACATCTATCTTTCTGAGAATTTGCGGCGCCGCGCCACGCGCATCGAAGGCGGGATCGACCGCTTCCCAACCGCCTTCGACGTCAGCGACCATGCACCGCTCCTCATCGAGCTTGAATTCGACTGACGCGCTTTTCTCTCGCCTTGCGCTGGATCCGACTAGCGGCACGCTCGGCATCCTCGTGTTCCCAAACCGCCACAACCGACCATCCCCTCTTTCTCAGTTGAGCGGCTTTGCGCCTGTCGCGACGTCGATTCGCCTCGATCTTCTCCAACCACCATTGCCGATTGTGTTTGGGCGATTTGAAGTGGCCGGGACACCGGGCCGAGGACAGCTCAGCCATGCTTGCGGTGGGCGGCGGCGGCGGCACAGTAAGCGAGGGCCGACATGGCCCCACCGGATAGCACCAGCGCGACCGTAGGGTCACCGGTGAAGACCGAGAGAGCCGCGCCCACGATGACGCCGAGGACGACCATGTCGGCATGGAGGGTATGCCTGGAGTTTGCTACGCATCCAAGGGTAATGGGACCCTTGCGACGGGGAAGGCTTCTCTCGTGGCAGTATCTGAAAATGGGCGAACATTGGGGGTGGGCCTCGCCTGTCGGAGATTTTCTCTCCACACCACTTGAAAAATGGCGTAGTGAACTTACAGATCACCATCATCGACTGTTCGGATTCGGACCATCTGACAGCCAGATTCGCGCTTGGAATGATGAATACGCAGTGATGGCAGAGTCACTCAAAGCGTGCGTGACAACCGAACCTGATTCGGCTGCAGCATGGTCCGTGATCTTTGAGTACGAACTTCCCATGGAGGGTGGCCGTCGTCCGGATGTAGTTGTGCTGACCGGAACGTCAGTAGTTGTGCTGGAATTCAAGTCCGTTGGTGTTGCACTTCAATCAGACATCGACCAGACAATCGGATACGTGCGGGACCTGGAGGACTATCACTCGGAATGTGCCGGTGTGGCTTGTACCGGACTCCTGGTGCTTGTCGGTGGGAGTGCAGACAACGCTCAACTCCGCGATGGCATAGCAGTCGTTGGCCGACACTCAGTTCCCCGGTACCTTTTCGAAGCATTCACAGAGGGCTTCATTAATCTCGAGTCCTGGCTGTGGGGTACCTACCGACCACTCCCTACTCTCGTCGAAGCAGCCCGCAAGATCTTCCGGGACGAGGATCTTCCGCACGTGCGTACTGCTATCGCGGCGGGTATCCCCGAGACAGTCGAGAAGCTTGGAATGCTCATCGATGAGTCATCCAGCAACTCGCTCCGCATGATGGCTTTTGTTACAGGAGTTCCCGGAGCTGGGAAAACCCTAGTGGGCCTAAGACTCGTTTACGAGCGGACGCAATCTCAAGGAAACGCGACGTTTCTGAGCGGCAATGGGCCGTTAGTGCAGGTGCTTCAAGATGCTCTTTCGTCTCGTGTCTTCGTACGTGATCTTCATGCTTTCATTCGGACATATGCGCTCGGTACTCGAGCACGAATTCCAGATGAGCATGTCGTTGTCTTTGATGAAGCTCAGCGCGCCTGGGACAAGAGCTACATGTACAGCAAGAAGGGGGTTAACCGATCTGAACCTGAGTTGCTCGTCCAGATTGGAGAAAAGATCCCGGACTGGTCTGCCCTCGTTGGTCTGGTGGGAGAAGGCCAGGAGATTCATTCTGGAGAGGAAGGCGGAATGAGCCAATGGAGAAAGGCAGTGGCAGATTCAACCACATCGGAGAACTGGATAGTGCACTGTCCTCCGAAGCTGAAAGACGACTTCCACGATCTCAATGTTGTTACACATGAAGAACTAGATCTAAACATCACACTTCGTTCGCGACGTGCAAATGACCTTCATCGCTGGGTACGTCTTCTTCTCGAAGGATCTATCAGCCTTGCTAACCAGGCTGCGACCAAAGTAGTCGATGCAAAATATCCAATCTACGTGACACGGTCTATCGATCTAGCTCGTGGGTACGCGCGTCATAGATTCAAAGGTGAGCCAAACAAGAGGTTCGGCTTGCTTGCCAGCAGTCACGCAAAGAACCTCACACCACACGGCATAGACAACTCGTACTTGGCAACGAGCCGGATGAGCATTGCAAAGTGGTTCAATGCTGCTCCGGAGTCAACGCTTTCTTCCAACGCACTAATTCAACCAATTACGGAATTTGGATGCCAGGGACTCGAGCTGGATCTACCTATCGTCTGCTGGGGTCAAGACATGACTTGGCGAAATGATTCTTGGCGACTGTCACCGATCAAGCGAACGTACGTGCAGGACGACCCGAAAAAGCTCCTCCGGAACGCTTATCGAGTTCTTCTCACCCGCGGAAGAGATGGCCTAGTTATCTTCCTTCCACCCGAAAAGGATCTAGATTCGACCGAAGTCGCTCTCCTTGCTGCGGGCGCGTCCCAATTAACCGAGACGATCTGACATCCTTCACCAAACTGCTCACTCAGGTGAACGTTTCATAACCGAATTACTTTGATATGCGAGCTCAATAGACCCCACTTAAAGAACATGAAGGGGGATATTCCCCTCCTCAAGCCTGTACGCCATCGCAAAGTTACGCCGACGAGAACGTTCGCAACTTGTGACAGGCGCTACCGTTCTTGTGATATCGCAACGCCCAGCCGCCTAGCTGAACGCACGAATTTGAAAGAACAAATGCCGAACGAGGACCGCAGGACATCAACCGAGTTGGCTGTCGAGAAGGCCTATTGGACCCTTCTTGACACTGAACTACCGGTGACCGCCACGCAGTCTGACGACCCGCGAAAACTCACATGCCCGGCCGCATCGCCCGAGGACGCAACTGACACCTTCGGGTTCCTAGAAACTGACGAAGGTAGAGTTGTTTTCTACGCAAAGTTGATTCCTTTGCCCGGAGTACTCAAAGACGACCGAGATACCTCAAGCCCACTCGATCGAATGCGGTTGTCCGCCCCTTGCTTGACGCGGAAGTGTGTCCATTGGACTGGTGAATCATGTCGTTTGGGACACGCAGTGGCAGAGGTCGGAAACGATACCGACTCTGGCGAACCGGCCTGCGCGATCCGACCTCACTGCCGCTGGTTCGCCGAGAATGGCGGCGGGGCTTGCAAATCCTGTGCTTTCATCCATCGCATCCCGTTCATGCAACAAGGCCGACTCGTCGAAAAATTAGGGCTTGAGAACATGTCGCTGGATGATTGGCAACAGACATCGAATTTTAACTTATCATGACTCCGTGAGATGCAAAAAAATGTGGCAACACGATTTACGAGGGTTTTGGCTCCGGCAGGACGGGCGGATGTAAGTGCGCAACCCCCTCTGTGTCTAAATCACGTCAGACCTCGCGCTTGACCAATTCCGCACGAAGCAAGCCGCCTACCCGATCACTTGCCCGTGACCTAGAGATCCTGCATGAACTTTTCAAGAAGGGTGCGCTGTCCGCCAGCGAGTATCAAGCGGCGAAGAACAGGCTTCTTAATCCGTAAATCTCTACGTTGATTAATGGAGAGATAACGAGGTCGTCTACGACACGGGCGGCGCACCTCGCCTGGCACGACGTTTTGTCTTGAGGCGACTAAGCATCTTCACCTCATTGAACTGATGGAACTTCTCAGGGTGCTCTGATTCGAGACGTTCCTTGTCGAGTGTCGTTTTTTCTCGTGCAGATCTGTTCCATGTCACCTGACCGTCGATACCCGCCGATGAGCCACAGATAACGCGCAGGTGTGCGTCTGCAACGTCTCGGTCCCAGGCGTAGGTTCCAGTGAATCTTTCGAGAATCTGGTGCAAATCGAACAGATCACCAAAGACCATGTCTCCTCGCCTGACTTGATTGCATGCATCCTCGAATGTGGAGCAAAAGTCGACAAGTTCACGATCTACTTCAGCCAGATCGACTTCACGTGTTTGTTTGTCGCACTTTCCGCTGATGGTGACTTCAACATCGGTGTACATCTCGAGCAGTCCTGGGTATCTCTTGGCGAATCCCTGATCGTCAAAGTGCGTTTTGGGGTAGTGCTCCGTGACTACAAGTTCCTCCTCCTCAACTTGCACGCGTTCAGCTTCCGGGAGAGCATGAGCGAGGCCTTTGTAGATATTGGACATTTCTTCACAACGTTTGTGGCCTGCCGATGCGATGTTCCACTGGGCGAACCATCGGGTGGACTCCTCTGTCGGTGCAATTTTGTCTCCTGATGAGACCACATGTTTCAGATTTTCAGCCTCTTCCATAACTGGGACGTAAAGGAAGGCTTCTGCAGCCATTTTTTCAGCTGTCTGTACTGCAAGATCAAGTTCTTCGTCGGAAAGAAGAAACCATTCACTTCGTACTCGATTGGGTCCGAAACGCTTGTGGAGAAACGTCTCAACTCGATACGGTCCGGGTGTCTGCGTAACGTGGTGAATTTCGAGGTCTCTGGGATTTCCCGTCTGGTGTTCCTTAAGGCGTTTCTCGGAGTCCCGCTTGACGTCTTTGACTATTCCGATCTTGACATTGCTCGAACTCGTTCCGCCAAGGCGGTCACGTTCGCGAATGAAATAGACCTCTCCAATTATCAATGCAGCTCTCCTACGTCATGATGGGGCTCGGGCCGAGGAAGCCAAAGTTACCCAACTTTCACAGCTTGCCCCCGCAAAAGAATACTTTTGGAAGAGGTGCGCTGGTCCCCCTCCTGTGGCATCATCTGCAAGTCCAGTAATAGCGTCTCACCTGAAAAGGAGTGCTGCCCTTTCTACGTCGACCCGGGATGACATTTGAAACTCCCGTCCACCAATTCGAGCGCAAAATAGATTGCCTCGGGTGGGCTCGTAGCAGTATCGATTGTGCTCGTCGTTATGCCTTGGACTTTATTTTTGGAATAGGTCGGCAGCAATGTTATTGTCTGTCTCTAACCGTGTTTGTTGCGCCCGACATCGAGCCATTGCTCGAAAAGCTTGCCGAAACGCTACGCAATCCCCTGGCAGATCCGATGGCCGAAGAAGTCATCGTCGTGCCGTCTGCCGACATGGCGAACCTGCTCAAACGAGAGTTGGGTCGAAAGCTGGGAGAGGCTGACAGCGCGAATGGCGTCCTGGCAAATGTTCGCTTCGTCTACCCACGTGAACTTGTCAACTCGACATCTGCCGAACCAGTGGGCGTCAGCGATTCACCTTGGGACGCCACTCGGTTGACTTGGACCATTGCACAACTCGTCGCGCAATCACCGCCAAACGGTCTCCCCCGCGCGTTCGGTGCAACCCCTTTGGCTGCGTCACGACGGACCGCTGAACTCTTCGATCGTTATGCGTCGCATCGTCCCGAAATGCTCGCAAAGTGGGGGGAGGGCCACCATTACGAGGTGTCTCAATCACCCGACAAGGCATGGCAGGTCGAGCTCTACCAACTTGTGAGCGATTCGATTCGGAACGCTGAAGCCGATGCTCGGATCGTGACTGGTACAAGCGGCGTGGACCCGTTGCTCGACGGCGTCGTACTTCCCGAGCGCATCTCGGTCTTCGGCGTCGATTCGCTGAGTGCCGCCGTACGCCGACTTCTTGATGCACTCGCAACTCGCACCAAAGTCGACGTTTATTGGGTCTACCCGATTGCGGAGAAGTTCCCTACTTGTGATGACGGTCTCGAACGCAAGTCCTTCACGCAGACGAACGTTGGGCATCCGCTTGCTTCCCGGTGGGCTTCGGGTGCCCACGAGTCAATCGCGCTGATGAGCAGCCCGAAGACCGCCCTGCCTGCGGTCGATCGAACCCAGAGCCTTTTGCATCGCTTACAGACTGGGGTACTGACGGACACTTGGCCACAAATTTCGACTCCCGACGAGGATTCACGCAAGATGGCTCTCCGCACGGGGGACGGAACGATTCAGGTGCACGCCTGTTACGGCCTCTCGCGACAAGTCGAAGCGTTGAGGGACAGCATTCTTCACCTGTTGAACGATGATCCGACGTTGAGGCTGCGAGACATCTTGGTCGTCTGTGCCGACGTTGCTGCCGCAGCACCCGTATTGAATGCCATTTTCGATCCGGAGACCACGGCAGGTGCCGGAGTGCCGTCGCTACCGATCAACGTGCTGCGTGATGCCGAGAACCGACTCGACGAGTTGTCCGAAGCCTTCTTTGCGGTCCTCGACTTGGCCACCGGACGCTGTTCCGCCAGCCAACTCATCGACACGGCGTCTCTCGGACCCGTGCGCAAAAAGTTCCGACTCGACGATGAGGCAATCGATCTCCTCGATTCGTGGGCGGACGAACTCGGCGTCAAATACGGCATCGACGCGACCGATCGCTCGTCTTGGAAACTCGACACGAGCATCGCCAACGGTACGTGGGATGCGGCAATCGAGCGCCTCATGATGGGCGTTGCCATTCCTGCCGAGCGTGAACTCCGTGGACCCGCCGACATCGTCCCGTACGACGGCATCGCGACGAGTGAACTGGTCCTTGCCGGCACCCTCGTGGAGTTTCTCGATCGCTTGAAAGGGTTGGCTCGGGCCGTACGAGCCGATTCGCAAACCGAGGTGAAGCTGTCAGTCGCCCAATGGCGCGACGTTTTGATGTCGATCGTCGAAAACTTCCTCGATGCCTCCCGCGATGACGAAGAGCGCTTGGTGAACCTTCGCGGTGCAATCCTGCGGATGGTTCGGGATGCAACGAAGGCTGTCGACGCAGACGCTTGCAACTTCACGATTCGCGATCTCCGCCTGATGACCGACGAGTACTTCACCAAGGGAATCTCCGACTACTGGTCGATCTTCGAGTCGATCACAGTGACCGGTTTTGGAGGTATGAGCCACGTGCCTCACCGAGTGATTGCATTCCTCGGCGCAGACGAAGACGCGTTTGCCGCCCCGCGAGCCGACGGTGACGACGTTCAGTCTCTCGAACCTCGGGTCGGTGAGCCGATCTATTCGTTGCGTGGTCGCCAAAATCTGCTCAACCTCCTGATGGCTGCGAGGTCGACCTTCATCCTCACGTGTACCGGCTCCGACATCAATTCGAACAAGGACGTGCCGTTTGCCGTACCGGTCCAGGAACTTCTCGAGCACATCGCGGCCGTGATCGTCGAAGCCGGCGCCACGGACGGCGCGGCCCGCGTCTTGGTTCGACACCCGCGGCACAACTTCGACTCTCTGTCCCTCGCACCGGGCTTCGCCATCGATGGAACAGCTTTCACCTTCGACGAGAACGCTCGTCTCGCCCTCGAAGTGATGGAGCGAGCGAAGAAAATGATCGACAGCGACGACGGCGAGCCAAACGATGACTCAGATCTCGGCGAGGACGTGGCGGGCCAGGTCGAAGCCGATCGTGTGATACCGGTCCGCGAGATCGGACAACTTCTCGAGTTGCTCTCGAGTCCGATCACGTATTTCTACGAAGAAATTCTGAACGTCTCGATTCCCGAGCTACCGGGTGACAACGAGGCCAATCAGCGAAGCAACACCATCCAGGGCGACGGAATTCTCGCGCTGACGCTCGACGCTCTCGAAAGTTCATCGGAGGGTCGTCGCCTCCTCGGGATCATCGCCTCACATGACGATCACAGCGACGAGGGCTGGATCGATCACGTCGTCGAAGGCTGGCGAGAGGTCCGACCGTTGACGGGTCTACTTCCGCCCGGAAAGTTGGGCGAACTCGCTCTGCAAGAGATTTCCACCGAATTGAAGTCAATCATCAAGGCCCTGCCCGTTCACCTTCGGACCCTGCAGGGTATGGACGTCGATTGTCTCGTGCCTTTCACGGGCGCAACCGCTTCGCTTCGCGTTCGCAGCGTCGTCCATGACGACAGCCAGGACTCCGATGATTTCGCACGTGTGCGATACGCGCGCTTCGCCGAAGCCATGCAATTGCAACTGTGGGCAGAAGTCGCACTCTTGACGATTCAGCGCCATGGGAAACTCGTCACCGGGTACATCGCGGCACGATCCGCCGAGTCCAGCAAGACCGATCCCGAAACCGACAGCATCTTCATCAAGGGGTCAAACGACACGGAACGCCTCGCAAACGCGCGACGCGCCTGTGAAGCCATCGACCAACTTCACTCCTTGGCGTCAGTGCGGCCTGTCGCGTTCATTCCCTCTGCATCGCGAGCGATCGCAAATGGGAACGACTCCGCAGCAAGCGACCGATTGGACAAGGAAGTTGGGCGATCGCCGGCCGTGGCCTGGCATCTGGACGGCAGAAAACTTCGAGATCTGAAAAAGACACCAGCGAAGCCGAGTGACGTTGCCCTCCTCGGGAACCCGAGCGTCAAACCCGCTCCGTCGGAAATCGACTTGTTCTCGACTTTCATCTGGCAAATCTTCGACGATACGGCGGTCAGCTCGCAAGGTTCGAGCACAACCGAAACGACGGAAGTCACCGAGGGAGACGATCACAATGACTGACGCCCCGCTGCGCGAATTCGACATCACGGCGAAAACCCCATTTGCCCAGCACAAGCAGATTTCGATCAAGGCAAGCGCGGGCACGGGCAAGACCTACTCGCTCACCACGACGGTGGCGCGCTTGGTAGCCGAGCACGGTGTGCGAGCCGACCAAATTCTCTTGATGACGTTCACGAACGAAGCGACCGGCGAACTACGACTCGAGACTCGCCGCCGGTGTCAAGAGGCGCTCGCCGCGCTGTCGAGCCCAGACAAGCCCTCGTCTTGGATGACCCATATGGGCCCGGATGCGGCCCCGCGCCTCGAGGATTTCTTGGCCCGGTACGACGAGGTGACGATCAGCACCATCCATGGTTTCTGTCAGACGGTCTTGCGACAAGCCGGCCTCGACGGCCTCGCACCGACGAACTTCACGGTTGTGGCAAACGTCGATGACATCATCGACCAGACGATCACCGACCTCCTCGCCCACAAACTCATCGTAGATCCGAAGCGCCTGGTCAGAACGACAGAATCGAAGCCGCTCACGACCTCAAACATTGCGTCGGCACTGTCGAAACTACGGGAAGTCGTCAAGACGGTTCTGAACAACGACGGAGCGGTGCTCTTACCCGCACCGGCGGCTAGCCCGCTCGCAACTCGCAACTCGAACCCAAAAAAGACGGACGTCAACACCGTCGCGCAGAACATTGCAGACGATGCAAGAAGTGTCGTCGAGGAAGTGCGACGACGTTGCGCCAATGCAGGAATCATCACCTACAACGACATGATCCGCCTCGTCGCCGACGCTTTGGATGCGCCGCAGAAGTCCGGGGGGTCGCTCGCAGAGCAATTGGCCGCCCAGTACCCAGTGGTGATGGTCGACGAGTTCCAGGACACTGACGCCACGCAGTGGAGGATCTTCCGGACGATGTTCGCCGCCGCAAAGGGAACAATGACCCTCTTGACGGTCGGAGACCCGAAGCAAGCGATCTACAGGTTTCGCGGCGCTGACGTCAATGTCTACCTCGCGGCGCTCAACGGTGCCGACGATGACGACGTGTACGACCTCGGTACCAACCGACGCAGCGACAAGCCTCTTCTTCAGGCAATCCGCACCTTGCTTTACAAGGAAACCTTCGACACCGACGGCAAGATCGGATTCACCCCTGTCAAAGCAGATCCGAAGCGAACCGAGTACGGACTGAAGTTGAGAGCAGGGGCCGACCCAGAGTGCGGGCTTCCCGGGGCTCCCCTCGAAATCAGGTATCTGCCTCGGTCCGTCGAATGCGGAGCGAACGACGAGGGAACCGGCAACAACAAGGCCGGCGAAGTTCGAGACAAGTTCTTCGGGGACGTCGCCACGAGGGTGGTCGACCTGCTCAACAACACGTCGATACCGGATCGAGAACTCGATGACGGCACAATGCGTCCCGTTCGACCCGGCGATGTGGCGGTTCTCGTGAACACACACAGCCACGCGGATCAGGTCGTCGGAGCATTGCAATCGGTGGGTGTTTCAGCCGTGCAGATGAAGACCGGCAGCGTGTTTCAATCTGAATCAGCCAGCCACTGGTTGATGCTCCTTCGCGCCCTGGCCAATCCCGGGCGACCACGACACGTTCGCACGTATGCGCTTTCGTGGTTCAGTGGCTCGAATGAAGAAGATCTCGCAACGGACGACGTCGAGGTCTTGATCGAACTCCAGCGCAAGTGTGCGGTGCGCGCGGAAGTTCTGAAGAAGGACGGCATCACCGCCCTGTACCTGCTCTATCGGTCGGACCCCTCCTTTCTCGAGACGGTTCTCGGAGAGATTGATGGACTGCGGAATCTGACCGACCTCGATCACATCGCCGAGATTCTTGGATCGATGCCACAGTTCGCCACTTCGGCGGGCCCACTCGAGTGCCTCGACGTCCTCGAAGAACTCATCGATCTTGCCGACGGTGAACTCGACGAGCAGAAACGCCGAATCGATACCGATCGTGATTCGGTGAAGGTAATGACGATCCATGCCAGCAAGGGCTTGCAGTTCCCCATCGTTCTGTTGCCGACACTCAACTACAAGGGCAACAAGCGCGGACCCGACATGTTCCCGGCTCAACTGATGGCCGGCGAAGATCGGGTACGCGTCATCGACGCAGGATCGAATTCGGTCGACGTATCCGCATGGGAATTCGACCCCGACGCCTCGAAAGCAACGGGCGCCGACATCGGTTCGATGAAGCCATATTCGAAGACATCGAACAAGAAACTCGTCAGCGGGTGCAGGCAGTACATGGACAAAGAAGACCGCGAAGCCGAGGGACGACGGCTCTTCTATGTCGCAATGACGCGAGCCATGCACAAGCTGGTGTGCTACTGGTCCCCCGTCGACGTCGGTGAACCCAAGGATCCGTTCATCCGAGCCATCGTTCACGCGACAGAAGAGACTGCCGTGCCGATCGAGCGGGTCGACATCGACCGTGCTCTCGGGAAACTGGTCGAAAAATCGGGCGGGACGATCGAGGCCATCGACTTGTCGACCGTCGAACGCGATGTCGTTCTGCTGGAAGACACTGGTTCGTCAGATTCGACCGGCAGTGTCGAGAGCGAACCACTGCAAGTTGCAACGTTCGGGCGTGATCGAGCCACAGTGGTCGTTCGTGGATACGGACGCTGGTCATACTCGTCGGTGACGAAGCAACTGAAAGGTGACCCG
>Ga0194118_10005796_pt1 | contig 12646 bp, 18 predicted proteins | sample TA2MahsurfametaG_2_FD_148662 | JGI IMG/M metagenome (GOLD analysis project Ga0194118, IMG submission 148662) | Freshwater microbial communities from Lake Tanganyika, Tanzania - TA2015013 Mahale N5 surface | ecosystem: Environmental > Aquatic > Freshwater > Lake | place: Tanzania: Lake...
CCCCAAAACCCCAAAACCCCGATAATAATTGAATTGAATTAATTAATTGGAATTAACTCACTGATTTCCGCTAACTTACATTTAAATTCATATGGCCACATTAATTTATCAAATGTAGGCTCCCCAGCCAATCCATGCTCTGCCTAGGATGTCCGGACACCTTGCCAGCTCGATCAGGCAATCAACTTGTGTTTCAACGTCTAGGTACCTGCTCGTACCCTTATCCTTGTTCTGTTACAACAATTTCTCGCGTAGACCGCCCTCTGGTCCCTATAACGCCTCCAGTAGCGCATTGTAGTACGGCATCTTATAGTGATTTGAGTCTTTGAGTTCCTCGTGCACAACCTTAACAGGATTAGCGCCGTTTAGCTTCTCTTTTAGGGTCTATATCTTTTATTTCGGATAGAAACTCAGTTTTAGTAGCTCTTCATCTCTCTATATGCGCTCTCTGCCATAGTGCTCGATCATCTTTTGCCGAGCTGAGCTGATCCAGTCTAGTAGCGGCTCCTTTACAAATATGTCGCAAGTATCAAGGATAAGTGATTTGCGTTTGCGTAGCGCGTTCAAAACATGAACCATTGTCTGTTTGTAGACACCTTCCATAGGATGCGGTGCTATAACTCCTTCGATTTGCTGTGTCAATCTGAATGGAATCAGTTCCGGAACCGCCAGTTGGACTCCTGATCCAAAAGCACACCCATAGTCAATACCTAACACTTCACCATCGGTAGTAGAGACCAGGAAATTCTCTAAATGCCTATCACCAATGCCGAGTAAGTATGACGCGATCGAGAACACAGCAATCGACTTAATAAACTAGTCCTTAATCGAAATGAATGCTGACGACGTCAAGCACAGGTTCTCGAGACCCTACCTCAGCAGTGACCACTGCATAAAGGACTTATTTTTGTTGAAGCTTTGAATGCACGTCTCCGAGTCTAACATCATCAGCGCTAGGTGCTGCTGGCGTATATCATCAACGCCTTTGTTATCAGGCAATTTCTACAGGAATTCTTTTACTTTTGTTATGGCCATCGAGTTGTTGAGTCCTTTGCCGTGACGGTCCAAACGAACATGCTCCCGATCGATCATCATCTTTAGAGGCTCCGTATTATCAACCCACTCCAAACTTCCGAGTCTATTTGTGATGGGCACAACGTTGAAGGTCTTCAAGTTTAGACCGCGGCTCTAGCAGGCTGGATCCTCCTTAAAGATTCCGTTCATTATGTGGAAAAGCTACTAAATACGCTGGTCTAGTCTCAGATCTTCCCCACCTTTTATCAGCAAGTTGTAGTCCTTCTCATTGCTGCCGTGGACAGTAATGCGCTTGGGTCGTCTGATTGAGGAGAGGATGAGGCATGATTTGCGCAGACAAGCGATTTTGACGTTCTTGCCTGGGACTGGCTCCGAGTTCTAGTTGTCATACTAGCCTGGAATTTCGATGTAGACTTCCGAGTTGTAGAAGTCATTGTTGTCAAGCTCGCTCAAATACTCAGAAAAGGCACTCAATTTCTCTTAACCCTATCCCAGTGAGTACTCCTGAATTTTTTCTTTGACATTCTTTACTTCATTAATCAATTCACTCAGGGACTTTCTCGACCTCGCCAACTGGCTTAGGTATGGATGCCATTTCTGCGCAAATTTCAAGTTGTATGAGCCCAATCCTCGCTACACCTACGGATTCGCCACATCAGCAATCATCAACTGCACAAGCTACTGAATCCGCTTGGCTTTAATTTAGTCAGAGCCTTGTTTAGCTACATCTTAAATAAGGTCTATCCACGACTAAAGTCTATGCTCTGGATGCACAAGTGAGTCTAATGCGTCGGTCCATTGGAGCAGATTCTAGAATCTATTTTGGAATAATATTTGAATCCTTTGGAATAATTGGGTAGGTTGTTGTTCTGACTCAAGCAAGTTAATCTTTAAGTTTGATTCTATTACTCTGAATGGGTAGAATAGGGCGTGGGGGTACTTTCTCGAAATTTATTTAACTTTTTCAGCGATCACATCTGATTTAGATCTATTGAGCACAGCGGCCAACTAGCTGATCCATCTGAGGAAGACCCAAGCCGGCGTAATTTTGCTTGACTCAATAAACTCATGGTCGACGGCCTAAGATTTTGTCGCTGCGATGATATCCAACATGCGCGGAATGGAGTCCCTCGCTTGCAAGTAGCCCAGATTAATCGCACCAAACGAGTTCTTAATCACCATGATCGCAAGTGACTCACTTGTATGCCCGATCTACGGTAAGCAATTGCCAAGCAGGCCACTCAGCTGTTCACTTTCAAGCTGCTTCAGAATCTTATAGCACATTTTGGAAAAACTATAAAGTGACTTAGCCTACATCTGCTGCTGCTTGGACGAAGATGACTGCGGGTGGTGATCCTTTAACAAAATTACGGATTTATCATGGATCGAAAAGGCGGACTGGACATGCTGAATGTACTTGACAGCCAGTGGTTTAACGAGCTTGGATTCTTTGGTGCTCATCATATCCTTGTAAACAATATTCATGAATTTCTTGTGCAGATTTTGTTTGCAGGTTAATGCTTTTATCTGCGTGTTGAACTCTTTAGACTCATCCTTCTCTATTTTATCATCAAGGACTCTGAGCACTTTTTCTAACTTATCGTACTTCTCCCTATCCGAAAGATTCAAAGTCTCTTGCTTGAATTGTTCAGTTTTTAGCTTGATTATTGGTATGACGATCCTTAGGTTGTCCCGCTGCTTCGTCTTCGATCTTTACTCGAGACACGTCATTAGGTACTTATCGCATGAGTCATAGAGGCCCATTTTGAAGGCACCCTTAGCCACTTACGCGTACAGTTTAGCGGACAGATTTTAAATTTCTTAGAATTTTGTCGGCTGTTTTCCGTCTAACTGACTAGTGAAAGAGCCTTGGCCGAAATTAAAGCGGTACAAGTCCACGAACAGCAATCGTGATGTGAGAATGTCGTCCCACACCGACAGCTTATCAAACGAGAAGCTAGGCCGTCTTTGCACCCAGTGGGCAAGCTACTGCAACGCCTCAGGTGTCAACTCATCGTAGTTCTTCAGCGATAATTACTTAGTGGTCGACAAAAACTCTTTCATCTCGTAGATTTTCTGAATTTTCTGAACTAGGATGTGCTGAGCGTACTCTGATAGTTTCGTCAAATCCTTCCATTGGTTCAGTAGGTCATTTGCTTCTCTGTTAATATAGAAGCGGGCACGGTCGAAGTCTCTGGCAGTGACGAACATCATGGCCTGTTCGTAGTTAAAGCGCCGATCCAGCTGTTGCTTAGACAGTGCGTCATCTTGCCACATCTGCATCTAGTGATTCAGCTTTTACCACTGAGTCTCACATCTCAACTGCGCCCTAATCATACTGATAGCCTAGTGGTGCGGTATCTGGTACAATTGCAAGTTTTGGTGCCTCTGAGTGGCTATCGTTGCAATCTGCTCCCACTTCAGGAGTTCAGAGAGCGACTCATACTCTTTATTCATCAAGTCTTCCTTGACCTGCTCCTCGAACTGATTATCGAACTCGACTGTCGACAAGACTGACTCGAGCACTTGGAGCCCCTTCTTAATCTCGCCTTTACTCTTGTGGCTCTGTGCCTGTCTAATCAGGTTAGCGGCTGACTGTGTGCTCTGTGACAAGTCGACCTGGGCTTTGAGCATAACAGATTTGGAATCGCCTATTGAGCACCAGATGCCCTTGAGTGCGTCCTCATTGCCAACCATCTCATAAAGCTAAATCAGACTAAACCAGTAATTTTTAGACTCGACGGTTACTTTGCCATGATTGTTCGCTCGCTGCAGCGGTTGTTCTGGTTTGAATTTGCGACCGTGAATTATTGTCTCCTCTAACAGCAGCAGTGAGGTTTGGAATGACATGCTTAGGCGGCCAGTTCGCTCGATAACCGAGGCGTCGATCGTGAACCCATCAATCTTAAGCAGCTCGATCGCGATTCTGTGCATACTATTAATCATTCCGTAGTCAAACTTTAGTGATTGGGAGAGGATGCAACTGACGCCATCGCCGAGCCTTTTCCGCTAAGCTGGATCTTTAGTGGACTTATAGAGCTCTACGAAAAGTTCGACCAGGATCTCCGTGGAGATTGTTGAGTCCATTTGAGTAAGCGCCATTAGTGGTAGCAGAATGTCCTTGTAGTCAATTTGGATATCTGGGATTTCACCTGTGCGATACTGTCGCAGCATTGAGATTTGTTCTTTTTGCAATCTTGAATGCGCTTTCATCAACTACTTTTTCTATTAAAGCTTAATCTAGTCCTGTCTCGCCAGCTACGACGGCATCGATCCATCTTTCACAATCCTTATCATTGAACCATCTGAACTTTCCTGCACTGGATTGTAGTTGATGTAGTTTGACTCAAAGAACTGCGTTCGTGTGCTATTAGACTTCTATCTATAAAGTTGCTGGCCTGGCACTTAAAATTTCGGTTCCTCAAAGGATTACTCCGTTTGGTCCTCCTCCCTAATCTTGAATATTTTCAGCTATTTTTGGCCTTAAGGCTCATAGAATGCCTAAGAGTAATTAAAATCTTATTGGAACTCCTATTGCGACTGCTGGTTGTAAAGGCCTGTAAGTCCATGAGCAGATTATGCATACTGTAAGCCGCTGATTACGAGGCTTGATTAAATTACTTAGGATGGATTGAAGAGAGGTTTGCCTTGATTTTGGGTTGCCCTAATGAAGCCAGGTGCGAAGGCTTGCTCTAAAGGCTGGGACTCTTGAGAGGGCAATCCAGCTACCTTAAGTTTATCTTGACTCTTGTTTTGGGAGTTGTCTTCTGACATCTCTTGGTCGTCAACTTCTTTTATGGCAGGCAGCGTTCTTTGTTATTACTGCTAGAAATACTGGCTTGCTGTTACCAAAGAAATTTTGGCCAAAGATGGGGTGACTGGCTGTGACCTATTGAGATTCACCTTAAACTAGTTTATGTGCAAGGGGTCAAATTAGCAGTTGCTCAAAGGCTCATCAAAAATTTTTCGATCGAAATCCGCTGATTGTCTCGACGCCTGCAACAGTAAGTAAACCGCGTTATTGAGCCATGTCTGCTCCTCATCCTAGTCATAGATCAGGCTGAGAAGTTGCTCTGCTCTAACGATAGGGTCTTGCTGTAAGCGCGATGCATCACTCCAGTACTCAACTATGCGCTTACGTATCGACTCTTGTGGGTCTGCCAGGCCACGAATCAACGAGCTTTTAGCGTAGCCTTTGAATTCATCGAATTTATCATACAGGTACACCATCAAATCATAGAAAAGTTCGCGAACAGTATCCGATTTGTTCGTAACAAAAAGGGGTTTGAGTCTGTGTGCCACTTTTTAAAGTAATTCACGGCCAGCTTAGTGGTCGCACTTAACGATCAGCGACAATAGCACCAAGAACTGCTTTTGATTCTCTTCGCTTATATCGGCTAGAATGTCCTCCGAGATCGCGATCAGTGACTTATAGATATCCTGTTGCTCTTGCTGGCTACAGATAGGGAAATACCTTGCCAGAGTCTTAAAGATTGTGCCTCGCATCGAACCAGTCATTACATTGATGTAGGAAATTAGTTTCAGGAAAATACGTCTTTGCTACAGTAGTTAGGGAAATTCTCTTGTTATACGCTCAATCACATTAACGATGATGTCATGGCGTTCCTTAGCATCATTCTACATCAGATACGGCAAACAGAAAGCAGTGAGGCCAGGCTAGCATGCCAACACCTTGCCTAAGGCTTCTGATGACGCGAAGATCAACTACTTTTTCTTGAGTTCCTAAAGTTTGAGCAACACAACTATAAGCTGGTCCTGCTACTCCATTTTCATTTAGCCTTCTTCCGGGCTATCATGTTAGCTGACGGGGGAAATAGGTATATCAAATGTGCAGGCCAGTGCAAGCATTTGGATCGCTGTCATCTTCCACAGGTGAGAGCCATCGGTCTGATCAGGCACCTGGAGCATCTTCACAAGCATGTCCTTATCGATGCTGATCATGGTACGCCATTTATGCATCAGCATAGCCAAAATCTCTATGTTTATGTTGAAGATAATCTTTGATTTGTCTGCAGCGAGCCTTATCAGAGTATTGATAACTTTTGAGCACATGGCCCGGTCTGTAGGCTTATAGGTGTCCGACCATAGCACGAGCAATGTGCACAAGTCTCTTATGAAATAGTGGATGCCTTTGCCACCAGTCTGCTTACCAGTGATGAATTCGCAGATGGACTTCATCCAAAACTAAGCATACGGTTTAAACATGTCCTAGTTGTTGACCAGGAGCTTCAAAATAAAAATCTTGATGTTTAGGTGACCGGTTTTTAGTTCGCCCAGTAGCACCTACATAAACTGAGGCAAAGAATCTGTGCCCTCCTCCGCCCACTGCTTCCTAAATAAGGCAGACATCTTGTCTAGGGTGCGTTTAATGTTCTTCATGCACTCGTGCTTGTTTACTTGGTCGATCTCGAGGGTGGTTGCCGGCTGTTCTTTGATTGCGTCTGCTGGTGGGCGCAGTAGTTATTGTTGCTCATTGACTTGGTCTAGTTAAGTTTCAAACACCAGTGCTGAGTTAAAGTTAGAGTTTGTTGCCATGAAGCTCGATGTCACATACTCGTCAAGCAAATTGAGTTTTTTTACTTAGGCAATATCTTCCTTTTTAAACGCTTTCGCTTCTATTGACTGCAAGCTAATCGTATTGAAATTGGTTTGGACCGAGAACTGGTACAACTAGTCATCCTCACAGTCTACGATCACATCAAAAGCGCCAAATAGATAATTAGTGAACACTGATATTTTAGTTTGGGTCTTGAGGATTGTGCTTGAACAAAGGGTGTAACCAGCACAAGCATACCGTCTAGCTACTTGCTTAAGAGAGTTAAGCTCAGGAAGCTGAATATGCTCAACGAGATCAGCACAACGCTGCTCAAAGTGAGGGATTCTTTCTTTTTTAGCGTCGTCTGAGACCTAGATCAAATACTTTAGTAGCTCGGTTTATGCAGCGTCCGGTCCATATAAAGTCTTGGTGATTTTGTTTTTAATCTAGTCAGCTTCCAACCGTCTCACGAAAATTTCAAGCATTAACATTACATGGGTCTGCTCCCTAACCAATAAGTATAGCGGCAAGTTTTTCAAATGAGTCAAAGGCCGCTTTAAAGACTCTTAAAGTCGTTGCTCAAAAATCTTAATGAACAGGTTCTCGAGGTAGTTTATAGGACACGTTTCCAAGATCCTGTTAATGAGCTTCGTAGCAACGGCCCACCTATAATTGTCAGCAATTTGAGTGTGCGCCTCGTCAAAGAATGCATTCAGCAAAGGTTCGACCACTTGGAAGAACTGACTGAAGGATGGTTTTGAATTGGCAACGTTCAACACGAAATTATTTAGTGATGCTTTTATTCGTTCAGCCAAAAACCTAGGTTTATGCTCTGAAATTACCCTTCTCAAAATTTGAAGGATGTTGGGTGATCCCGACAAATCTAACAAATCGAAGAAACCTTCCAGTAATTTTTCATAGTTAGTGATCTGGTTTTTATTATTGCCAAGATCTCTCGAAACGACCGGTGATTGCTTCATTAGAAAAGCTTCGAGCACCGGTCTTACCTTCTAGTGAATCGACTCACTCAAGTTCAGGCTGTAGAGGAGACCGATCAGGTGCAAGACTTGCTTTTGGAAGTAGATGCTAAATTTGTCGGATTAGAGGAAGTTTTTAGCCTGCTGAATGACGAAATTGATGAAGGTCAGTGATTCTTCATTATTTTTTTATTATTCGAAGGTCCACTGGCACTTCTACAGGATTATCGAGTAGATTTAAACTTATTTTTCAGCGTATTCGACACTGTGCGCAGCGTTATTCCAATTGTGCGGAATTTTAGATATGATTACCTTTTGGTAGCCAGGTGTTTTCTAGCTTAGGTGCTATAGGATGGGCACAAACACCGACAGCAGATCTAGATTTTCTTTAGCTTTTTCTACTAAATAGGTGCCGACCTGCAAGGTGGGACTTAACCAGTAGTCAGCGATGTACTTTAGTAAGATGCCGTTGGTCTTGTGGTAGACTTCAGACTTGCTCGTGAGCCACTCCGACAGTATTGTATTAGGAATGCTGAGCTGTGCCATGAAACTAACGAGGAGACGACCTGATTCGACCTCAGCCGGCGTGTCACACTGGATCCACGTCTCAACCACCGGTGCTAGAGTCGATGCGATTTCCATGTTGTTCTCTTTGATTTGCGCACAAATCTATCCCAGTTTCAAGTAGCCAAGCAGCAGATTTGCTAGAAGTCGCGGATGGTACTGTTTGGCGTTATCCTGCGCAATTCTATTCAAGTTTATTTGGGGCAGGTCGACCACGGCCAGCTTGTAGACAATATCGGAGAGGCCTTCCTCCATGCACGCATCCTAGTCTGACTGCCGCTGGCTCAGCGTGCGCCGAATGTAAGCTTCACAGGGCACCCTGAGCCGCTTCTCAAGCTGGTAGTCCTACACCAACAAGTTCAGCTTGTGAGATGCGGGCACCAACATTATTTAAACTGCTAGATTCAATATGAAGTTTGCGTCGCTTGTTGGCACGAAATCTGCGATTTCACCCTCTGTTAATTACTCGAGCAACAGGAAGAATTCTGTGAACAAACGCAGCTTAGACTTAGTCAGCTGCTCTCGGTCCTCTTTGCAAGTAAGCAGCCTCGAGAGTGAGCTCTTTTTGACTACTTTTTCAAAGTTTGGCTGGACCACCTACGAAATGAAGGTCGTCACATTTTGGCGGATGATATTCATATCGAGTCGAAGTTTAGACTGCAGCTCAGCATACTGAAACTTTCCCACCTTTATCAGCCAGCACAAGAATTCTAACTGTGCGCTCAGACCGTCCATCTACTTCTGCCGCTCGAGGTACTCAGCTTTTTTATTTTCAACGCTGTGTTGTTAGGAGGCTTTGAATGCTTTGGACTCTGTGAACTGGATGGCTTGAATGCTCCAAAAAATGGGCTTCTATCCGGTTTCAGGCACGTATTTCGTCAGAATTAAAGTTTTGATTTGAAGCCGTTAGGGCAAGGCCAACACAAGACCTTCCCAAAGTTTGATGGCCTCGCGTCTAAAGACAGTCTCAATCGCCGTAAACTTGCTAAAAGTAAAATCCAGAAACTCGTACAAGCTTACATGCACCGCTCGCTACTAGTTCTCCTTAAACAAGATGTCGGCCTTGCTGATAATCAACTTCTGGATTTGCTGCAAAAGCTCAGAGCAATTCTCTATCACATCCTGCGAGAACTCAAAACTGTTATGGCACTGCTTCAAAGAACTCAGCACACATCTCGCAATTTCAAGACAAAACCTGTCTATTAAAGAATCGAACTCCCTGACAACCATCAGGATCTTGGATAGACACAGCACAGAGCTTAAGCGTTTGAAAGGGTCCGGGTGATTAGAGTTAGATTCGATGCGTCTTAGCAAAGATTTGATATTTGATGGGTTCTCTCTGATCTCAGTGTCGCTCCTCTGTTTCAGACTCCACTTAGCAAACTCTGCAACCGCATTGCTGCACATCTCCCTCAAAGCTGAGTTGTTTCTAGACTGTGAACCTTCAATCAACGCATCTAAAAGTGATTCCACCTCTGGATGGTCATAGATTTTTGAACTGGAGAACCAGTGTACGATTTGGAAGACAAGTGGCTCGAACAACTGGCGCGAGATCTGCTCTATCTCGGTTGCAAGTCTTATTATGACTGGGAACAGTTTAGCATATAACTTGGCGAATGCAGCCATATCTTATCGATCTTTCTCTGTTTTTACGCTGCCTTTAGGTCTGGTCGCCGACTTGCCTATCATGTACAGAACGAGACCGTGTAAGAGTTCACAAGCCGCGATTCTTGTCTTCTTCTCCGAACTATTTTAGGCCAAATCTATGATCCTTGGCAAAGCTGAGTCCAAGTAGATGTCAATCTTCGTGTTGTAAAGTGGCAGCGATAACTTAAGTCGCTTCTCTGCATCCCACCTAATGAAGTTCTCCTTATCATGCTGCTTGGTCAACTCATTATTGATGATTGAGTGAGCGTGACCGCCGATCTTACCCAGCAGGTCAAGCACTTTGTTTGCGATATCACGACGATCTACTCTCTCCTCCTTGGTCTCCTTGATTAAGTCTTAAAAAAAGTAAGTTTCCTGACCCTTATTGTCACTGCTCGACTCAATATAAAGAAAGTTTGATAGTTTTGGCAACACATCTGCATAGAGCTCTGCAACGAGGCTGACGGGCAGGGCATTAAACCATTTTTCGAGCGTGGTGATACAAGTCATCGCCAGTCTATTATTCAGCTGACTCAACTCCAAAGCTTTTATCATCACACCCTTCCATAAGTGCAGATTATCTACAGAGCTGTCAGCTTGGTAAATGATCACGATTGGCACATTCAGCATGAGACCTACCGTTGATTCAAGCAATTCATCCTGAAATTCCTCTGATTTTCCAATCAATTCTTTGAGGAATGATAACAGCATGTTGAAGGTTGTGCTACGCTCAGCCTCATCATCACCTGAAACATCCATGCCCCTGCCCTCAAAGTACTAGTGCTTTGTGCTGATCTGTATGGCGGTCTTGATCAGCACATAAAGCTTTGGGATCCTAGGTGTTTGAGTGGCTTTTTTTACAATTATTTGGCAAAAACGCGGAATCCACTTTGCGAACCACTAGTCCTTACAGTCAGGTAGGAATTTCTCCAAAAAGTTACTGAGTCTCACCAAGTACTACTAATCATTGCTATTGTTTGCGGTGTACTCAACTGAGCTCATATTCGCTCTACTAGTGTCTTCACCGGCACCATCTTGAGAAGAAGAGACGATGGCGGTTCTCGTGATCTTATAGTTGAGGTCCAGCTCCTCGATATCATGAATACACGTCGTCATTAACTCGTCATAGACCTGTCTGCAGCACTGCTCACTCCAAATCTCATCTTTACAGAGGTACTCCCTCCAAAACATCACAGCATCCTGCAGACTCTCCGCTGGTGACTCACCGCCAAAGACGACCGAGTCCGGAATCTTCAGTGTTTCAGTCAATGATTGCCGCACAAACTTCTTTATCCAGATAGCAAATGCATTTTTGAAACCAGTTAGCGACATAGTGAGTTATGCCAGAGACTCATAGAAGCGGAAGCGGTACTTATTGTACAACTTGCGATGATTATTGACACCGATGCTGCCCACCTTCATAAAATGTATCAAAAGTGCTTCATTTGGCTCTCGGTTAATATTGCGAATCATGAATGAGTATGATTCTATGTAGGCAATCAGCTACTTTTGCTTTTTTAATATGTATTTGAAGTTGTGCAGGTCCGACTCAGGCTTATCCTACTCCATGAACTCTTTGATTAATTTCTGCTCCGACAACTCTGTTAGGCTCTTAAGGTACTCCCACAGCTTGTCGTTGCCCAAAATGGTCTGGATAGCTTTCGAAAAAATGCCGACTGCTCTGATGGCTGAGAGGAGCTGAACATTTTTGAAGTCGTTTGAGTGTAGAATCTCATCGAACTGGTGAAGGATGTTTTTGAACATGCTTATGTGCTCATCTTTGTCTGCTTGCAGCGACTCTGAGATCTGCTTGATCAGGCTGCCAAGCAAATCGTTCGCCGCATCTCTAACCTCTAGGTTCTCGAACGTGCACAGTTAAAGCGCCCGCTCTATCAATCGCATCGCCTGCGCCATAATCAACTCACTAAACAGATTAGCGTGCGTCGCCATTAACTTCATCGCCGACTTCATCACACCACGATTGTTCACGTCTTCTATCGGCTGCGACAATGTCGTTAACAGCAAGAAAAGTCCTTGTTTTTGCTGCTGGGTTAGCGTGCATTCAACCTCGAATGAGTATTGAAAACCCTTGAGCATGCCGATAATTGCCTTGATTTCTGGCTTTTTTGTCCTTACTTGCTCCTCGAGCATTTGGTATTAGACATCCTAGGACTCCTCAATGTGCGCGTTGACCTGCTGGGGATACTGCGAATGCAGCAGTCCGATAAGTTGCCAAATAGCGCCTTTGACGGTCGCGGCGGGTCGTCTCAACTTAATTTCATCGAGTAGGGTTAAGATCAGCTCAGCCGGCTTTATGATTTGCTCAATTTCCTTGTAAGTCTCAATGATCTTGATCAGCACGAAGAGCGAAACCTCCTTGACAAGCGAATTTTGGTCGCCAAGGAAGGATATCATGCACGTTTGCTTGATCTGGTCAAGGTAACCTGAGACTTCCTGTTTGCGGTTTTTTATGTACTCGATGATTAGCTCGTAGATTCGCTTCTTGACCGTCGAAAGTATGCGCTCATTTAATTGTGAGTTTTACCGCAAAAATTGCAAGAGCGACTCCTGAGAATTAAATATCTTTGAACTTATGAAGGCTAATAGCTTGTGAGTGAGTGACTAAAAAAAGGGAAAGAAACGTACCTAGTTCTGCCTCTTGGTGGCTGCGATCGAGGCAGTAGTGTCTGAGCTCGGTGATGATCTGCTCCGCATCAGCGAAGAGATACTTGTGCAAATTCTGAAGCAGTTCGTCTAGCTTGTACTCCATATATACTCTATGTCTCTGTTTATGCTTAATTGATTGTATTGGTTAATTTATTTAGAAATCTCACATCATATTGAATGGGGTTTTGGGGTTTTGGGG
>Ga0194118_10005804_pt1 | contig 12634 bp, 14 predicted proteins | sample TA2MahsurfametaG_2_FD_148662 | JGI IMG/M metagenome (GOLD analysis project Ga0194118, IMG submission 148662) | Freshwater microbial communities from Lake Tanganyika, Tanzania - TA2015013 Mahale N5 surface | ecosystem: Environmental > Aquatic > Freshwater > Lake | place: Tanzania: Lake...
TCTCATCTAATATCGACAATATGGAACAAAGAATTGATATGGGACTTGATCCACTGGGACGTACAAATCGTTTAGTTCCTGTGCCGATTGATGATACTTTTCCAGAATATATCCAACAAAATCAAGAAAAATATAGTGATCTAATTAAATCATGGAACTGATTGAAGGAGTTGCTCTTTCAAAACTGTGTGATTATTCCTTCGGAGATCAATCTGGACAATGGGGGAATATTCACACTTCTTTTATGAAAGATGCCAATCTAATGAATGTTGAGTTTGTATCTAAACTTTTTGAGATTAAAAAAAGTAGAGATTATATGACTCTGTTTATTGATAATATTCGTTTATACAAAAGACATGTTGTAGAGGTTAGTGAATCTGATCGTCCATATGTTGAAGGGTTAATGGAGAAGAGTGATCTTCTTAGACTCTGTTCAAACTTCCCCGATATGAAGTTTATCATCTTCACCAATCTTGAAGACACTCCAACTGACGAGTATATCTTTGATGCCATTCCTGAAAATGTATTGTGCATCTCTGCAGTCAATGCAGTTGCTCATGGTGGAAAAGTTATTCCTGCTCCTTATGGGTTGCAGAGAGCGATGAATCCCAGTGACAAAAGAATAGATGATATTAAAAGTTCGATGAGAAATCTTCCAAAAAATCCTTCAGGACTTTTGTATGTTAGTCATAATGAATCATCTAATAAAGAAAGAGTTGGTATAACGGATCTTTTTAGAGATAAATCCTGGGCAGAGGTTCATGAAAGTAGAGTTTCTTACCCGACATTTCTTTATAATCTTAGTCAATCAAAGTTTATGATTTGCCCTAAGGGTAATGCAATTGATTGTCATAGAAACTGGGAAGTTCTTTTCATGAGAAGAGTTCCTATCATGAAAAAGAATCCTTATCTAGAATTTCTTTTTAAGGATTATCCAGTTCTTTTTGTTGATGATTATGCTGATGTCACTGAAGAACTGTTGATTCAAAACAATCATTTGTTTGAAAAATCTGGAGAAATGGATCTTAATAAATTGACTTTGCCATATTTCTTTGATAGAATCGTAGAAAAATCATTGGATAATAAATGAACTTAAAAAAAACATTGGTCGTTTCCAATCATAACTCTGACTTAGAGTGGTTGGAAATGACCTATGATCATGGATACAGTCCAGAGAATACTGTGATTTATGATAGGAGTGATGTAGAAAAAGACTGGTCTCATTTGGGAACTAGTATTCGTTCTCCTAATGTCGGAGAAAACATTTATGATATGATGAGATTTATTGTAGATAACTATGATGATCTCCCAGATATTTCTATTTTCATAAAAGGAAATCTATTCTCCAGACCAGAAGACAAAGGTGGGGAAACCTATTATACTACTAAGGAGAGATTCATTCGTGCTCTTCAGGCAAATTACTTTTTGCCAATTGAAAGGTACCATGATTCAACATCTTTTAATATCAATGGTGGTGGATACATTGAACCCTCTTGGTACAGACATCAAACCCCATCAAAATATTTCACTACTTACGCTGATTTAATGAAGTTACTTTTTGATAATCCAATTAATCCAGAGTATCTTAGATTTCCTCCTGGCGCCAATTATGTTGTGCCAAAAGGAAATGTTTTGAAGTATAGCAAAGATCTATATGAAAAGTTGATGAACTATTGTGCTCATTGTGAAGTTGTTTGTGCTGAAGCATATTTAATTGAAAGAGCACTTTATGCTATTTGGACCGAAGATTTGATCGAGAAAAAATGATTATTACAGAACTGTATCACGGACAAGGACTAGGAAATCAACTCTTTGCTTATATTGCAACAAGAATGATTGCACATAAGCGTGGGTTGGATTTTGGTATTATTGGTAGAGAGAACTTGGGAGATCCTAGGTTTAATGATAAAGGTCTTTACTTTATGGATCTTGATCTTGGGAAAGAAGTCTTTGGTGGATCGAGTCCTCCAGGTGGTCCTCCAACAAAACTTCCAGATGGAATTGACAACTATTATGTGGAGCACCGTCATGGACTTCATACTGATAGTAGATTGAGAACTGATATTCGTCTGACGGATAAAAATCTTTTTGATGTTCTCGATAATACTAAGATTGATGGAATTTTTCAGTCTGAAGATTATTTTTATGATGAGATTGACCTAGTTCGTCAGTGGTTGAAAGTAAAACCAGAGTATGAACATATGGATACAAATGGAGAAAACATTTGTATTCTTAACTTTAGGGGTGGGGATATTATTGGGAATGCTGGTTGCTGGTTACCAAGATCATATTGGACTAAGGCAATTGATGCTATGGTAAAATATAATCCCAAGATGGAGTTTGCAATTGTAACTGATGATGTTGAAGCAGCAAACTCTATGTTGCCTGAGTATCCTGCTTATCATGAGAATATTGCCTGGGATTTTGTTGCAATCAAGAATGCAAGACATGTAATTTGTTCAACTTCAACCTTTGCATGTTGGCCCTTGTGGTTAAGTGAAACTCTTGAATATTGTATTGCACCAAAGTATTGGTTTGATCACAATCGTTCTCAAGGATGGTGGTCTCTTGGGTGCAGCATATATAGTTACCCTAGTCATTATATGGATAGGCAGGGAAAACTTTTCACACCTGATGAATGTAGGGTAGAATGGGAAGAGTATAAAATAACATCCAATATCTATGAAGGTGACGTATGATTGAACTTCCTAATGTAACCTTATTTTGCATATCTTCAAACAATATAAAAGGCGCACTCTTTGCCCTTCAGCACAGTATGAAGGGTATTAAGTTTGGTGCAGTTAAACTCATTACTCATGAGGATCCTGGTAATCTCCCAGAGGGAATTCAATTTTCTAAATGCTACGAAATCAAGTCCATCCATGATTACAACTATTATTGCATCTATAATCTTTCTCAACATATTGATACTGATTATTGTCTTCTTGTGCAACCTGATGGGTTCGTAATCAATCCTGATAAGTGGGATGATGACTGGTTCAATTACGATTACATCGGAGCACCTTGGGCTCTTGCTGAGGATGCTTATCTGGATCCTTGGGGTAAATCTCATCGTGTGGGTAATGGAGGATTCTCCTTCCGCAGCAAGAAACTTCTTGATGTACCCAAACATGCATACATTCACTTTGATGTGAATTGGGGCGATTTTTATAAGCACATGGGAGTAGGATTTACCTCTGAGGATGGAAACATCTGTGTGCATAATCGTCACATCTATGAGGCACTTGGGTGTAAGATTGCACCTGTGGAAGTTGCTGCAAGATTTTCACATGAAAGACCTTTGCCAGAAACTCAAGGCATTACACCATTCGGATTCCACTTTTTTCTTCCAGAGGGAACTAAACTATGATCGGTCATAATCACTTAGGTAAAAACGGACGCTTTGGTAATCAAATGTTCCAGTATGCAGCAACCAAAGGAATTGCTGCCAATCGTGGATTTGATTTTTGTATTCCACCAGGTCCAGTAAATGATGATGAGTTTAATGATGAGGAAAATCAACATAAACTTTTCATGGCTTTCAAACTTCCCTCAGTAAAGGAAGTTAATATGTTTCCTGCTCCATATCGTCAGGAAGCAAGTTTCACATTTGATGAAGATCTTTTCAATAACTGTGAAGATAATATCAACCTGTATGGATTCTTCCAGTCAGAAAAGTATTTCAAACATATTGAAAACCAAGTTCGTGAGGACTTTATTTGGCGTGATGATGTTTGGAATACTTGTAAAGAAATCTTCGATCAAATTATTCCTGATGGAAAAGCAATCTCTCTCCATGTGAGAAGAACTGATCAGGTTGTAAAGAGTAAGTATCACCCTGTCCAACCGAACAGTTATTATGAAAAGGCACTTGCTAAGTTTCCTGATCTTCCTGTTATCGTTTTCTCTGATGAACCAGAGTGGGTAAAGAATGAAGAGTTCTTTGCTGATGATAGATTCCTTGTATCAGACTCAAGTGATAACATTCATGATATGTGTCTGATGTCTATGTGCTCGCATCACATTATTGTGAATAGCAGTTTTAGTTGGTGGGGAGCATGGCTTTCTGGATCAGAACATGTGATTGCCCCAACAGTTTGGTTTGGTCCTGCCGCAGGACTTGATGATAAAGACCTTGTACCTGAGCGTTGGGAGAGAATTGATGCCTGAGATTTCTGTATGTATTCCCACCTATGAATTTAAAGGCGATGGTGTAAAGTATTTGAATGATATTTTTAATGGTTTGGCAAAACAAACCTTTCAAGATTTTGAGGTTGTGATTTCTGATCACAGTCAAGACGATGAAATCCGTAACTATTGCTTTGAGCAAAGTGAGGACTTTTCCATCACATACATGAAGAACCCTAATGATAGGGGATTTCAGGCATCAAATATTAATTGTGTGATGGAGAATGCTGATGGAAGGATTATTAAACTTCTGATGCAGGATGATATTTTTGTTGATGATCAAGCACTAGAGAAAATTAAAAATAAGTTTGATGAAACTAACTGTAAGTGGTTGTTTCATGGATTTACACACACTACAGATGGTGTAGAAACTCACCGAGATTGTGTTCCTCGCTGGTGTGACATGATGCTTGAAGGGAGAAATCTTTTGGGTAGTCCTTCATGCGTTGCTCTGCTGAATGATTCAAAATTATATCTTGATACAAATTTAAAACTTCTAGTTGATACTGAATTTTATCATCGTATGAGATTTGAACATGGAACGCCAGAGTTTATTCCTGACGTTTTGATTGCAAATAGAGAGCATGAGAACAGAACAAGTGCAAGCGGAGTTCAATATGATGCTTTTATAGAACATCCTGAGGGTGGGTGGTTAGTCAATCAACAAGAACTTGCTTACATAGAAGCAAAACACAAAGAATTTTGTAGAGAAGAGAGGAAATATCCAGATGAAAATTGATTTATCAGAAGCAACCTTTATCATTCCTATTCGTATTGAATCTCAAGATAGACTGCGTAATGTCATAACTACGACAGCATTTTTACTAGAAAACTTTGACACCAATATTATTATCAAAGAAGTAGATTCTGAATCTATTTTTATTAGAGATGTTGTTCCTACACTAAAAGATTTTTATGATGTTGATACTCATATCTTTCACATCTTTGAAAAGAGCAATGAACCACTTTTTCATCGCCAAAAAGTTCTCAACGAAATGATCATGGAGTCAAAGACAGAAATCGTTGTGAATTATGATTGCGATGTTTTACTTCCTTTAGATTCCTACCATGAAGCATATCAATCTATCTTGCATCATACCCACGACGTAATTTATCCTTATGGTCAGGGTGTGTATCAAAAACAAGTTAGAGCGACTGATGATATAGTATCTAAATTCCTAGAAACGTCAGACTACAAATACCTTGATGATGTTTCTAATTTATACACATCTGATTTTGGATGGGTTCAATTCTTCAATAGAGAAGTTTATATTAAAGGTGGGATGGAGAATGAAAACTTCCGAGCATATTCACCTGAAGACAAAGAAAGGTTTTACAGATTCACTACTTTAGATTATAATGTAGGACGAATTGATGATTATGTTTATCATCTAGAACACGCTAGAGGTGAGAACTCTTGGTTTAGTAATCCACATATGATTTCTAATATGCAAGAGTGGGAAAAAATTCAGACGATGAATAAAGAACAACTACTAGAGTATTATTCAAAACAAGAGTATCTTAAAAAATATGTTAGCATTTAATCAAATTGGAAATCTTGGCAGACTCGGCAATCAAATGTTTGAGTATGCTGCTGTAAGAGGAATTGCTGCCTATCATGGATATGATTGGTGCATTCCTCCTTTCAATCGTTCTGGTATTGAAAATTATAGTCTTCATAACTGCTTTAAGTTAGAATCTGCTAAGGATGAAAACCTAAACTATCTTGATCATTATCAGTATGTTCAGGAAAGATTCTTTCATTTTGATGAAGAACTTTTTAATCAGTGTCCAGATAATGTAAGTTTGCATGGATTCTTCCAATCAGAAAAATATTTCCAACATGTTTCTGATGAGATTCGTAAAGATTTTACATTTCATGACGAACATCTGGGACCATGTAAAGAGATGATAGACTCTGTAGAAGGAGAACCTATCATGCTTCATGTACGTCGTGGGGATCCAAATCTTACAGACCCTCGTGGATTTAAATGGTCATATACACAGTGCTCTGAAATGCACCCAGTTCAGACTATTGATTATTATGAAAAAGCACTTTCATATTTTGATAAAGATCAACCAGTAATTGTTTTTTCTGATTCTCCTGAATGGGTAAAGGAACAAGAGTTTTTCTCAAGTGATAGGTTTTTAATTTCCGAACCACAAGAAAAATATGCAGATGGATCATACACTCCATACGCTGATTTGTGCTTGATGTCTTTGTGTTCTCATGCTATTATTGCTAATAGCAGTATGAGTTGGTGGGGTGCTTGGTTAATTTCCAACCCTAATAAAAGAGTTATCGCACCTCAAATGTGGTTTGGTCCTGCTTATGCGGACAAAGATACTAAAGACCTTTATGTAGAAGATTGGGTTGTATTATGAATCGTATTACAGATTACGAAAAACTTAAGGATAGAATTGTCAGATGGTTAGGTGATTATGTTATTGAGCATAACATCAAGGCATTTGTAGTTGGTGTTTCTGGTGGGATTGATTCTGCTGTTGCATCTACTCTTGCAGCATCAACAGGTCTTCGTACCTATGCGATAGGGATGCCAATCTATCAAAAAGAAGAACAAGAAACACTGTCGGACTCTCATTTAGAATGGCTTGAGTCTAACTTTGGTAATATTATTGTGAATAAGTTTGATCTATCAAAAACATTTGATACTTTTCAATTTACGATGCGAGAGTATGGCGCAGATAAACTTGCACTTGCTAACAGTCGCTCTCGCCTTCGGATGGTAACTCTTTATCAAGTTGCCACAACTGTCGGTGGTATTGTCATTGGAACTGGCAATAAAGTTGAAGATTACGGTGTAGGATTTTATACTAAATATGGTGACGGTGGGGTAGATATTGCTCCTATCGCAGATCTTTACAAAACTGAAGTATGGGAACTTGGAAAGCATCTTGGTGTAGATCAACGTATTATTGATGCTAAACCTACAGATGGACTCTGGGATGATGGGAGAACTGATGAAGATCAGATTGGAACATCATACGAAATGCTTGAGTGGGTAATGGAAAATGGTCTTCATGAAGATCCCATGTTTCTGAACGAGGAAGAAACTCTTGCGGTAAATATCTATCAAAAGTTTCATAATCAAAATAAACATAAAATGATTTCTATTCCTACATTCAAACTATGACAGTAACAATTGAAGAAGTAAAAAAGTTTTGGGATGATCGTCCCTGTAATGTCAGACACTCTAGTAAAGAAGTTGGCACTAAAGAATATTTTGATGAAGTTGAAACAAAAAAGTTTTTTGTTGAACCTCACATTTTAGAATTCACAAACTTCCCTGAATGGGAATGTAAAAAAGTTCTAGAGATTGGTTGTGGTCTTGCAACTGTTGGTATTAATTTTGCCTCTAATGGTGCTGATTATACTGGCGTAGAACTATCTGAAGAGAGTCTTGCTCTTGCAAGGAAGAGATTTGAGGTACTTGAACAGGAAGGAAAATTTTATTCTGGTAATGCAGAGGAACTTTCTTCATTTGTACCTGTAGAAACTTATGATCTAATTTACTCTTTTGGTGTAATTCATCATAGTCCTCAACCAGAAAAGATCATTTCAGAGATCAAAAAGTATATGAATGAGAATAGTGTTCTCAAGATTATGCTTTATGCAAAAGATTCTTGGAAAAATTATATGATTGAATCTGGATTGGATCAACCAGAGGCACAATATGGTTGTCCAATTGCAAATACATATACTAAGCAAGATGTGATAGAATTGTTGGATGGGTATGAGGTTCTTTCAATTGAACAGGATCACATCTTCCCATATCAAGTAGAGCCTTACAAGCGTGGAGAATATATCAAACAACCTTGGTTTGAATCTATGCCTCCAGAAATGTTTAGGACTCTTGAAAAAAATCTTGGTTGGCATTTACTTATTACGGCAAGACTGAAATGAAAATAGGAGTAATCGGAGCAGGAAGACTTGGTATTTGTTTCGCTCTTTTGTGTGAGCAAGCAGGTTATGAAGTGCTTGTATCGGATGTTCGTGAAGACTATGTTGCTAGTCTAAACGAAAGACTTATTCAAACTAACGAACCAGAAGTTGCAGAACTTTTGGATAATGCTAAAAACTTCAGAGCAACTACAGATAACACTGAGGTGATTAAAGAGTGTGAGATCATTTATACTCTTGTAGCAACACCTTCTCTTCCAGATGGAAGTTATGATGTAAGTGCTGTTTGGCAAGTTGTTGAAGACTTCCAGAATGTTGAGAATGTTCAAGGTAAAGCATTTGTTGTTGGTTGTACAACCAATCCTGGAGACTGTGAAACATTCCAGATGCAGTTGGATTCTTATGGTGTAGAGGTATTCTATAATCCAGAATTTATTGCTCAGGGATCTATTGTCAAAGACTTAAGAACTGCTGACATGGTTCTGATTGGTGGATACGATGCTACCTTTCTTGGTAAAATCATTATGATCTACAACGGTATTCAAACTACCGAACCAAAGATCGCATTCATGTCTCTAACTGCTGCTGAGATTGTAAAACTTGCAGTTAATTGTTATCTCACAACTAAGATCAGTTATGCCAATATGGTTGGTGAGGTTATGATTAATGCTGGTCTTGGCGATGAAATTGAAAATGTTCTAGGTGCAATTGGTCTTGATGGTAGGGTGGGTCAAAAATATCTCAAATATGGATATGGATTTGGTGGTCCGTGCTTACCAAGAGACAATCGTTCTTTTGCTGCTTTTGCAAAAAAACTTGGACTAGAATATAACCTAGGTCAAACCACAGATAAGTTTAATGATGAACATGCACAGTTCCTCAAGACTTATTTTATTAGAACAAATCCAGATCTTCGTCCATTCTATTTTGATTACATCTCTTATAAGAAGGGATCAGATATTCTCACTGAGAGTCAGCAATATAGACTATGCCTTGATCTTTTAGATTCTGGATTTGAAGTTTATGTTGATGATAACGAAGATGTTATTTCTCAAGTAAAAGACTTCTTGACTGAGAGGTATGGGAATAAAGTTCATTTTGGAAAACCACTTAACGAAGAAGAAGTCTTTAAGATTGAACTATGATGGAACTGCTTGATAAAAATAAATCAGCCAACAAACTAAAAAACATTGGTCCAATCTATTATTTGAATCTTGATGGGCAACCAGAAAGAAAAGAATATATGGAGAACCAATTTAAGTATTGGGAGATTGAAAACTATACTCGCATCTCTGCCTATGATGGTCGTGATGATGATTTGAGTGACATCATCACTGGACGTTATCCTGAGATGATGACCTCTGGTGAAATTGGTTGCATCACTTCTCATTTAAAAGCAATCAAACATTGGATGGAAACATCAGATTCTCCATATGCAATTATGATGGAAGATGATTGTTGTTTAGATCTTGTTAGATTTTGGAATTTTAATTGGAATGATTTTTATGCAAACATTCCTTATGATTGGGATGTAGTTCAAATTGCGATTATTTGTACTGGAGACATTCATGTAAAACTTCATAAGAGGTTTGTAAATGATTTCTCAACTGCTTGTTACTTGATTACTCGTCATCATGCAGAGAAACTTCTGAAGTTTCATGTTCGTGAGGAAAAATATAAACTTGATAATGGAGTCAAACCACGTCCAGTTGCAGATGACTTAATCTATAATTCTGGAAATACGTATTCAATTCCACTTCTCCTTTACAGAACTGAATTGGGATCTTCCATTCATCCTGAACATATTGATGCTTTTCATGTTGGAAACTTTAAAGCACTGTCTCAGTTCTGGGAACAGAATGGTGCTCAGATTGACATTCGGGATTACATGAACTATGATCCATACCTAGGCAGAATTACCGAAAATTCTAGTTTGCAAAATCAACAACAATAATATGGAAAGAACACTTTTAGACCTAGGTGCTCAACCTCTGGTGAATAATTTGTTTAAGACTAGAGAAGAGTCTCTAAATGCTAAAAAGTATCCAATGGCAGCTACGGTTGATCAGAACATGACGATCAAACTGGACACTGCCATTCCTTCTGAGAAACTTTATGCAACATACCTCTATCATTCTGCTGTGAATAAACCATATGTTTATCACTGTCAGCAGATGTGGCATAGTATTAAGCATCTAAAGCACAACACTATTATTGATATTGGTGGGAACGATGGATCTCTTTTGAAGGCATTTAGATCTCAAACTAAAGATCCTCTCACTTTAATCAACGTAGATGCCTCTGCTTCTTTTAGAGAAGAAAATATTGAGGCAGGTATTGAATATGTTAATGACTATTTTAATGAAGACTTAGATCTTCCTAAGGCAGATATTATCACTTCGACAAATGTTTTTCAACACACGCCAGGTGTAGAAAAGTTTCTTGCTGGTATTAAAAAGCATCTTGGTGGTGTGTGGATTCTTGAGTTTCCTTATACTCTGAGAACCTTTCAAACGTTGCAGTTTGATCAGTTCTATCACGAACACTATTACTACTGGTTGGTTACACCTCTAGTAAAACTATTTGATCAGTATGGACTTCGCATTATCAATGCAGAAGAACAAACAATTCATGGTGGAACTTTGAGACTTTGGATTACTCATAAATCATCTTCCAATCCAACTGGAGTTGAAAGTGAGTATATAAATGCTGAAAAAGATTTTGATTTCTTTGGAGCATCGCAAAAGATTTATTCCAAGATCGAAAGAGATAAGAAATGGTTTTCTAAACTTGAAGGTAAAACTGCATTCTTTGGTGCTGCAGCAAAAGGTTGTGTCTATTTAAATGCTCTGGGTATTAATTCAAATCAATTTATTGATTCTTATATTGTTGATGATACAAAGAGTAAGCAGAATATGTTCATGCCTGGAACTGGATTTGAAATTCTTGATAGGGAAATGCTTTACAAACATCAACCTGATAATCTGATTGTTCTTGCACATAACTTTAAAGATTATATTACTAAGTCCCTGAGACCTCATTACAAAGGTAAGATTATTACTATGTTTCCTACTCTTCAGATTGATATGGGAGAAGAATATTGATGTCTATTCAAGAAAAAATTCAAGGGTTTATTTCCGAACTTTCTGATCAGAACGATAATCTTTTTCCATATCTTCACAACAAAAACTATGTGAAGGGTGAAAGTAATATCTTTTACTCTGGTCCATATTGGGATGAGCAAGAGATTGGTGCCGCTGTAAATAATCTTTTTACTGGAAAGTGGCTCTCGTCTGGAGAGTCTGTCAATAAATTTGAGCATGAATTTTCCAAGAAGTTTAACTTCAACCATTCTGTGATGGTTAATTCTGGAAGTTCTGCCAATCTTGTTATGATTGCAGCACTTAAAAAGTATTTTAAGTGGAACGATGATGATGAAATTATTGTTTCTGTTTGCGGATTTCCTACCACAATTAATCCCATTATTCAGAATAATCTGAAACCAGTTTTTGTTGATATTGATTATTCTGATCTGAATTGGAACATTGAGGAACTTGAAAGTAAAATTACCCGCAAGACTAGAGCAATCTTTTCTTCTCCAGTTCTTGCAAATCCATATGATTATGATACCATTTTAGATATCTGCGCTGAGTATGACATTCAGTTGATTGCTGATAACTGCGATAGTCTTGGTAGCAAGTGGAGAGGTAAGTATCTCACAGATCATGCTGTAGCAGCATCTTGTTCTTTTTATCCAGCTCACCACATCACAACAATTGAGGGTGGTATGGTATCTTCTAACATTAAAGAAGTGGTTGATCTTGCCCGTAGTTTTGCTTGGTGGGGTCGTGATTGCTACTGCGTTGGCGCACAGAATCTTCTTGCATGTGGAACTTGTGGTAAAAGATTTGATAATTGGTTGCTTGGTTATGATAAAGTTGTAGATCATAAGTATGTCTTTGGTCAGGTTGGATATAACCTAAAACCAATTGACATGCAGGGTGCAATTGGATCAATTCAACTTAAAAAGTTTGATGAGATTCACTACATTCGTAGGTTGAATAAAGCAAGACTTCATGAGATTTTTGAAACTATTCCTGGGGTTCGTGTTGTCGATGAACTAGAAAACGCTGAGACAAGTTGGTTTGGTGTTCCTATTGTTTGTGATGGGGATAAAACTGAACTGGTTAAATTCTTAGAAGATAATAAGATTCAAACCAGGAATTATTTTGCTGGTAATCTTTTGATTCACCCTGCTTATCGACATTTGGAGTCGGCATTTAATTATCCTAATGCTATGAAAGTTCTCGATAACGTATTTTTTATTGGTTGTTCTCCTGTGATCACCGATGAGATGATTGATTACATTGAGGAAACGGTCAATCGGTACATTAAAAGCTTGACATAATCATAGTAATATGTCAGAATAAATACATTCTAGTGATGAGACCTCAATTACTCGTTGACTCACTGAACACGGAGTTTGTCGAAACTCCTTACATCCGCAGGTATTACTCTGCGAGA
>Ga0194118_10005805_pt1 | contig 12634 bp, 10 predicted proteins | sample TA2MahsurfametaG_2_FD_148662 | JGI IMG/M metagenome (GOLD analysis project Ga0194118, IMG submission 148662) | Freshwater microbial communities from Lake Tanganyika, Tanzania - TA2015013 Mahale N5 surface | ecosystem: Environmental > Aquatic > Freshwater > Lake | place: Tanzania: Lake...
GAACAATATAATGAATGAGGGTAATTTCATCAGAATTTTATATTCTACTCAACACTTCATATTAAATGGTATTTATTTATTTATTAATTTACAAGATATAACGTGTGAAAAATTTTACAGTAAATACAAATGCAATTTTAATATTTCAGTTCATAAAGAAATAATTGATAAATTGAAACAAATAGAAGAACAATTATTGAAAAAGTATAATACAAATAGGATAGCATCATACAAAATATATGAGCAGCTTAAATCAGGATTCATTAAAATATTTACAGATGTTGGAAATAGAAGTCAATGTTCATTTATTTTAAAAATATCAGGAATATGGGAAACTCAATATAACTACGGATTAACTTATAAATTCTTAAAGGTTAGTTAGAAAATCTTACAAGGAAGAGTTGATTTTGATTCTTTCCTATTCTATCTTTCCTATTATTCTATCTTTCCTATTCTAGCTTTTATTCTAGACATCATTAGTGGAGTAGGAGTAAACATCTCTGTTATAAACCCATCCGTTGAATAATATTTGAGAATTCTATATAATATTATTGAGCATATAGCGGTAATTACTCCTATAAAATAAATTATGCTAGAAGTTACTTTTGATAAAGTGCCTGTCATTTGAAATTTTTCAGTATCCATATTTTTATAAATTAAATATATTTGAATCAACAAAAGTATTACGATAATATTACTAAATGAATTATATCCCGGGGCTGCTTTTCCATCAACTATATTACTTTGATATTTTATCAATAGATATAAAACAAATCCAATAATTCCAAGAATGAACATAAAAGGTCCAGTCATCGTTACAACTGAATATAGTGTTTGTACTGTTGAACTATTACTATTAATATTCAGTATATTATTAAATGAAATAGTTAAAATCATTAATATAGCTAAAAGTAAAATGGAATAACCTGCTATATATGCTCCTAAAGAGGTATTTGAATCTGTAAAGAACCCTAATATAAATGAAATTACTCCTGCAAATATAAAAGCTTTATATACGGTTGAATACCAATCCATCATTTATATACTGAAGTGATAATAAAATACTAATTTATATAATTGCCCTCACATTTTCCTCCAATTCATCTTGCATATTCTTCAGTTCATCAATTTGTTGTTGCATATTCTTCATTTTAGCCAGCATCAATGGCAAAAGTTCTTGATAATTTACTGTTTTGTAACCAGACATATTATCTTCAACCAATTCTGGAAATACTTTTTCTACATCTTGAGCTAAAACTCCATAATGTATTTGTTTTTTTCTGTCACTTTTATAATTAAATATAATTGGATTTAATATAAATAAATCATCCATTTTAGCTGATGAAATTTCAGTGATATTTTCTTTAAGTCTTGCATCTGATGTATTATATAAAGAACCGGTTACTATTAAATCACTAGTAATTAATACAGGTACATTTCCATTATATGGAGTTTGAACAATTGAACCATTAGATAATCTCTTAAAAACCCAACCAGCTTGGCCTACGGCAGAAATGACAAATTGTTTTATGTTTTGTTGATAGTCAGCAATTCTACCTCCATAATTAGCAGCTGTACTTATTATTGACATTTATACTATAATTAAGTATTTTAGTTTTATTTATAAATTTATCTAAATATAATTGCAAATAAATTTATTTAAACATAATTAATATATTATATTTATATATGTCATATTTTACTTTTAATTCAGTATCATCGGTTGTTAATCCGTCAAGAGAATTTGCAGCGAGTCAACCATATAATGTGAATACATCCCATCCATTAATACCTAGTTCTCAAGAGTATATGTCTTATAAAAAATATGTATCTATACATTCAGAGGATAGAGATATTATAAGTTATCCTAATTCTACTGAATTTGAGATTGAAATGCCTCAAGATATTACTAACGTGTCTGCAATCAGACTTGTTCAATGGACGTTTCCGGCCAATTATAATACATTTTCATTGAACAATAGTAATATATTAATGTCATTTAAGATTACTAATCCATATAATCCAGGTGCTAATGGTGTTAGTGATACTTTAGCATATAGAATATTTGAAGCATTATTTAATTCTTTTGAACATAGATATGATATATTAATTGAAGAAGGGTTTTATAATCCTATACAAATGACTACAGAATTGACGAACAAAATGAATACGGCTGTTACCTTAAAAATTCAGGCATATTTTGCAGAAAAATCTTTAACCGACCCATCGTGGACTGAATCATTAGAACAGTTTCGAAATCAAGGTGGATATGCGCGTTTTGTTATTGTATATAACAATGTAAGTTGTAAAATATGGTTTGGTAATCGTGCAGATGGATTTTCATTAGTTAATGAGACCGGAACAGAAGCAAGTATATTGACTGAAAAATTATGTTTTGGTAAAATAAACCATCTACCGGATTTTTCAAATTGGGGATTAGCTGGATATCTCGGATTACCAAGATGTACTACACACGCTTTAAGTAGTACTGATTTTCCGAATATTGTAGATTTTGTTACATATAATGGAATTATTGTCCCTAGATTTTTTTATGGTGACGTTTCGCAGGGTGATAACGGATACTGGTTACTTCCGTATGACGATTTTTCCGGAAGTAAAGTATACTGGGTGGAATGTCCGGAGAAAATTAATTTAATGGGAGAAGGGTATATTTACATGGAAATGGCTGGACAAAATTGCATTGATGAAACAAAACCATACAATTTAAGCAAATTTACATTGTCAACAAATCAAACAAACGGTATTACTGATGCTGCTTTTGCAAAGATACCTGTTCCGTGTACTCCGTTATCACAATGGTTTGATCGAGAGGCGAGTCCATATAAATTTTATTACCCACCTGCAGAGAGAATAAGACGATTAAAAATTAGATTAAGATATCATAATGGGCAATTGGTTTCCTTTGGTAAATTTAATTTCTCGTTTACATTGGAGTTTTCAATTTTGTTACCAATGATAATTCGTGACTCTAAGGTTATTTAACCATTTACCATTTACTTTTACAAATTTACTCATTTATTTGCTTGCTTATTATTAAACTTTTATATTATATTTTTCATTTATCCACGATTTTAAAATAGTATTATCGCATATTTTATAATCTTCTCCGGTTTCACTTGAAAAACTTTTAATATCGTGAAATGTTGGCTTCTTCATTTTTGGATTTTTATAAAATATATAATCACCTTTTGGACCTTTTCTAATAGATAAACTTGAATGAATCTCTCGAACTAATCCAGAACCCTTTTCTAGAATCAACTTCACTTCTTCAAATGTTATATTTTCAATAGGTCTATTACCTAATTCTTTTAAAGTCTTTGAATTTTCACCCCATGAAGCATACAATCCAAATTTGCCTTTTCTTAAAATAACATCTTTCCCTTCATATTTACCTAAATTATATTGAATATTTCCATTTCCCGGTTTATTTGTTTCTACAATTTCATCCAATTCTAATTCACCATTTTTTAATTTTGATATGTCAAAATCTTTTTTAACTGATTTAAATGATAATTCTTCTTTGCCATCTTTTTCTTCAATACATTTAATTACTGGACCATATTTACCTATTAAAAAAGTATTATTGTCGTCTATTTGAACTTCAAATTTCGTCTCATCTCGAATAATTTCAATTAATTCATCAACTTCTTTATTGCATGAAGCACACACTTCAAACCATATTAGTTCTCCTTTGGCTATCTTATCTAATGCGGATTCCATTAAACACGTATATTCATAATTAAATAACTTATTAAAATGTTTATCTAGAAACTCCATAACGATTATTCCTAATGGTTGAATAATCAATTTACCTTTCTCATTGCCAAATTCTCTTTTATTTTCTATTTCATAAATCTCTCCATTTTCTAATTCAAGGTCTCTGCAAATGATTTCTTTGCCTTTGATATCTTCTTTTTTAACATAACCACGTTCCTGGATTTTATCAACTAAGGATGAAAATGTAGATGGTCTACCAATTCCTTTTTCTTCGAGAAGTTGAATCAATTTTGCCTCAGTATAATGCATTTTTGAACCTTTGATTGCTACCTTGGCACAAATCTTTTTTACAGTTATAGGTGTATCTTTCTTGATAGTTTGTAAATAGTGATACTCTGTATTCTCCACCCCAGGCTTTGCTCGAGAGAATTTGTTTTCAACTATTTTCCATCCTGGGAAATCAATGACTTCACACGTATAAGAATATTTTAAATTTTCTGGTGCAGAAATATGTGCACTCACAGAGAAAAAAGAAGCCGCCGCCATACAGCTTTCCAATGTGTTACTCCAAATTAGTTTATACATTCTTCTTTCTTTAGAACCAAATGTTTTAGAATCTATTTCTTCTGGCAAATTCTGGAGAGAAATATTCGTTGGTCTAATTGCCTCGTGTGCTTCTTGACGAAGACTGTCTTTGATTTTAGATATATCGTTTTTATTTTCTTTCTTTTTTCCGCGTTTTTTCGGCTCTTCTACTGATTTTTGCTCCTGAGAATTTGTGGTCAAGTTTGGATGAATATACTCAGCAGTATACGTTTTAGTTATATATTCTTTTGTTAACTCTAAAAACTCGGCACTATATGCCTTGGAATCTGTTCTCATATATGTTATATATCCTCCTTCATATAGTAGTTGACAAATTCTCATTGTTTCCTTTGGTGAATAATGCAGCTCATTGCTTGCAACTTGTTGTAATCTACTAGTTGTAAATGGCTCTGGTGGTTGTTTAAATACTTTCACTGGTTGAGAGCAAGTGTAAATATGAGAAAAGTCGACACTTTTATCAAGAAAATCTATCATCTCATTTTCGTATTCTATTTTTCCTTCATTATTTAATTCAAATGGTAAGTTCGAATTAGTAAAATAACCAGTTACATTATACACCTTTCTCTCTACAGCATTATCTATTTCTTTTTGATTTTCATATATTAATTTAAGAGCTGGAGTTTGACATCGTCCAGCTGATAACGCATTGTCTTTTCCGTTGTTTTTTAATAATTTCCATAATATTGGACTTATTTTAAAACCAACTAATACATCTAATATTTGTCGTGCTTGTTGTGCATTCACTAAATTCATATCGATGGTTCTTGGATTTTGTATAGCATACTGTAAAGCAGTCTCTGTAATTTCATTAAATGTAATGCGTTTTGTTTTATTTATATCTAATTTAAAAATTTGTGCTACACAAAAACTTATTTTTTCACCTTCTCTATCGTCATCTGTTGCTAATATAACATCGTGAGCATTTTTGATTTCCCTTCTTAGAATTTCTACTTGTTTTTTTTTAATTGGTTCATCAATAATTGTATAAGTTGGATTGAAATTGTTTTCTACATCGATATCTTTGAGAGAAGCTAAAGTTCGTAAATGTCCATAAGTTGCGATACATTTATATCCAAAACCGAGATATTCTTCTATTTTTTTACATTTTGCAGGAGATTCCACGATTACAAGGGTTGTAGTGGTCTTAATTTTCTTTGACATAATTACATAAATATATAAAGTTATTTTTATGTAAGTTAAATATATTAATTTATTTATTCATTTTCTTGAACTGTTTATAAGATATTTTTACTTCAGGTTTTTTTGGTTCGGGTTTCGGTTCTTCGTTCGCATTTAATTTATCGGCTTTCTTTAAAGCACTATCTACATATAACTCTTTTAAAATAGACCCAACTAAAAATGAACCTTCGTGTTGGTCTAATTCACCATCTTCAATTCTTCTTAAAACGTCCAAAAACTTATTTAAAATTCCAATATCAATTTCATCTTTTCTAATTTTATTGTAAATGTCAGTATAATATGTAAATAAGAAATTGCATTCATTTATACATTCTTCGTGAATTTTAGCATCATCTCCTCTAAATTTAGCTTTAAGCATTATCATTGTATTCACATCATTTCTTATAATTTGACTATGCTTCAAATTGCGTATAAAATCAGTTTGGTCTTCAACATTATTCGCCTTAATCATATTTTGCAACTGCAATCGTTGTTTATCGTCCATTAAATATACTTAATATATTAAGTATTTTATTTAAACTAATAAAAATATTATTATATATAAATATGCAACCGATTGGTAATAATAAACGTGCTGTTATGACAAGAAGATATAAAAAAGGTGGCAATCCTAACTGGGTATGGGGTTGTTATAGTGGAGGCAAAAGACACACAAAACGTAGACATAATAGTAGATATAATCGAAAATCTAGAAGACATTGAATTTAGTTATAAACTTATTTCTGTAATAATTTTATAATCATATAATAATTTTATAATCATAATATAAGTTATGCCATCTTGGAAAAGTTGGATTAATTTTCTATATATTAATATAGCATTTGCCATCTATATCGCAGCTGTATTATATTATAGTCAAGTTTCGGAAATTAAAGCTAATTGGCCTTTATATAGATGTAATCCAATGTATATGTTTTTAGCAGATGATATTGAAGAAAATTTTAATTATTGTGTCAAATCTACAAATTCGAATTTTATAAGTCATCTGCTACAACCTGTCATTTTTATAATAGGTTCTTTTATAACTATAATAGGCAGTTTTACAGGTGATACTGAAACGGTTCGTGGAGTATTCAACAAATTTAGTAATGTTTTATATTCTGGTTTCAAGACGTTTTTTAGTATGTTTTTTAATTTAGTATCTGAATTCCAGAAAATCAACCTAGGAATTAAAGATACAGTTAACAAAACTATGTATGTTATGCAGAGGAATCTTAAAACAATAAATAGTGCACAAATGAATAAATCTCTAGGAAAATGTTTTCATCCTGATACTAAAATTAAACTGCAAAATGGAGATATTAAATGTATTAAAGATATAGATTTAGGTGATATACTGGAAGATGGAAGTGTTGTTGAATCTGTAATGAAAATTGACAATAAAAAAGAACAGATACCTTTGTATAGAATTAAAGATTGTGGCATAAATAAAGAGGATATTTATGTAACTGGTTCACATCTGGTTTATGATTCAAGCAGTAAATTATTTATACCGGTTCAAAATTATTCTAAATCTGAAATATCAAAAGATATCCGTTCTGATTGGTTCAGTTGTCTTATCACTAATTCACATAATATTAAAATCGGTTCTGAACTTTTTTGGGACTGGGAAGACCATTATATTAAGTTAACATTATACTAAATTTACAATAGGGTCTATTCGTTTGATAATTTTTTATATAATTTAGGAGAAACCTATATTGTCATTATTAAGGGAGACAATCTGGCTACACAAAGTTTTAGAAAAATAATACATTAAAAATATTATCTGTGAATTATGTATAATATGGATATCTCAATTTTTGGATATAAATTAAATCTAGAGATTTTAATTTTAATTGGTGTTATATATTTAATTTTAGTTACACATACTTTATGTGGATGCAGAGTTGATTATAGCTTAATGGAAGGGCTTGACAATATGGAAAAACCAACAGATAAATCTCAGGAGGGCGAACCCTCTTCTGAAACTGATGCCGAAACTAAGGTTGATGCAGAAGAACCCGCTCCAGCTGCTGTTGCTACAAATGCTAAAAAAGGTGCGTCTAAAATGAATGGTAAAGTTACTGAATCGTTTGTTGGTGCTAACACTAATTATGGTCAATCCTCTCCATATGATTTAGCTACTCAAACAGTAGTTGATACTGCGTCGTGGAGTCAACCTGATATGACAGTTGTTCCAGGCAAACCTTTAAGTGATGGTGTTAAGAAATTTTTGGCGAGAAAGCAACAGCAATTACCATTACCAGAGGGTCAAATGGATTTTCTCGCAAATTCTGAATTTAAACCAGAATGTTGCCCTAATACGTATTCAAATAGTATGGGGTGCTGGTGCGGAACTTCTCAAGATTATAATTATTTGATAACGCGTGGTGGTAACAATGTTCCATATTCTGAGTATTAAATTTTAACTCGTAAAATATTAATTCTATTAATTTTTAATATTTTATTCACATTTATATATAAGTAGATGTCAAAAACAAATAAAAAAAAACATTCAAAAGGGAATAAAACCAGAAAAAATATGAAAAGTTTAGAAATATGTCCAATAGGTTTAAAACCATTTGAAGCCAAATTTAGTAAAAAACTGCCATCCAAAAGTTTGCGTATAACGAATCAAGAGAAAAAGAAGGACTTTGTAAAAGAATTAATGGCTAAATTTACTCATCATAGTATCAAACCAAATAATAATTTTTATGATTATATTAATTATTTATGGCTTAAAAATGTTAGTTTAGAAAAACAACAAAAATATATAGTTCAAATTGATGATTTTAGATTAGCACAGGATAAAGTGTATCACCAATTAGACGAAATCATTGTAAATTATTATAGTACGCACGATGATAAATTAGCCAAAAACCTTAAAAACTATTACAATTCAGTTATTCAAATGAATCCAAAAAAATATACAAAAAAATTAGCAGCTGAAACTGTAAAAAAAATAGATAATTATTTTTTAGAAGACAACCCTTGGGCGCTACTCGCATTTTTAAATAGCAATGAAATGACTTCTCCATATGCTCCATTTGGATGGTCAGTTCTTCCGGATGAAAAAAATAATAAAGTATATAGATGTTACATTAATCCTGGTCAATCTAATATACTTGATGTTAATGTTTATTTTGATGACGGAATTGATGTAGCTTATAAACAAAAATATAGAAATGAGTTCAGTAAATATGTAAATAAAATTTTCACAACATTACTTGGTTCGAATCACGGTTATAATCCTAATGATGTTTTTGAAGTTGAAAAACAAATATCAGATGCTTTTATGTGTATAGATATCACAAAAAACCAAGAAATCCCTTATAATAAAGTTTATTCAAAAGAAGCATTAGAAAAATATGGATTCAATTGGGAAGAATTTGCCAAACATATCGGATATAAAAAGATACCTGAGTTTTTTATTACTAATAGTTTAAATTATTTAAAATGTGGGTCTGATATATTGATTAAAAATTGGAAAACGCCACAATGGAAAACATATTGGTTATTTTCTATTTTTAAAACTTTAATTAGAATAACAAAAGATTGGGAAAAAATAACTTTTGAATTTGAAGGCAAATTTCAACGTGGTCAAGAAGCTCTTAATGAAACGAATGCAGTTAGCGCTTCTCTCTATATGTCTATACCATTTAATACATTTTTAACCAACGAATATGTGAAAAAATATGAAAATCCTCAAACTATAAAATATGTTGAAATTTTATATGAGGACTTAAAATTAGTATTGAAACGAATAATGATGCGTAATCAATGGCTATCTCCATCTACAAAAAAATATGCAATCAAAAAAATAGAACACTTTAAACTGGTTTGTGGTAAGCCCGATAATCTGAGGGAAGATCCTGATTTAGACTATGGAACAATAATATACGACAACATGAAAAAAATAAATGATTGGCGTCAACAAAAATTTATTGAACTTGAAGGAAAAGGTATCATTGATATTCCGTATATGGATTGGACGAACTATCCTGTTAAATTAGCTGGAGAACAAGCATATATTGTCAATGCATCTTATATACCAACTCAAAATAAAATTTATATAAATCTCGGCTATATTCAAAAGCCTTTTATTGATTTAGATGAAAGAGGAATAGAATATAATTTGGCTCATATGGGCTATACAATTGCCCACGAATTAGGTCATGGATTAGATGATTTAGGAAGTGAGTATGGTTACGATGGAAATTTATATAATTGGTGGACTCCAGAAGATAAAAAGAAATATAAGGCTATTCAAGACGATGTAATAAACCAATATGAAGTATTTGCTGCAAGAGATGGTATATATTTTGATGCTGCTAGTAGTATTGGCGAAGATTTAGCAGATATTCAAGGTTTAGCAGTTTGTTCAGAATATTTGAGAGATTTCCAAGAGAAAAATGAAGACATTGTCCCAATAAGATATTTAGGGTTTGAAGCATTTTTTACTTATTTTGCCTTTCAACAAAAACAGGTTGTTAAGAAGAAAGCCTTGTCTGCTCAATTAAAAACAAATCCACATCCTCTTGATAAATATAGATGTAATGTACCATTATCACGATCAGAAATATTTAGAGCAATATATAACGTTAAACGCGGAGATGGAATGTGGTGGCATAATACGAATACTGTGTGGTAAATATATATAAATTTAAACTTAAAGACTCAGACTCTTTAAATATATTTAATAAATAATATATTTAAACTACTTAAAGAAACAATAATTACATATAAAAAAATACGTATGGTATAACAAATTTTATTATTTATATTTTAAATTTGTAATTTTATATTTTAAACGTACATACTCCATAATGCAGAGCAGTTGTCGTGTTCCCTCTTAATTAATTTATCTACGATGTCCTTTGTTACCTTAAATGGAAATTCTACTTTTAAAGACATTTCCCCTTCAAATAAATTTGAACCTGGCTTCATTAATCTGTATAAATTTAATTTGGTATGAATAATTTCTAAACAACGCTTCATATTTCTAACACCATCTTCTTTTTGACAATGAGTTTCGTTAATATAACCTAGAACATCATCTGGAATAATAATATCTCCTTGTGTAAATTTAACTTGTTCTCTAATTCTTGGGAGTAAATAGTTATTAGCAATAACTGTCTTCTCTTTTCCAGAATATCCCTTTGTTTTAATTCTGTACATTCTATCCTTTAGAATTGGGTTGATCTTTGACTCGTCATTATAACTGAAGATGAATAAGCATTTACTCAAATCAAAATTAATCTCTGCAAAATATTTATCATGAAATTGTGAATTTTGTGAAGTATCGGTTAAATGAGTTAAAATACCAGCAATTTCCTCGCCTCTAGGAGTGTCACTTATCTTATCCAATTCATCAAAATAAATTACTGGATTCATGCATTTACTGTCGATCAATATTTGTATAATTTTACCCCACGTACTTCCTTCATATGTGTAGCCATGACCTTCTAAGAAACTACTATCTGTAGCACCTCCTAGAGCGATGAAGGCAAAAGGTCTATCCAAAATTTTACTAATTCCTTCTTTTACCAAACTTGTTTTACCTGTTCCAGGAGGTCCGTGTATAGCAATGGCTGTTCCAATAGCCTTTGGGTTTGTTAAAAGCTGACCTAACATTTGCATAATTTGCATTTTCGCATCATTTAATCCATATACAGCTGAATCCAATGTCTTCTGTGCATTTGCCATAAATTCGTGACATTTATCTACGCCATTTTCAATACTTATGGGGAGCTCTTGATAGTTTGTAAATGGAATCTTCATAAACGTGTCGACCCAATTTTTAATTTTATAGAATTCACCGCTTCCTGGCTCCATATATCGTAATGAATTAATCTTTTTCATAGCAGCAGCCTTAAATTGAATTGGAATATCAGACTCTAAAAGTGTCATTCGATATGGTTTCTCGATTCTTGTGATCTTATTGATTTCCTTCAATTCTTTAATTAATTTCTTTTGATTTTCTGTCTCCAATTTCTCATAAAATGAAAAGTCATTCATCGTATTTTTATCTCTAATTATTTTTCTGAAAATTCTCATATTTTTGTCCTTTTGTTTCTTTTCTTTTTTTTCTTTTTTTATATTCTCTTTTTTAACGTCTTTTTCATATACTTCAATACATTTTTCAATTGATTTATCCTTTGGATTTTTTGATAATAATTCTTTAAGTTGACAAAGAATTTCGTTTTTATTTTTATCATTATTATCATTTTTATCTTCAGTTTGTAGAGCAGATTTTTCTTCCATCTTTTTTGTAGATTTCTTTGAAGTTTTATTCTTTCTTGGTTTAATTTCTTCTTCTTCTTCTTCACTGGAAGACTCATCGGTAGATACTTCTTCATCTTCATCTTCCGTGACATCTTCGGAATCTTCATAGTCTTCATAATCTTCATCCCATTCTTCATCTTCATCGTCATATTCATCTTCGTCTTCGGCACCACCAATAGTAAATATTATATTAAATTTACCTGGCTTAACCACTTCTTTACTCTCGTCTTCATCTTCATCATCATCGTGTTCGCACGTATCATCAGAACCCAATGACAAGGATGATTCGTCATCAGATACTTCTATTTTCTTAGATTTTTTCTCTTTTTTAGACTTTTTAGAATTCTTTGATTTTTTATTTTTAACTTCTTCCTCTGTATCTGATGATTCAGTTTGCCATTCTTCCGATTCTTCTTCCGATTCTTCCACAATTTGTTTTTTATTTTTTTTATTTTGTTTCTTTTTTGGTTTTACTTCCTCAATTTCTTTTGAATTATTATCATCAGAATCTTCATCTTGCATCATTTTCTTTAATTTTTCACCTGCTTTGATTTTTTTATCCATATGTTTGGAAGGAAATATTTTTTGGACGTATTTGCGAAATTCGTGCATATCCATTTCTTCGTCATCTGTTTCACTACCAATTCCGTCTTCACTATCAGATGATTCATTTTTCTTTTTCTTGAGATTTTGTTGTTCCGCCTTCTTATTGGAACGCTTGATTTGCTCTTTCTTAGATAATTTATTTGAACTGTCACGTGTCATTTTTTATAGATAATATATCTTCTAGTTTTAATTTTAAATTAAAATCAATTTTATTTTA